>Ga0302325_10001501_pt1 | contig 59441 bp, 42 predicted proteins | sample Palsa_T0_2_FD_201948 | JGI IMG/M metagenome (GOLD analysis project Ga0302325, IMG submission 201948) | Peat permafrost microbial communities from Stordalen Mire near Abisko, Sweden - Palsa_T0_2 | ecosystem: Environmental > Terrestrial > Soil > Palsa > Peat permafrost | place: Sweden: Abisko... | reverse complement strand
CGCGCAACAGGGACAGGGCGCGCGAGTGGATGCGGCGACTCGGCGCGGATTCCGATCGCCTGCCCATCCCCAAGCCCGAGGGCGGCGCCTCGGGGATCGTCGAGCTCTACGCCCGGCTCTTCGCCCCGCTCAAGGGCTGGCTCGCGCAGGCGGGCGGCGTGCTCGCGGCCGAGCTCTCCCTCAGGTACCGGGCCTGGAGGGCGGAGCGAGGCGTCCAGAGCTATGCCGACCAGATCGAGACCGCGCTCGAGGTCGTCAAGAACTCGTCGATGCTCGAGGCGATACGCGGACAGGGCTGGAGGGTCCTCCTCGACGAGGCCCAGGACACGGACCCGAGCCAGTTCTCAGTCCTTGTCGAGATCGCGCGCCCGCCGGGCGCGCCGACCGGGACTTGGCCCGGCAAGGGCGGCGCCGCGCCGAGGCCGGGGCATTTCTGCATGGTGGGCGACGCGCAGCAGGGAATCTATTCGGACAGGGCCGACATCAGGAACTTCAATGACCACGTCGCCGCCTTCGAGTCGGGGCTCGGAGGCGAGCGCCTCACGTTCCACGTCACATTCCGCGCGCCGGGCCGGGTGGTCTCGCTCCTGAACGAGACCCTGCCGCCGGCGTTTGGGCCCGGCCGGGACTTCAGCTTCGGCATGCCTGCCGCCGAGGGCGCCCCGCCTCCATTCCTCCAGGTATCCTACGAGCCGCTTGTTGCCGGCCCGAGCAACGTCGAGGGTGCCGCGTGGCGGGTGCCGATACGGTTCTCGCCGGTCACCGGCTCGCGGGACGTCGGGGACAAGAAGCTGGCCGACGAGGCGCGTCAGTTGGCGCGGCTCTTGGCGGAGGGCGGCCCGGCGTCGGTGGGCGCCGAAAGGTGGGGTGATATCTGCATCCTCGCGCCCCGCCGGTCATGGCTGGCCATCATCCGCGACGAGTTGAGGGAGGCGGGCCTGAAGACCGCCCTCCAGATGAAGCGCAACCGCGCCGGGGACAGCCCCGTCTACGCGTGGGTCAGCGGGCTGATGGCCGTCATCTGCGACCCCGACAACGCCTTTGAATGGGTGGGCGTCCTGCGCGAGATCTTCTGCGTCAGCGACGCCGAGATCGCCTCCGCGCTGCGCTGCGGGGCGTTCTCGTGGGCCGAGCCCGGCGATCATTCAGGGCCGGTGGCGGGGGCAATCGGGACGCTGACCCCCTTCATCGACCGCGCGGACGCCGAGGGCGAGTCGCTTGGGCGGTTCTCGGCCGAGCTCTGCGGGGCCTGCGGCCTCGCCGCCAAGGCCCGACTCGCCGACCCCTCCGGAGGCTATGAGGACGAGCTCGAGCGCCTTCTCTCTCGCGCCGCCGAGCTGGGAGTAAAGGGAGCAGGCGCCCGCGGCTGGCTCAGGGACCTCCTCGGGTCCATCGACGAGTTCCGCTCGCCCGGGCGCCCTGCGGGCGACGCCATCAACCTGATCACGTCGCATTCGGCCAAGGGCCTCGAGTGGCCGGTAGTCATTCCAGCCGGCCTGTGGAGGCCGATCGGCCACAGGCCCGAGCACGGGATGAGGATCGTCCGGGACAGGGACGGCGATTCGCGCGTGGTCTTTGACAACGAGGGGGTGGGGGCTCGGACGCGCGTCTCGCTGGACCGGGAGCAGCAGCGCAACACGGTCAGGCTGCTCTATGTCACCCTCACCCGGGCCAAGAAGGCGCTCGTTCTGCCGTGGCCGGAGGAGCCGCCGGAGGAGGGCAGCTTCGGGGAGATCTGGGGCCTTGATCCGGGAGCGCTTGGCCCGATTCCGCCGCCGGTCGCCGCGGTTCCCGAGCCCGGACCGCCCCCGCACGTGATTGAGATCCCGCCCCCGGTCGAGGCGCCGCCGCCACCGTCCCCTGCTCCCGCCTTCCCAAGGCGGATTCTCCCGCACGAGCTCGCGGCGGCCCCCGACCTCGCACGGGCCTCACTCCATGAGTCGGCCGCCGACGCCCCGCTTCCGGCAAGGGAGCTCAAGGTCGATCCGCTGGATTTTGGTGTCTGGTGGCATGAGACGCTTGAATTCATGCCATGGGAGGGCGACAGGGCCGCCGTTGCGGCTCACGGGGAAGCCGCGCTGGCCAGGGCCGCCGAGATGGGTTTCGGCCCCCGGGGGCGCGAGGAGTGGGACCGCTTCCTTGCGAGCGAGCCGTGCCGACTCATCCGGGAGCCTCGGTGGAACCGGCTCGCCGAGGCCGGGATATTCGCGCCCCTGGCCCCGGGCGAGTGGATCGACGGCGTCATCGACCTGGTCCTCCACGACCCCGGGGCCAAGGAGATATGGATCGTCGACTGGAAGACGAACCGTCCCAGGGCCGGGGAGGGCGACGAAGCCCTACTGGAAAGGCTGGTGGAAGAGTACAGGGGCCAGCTCTCGGCTTACGGGAAGTCGGCGGCGGGCTTCTTCGATGGCTGCCGCACGAGCCTTTGGGTCTACTCAACCGCCGCGGGACGCTGGGCGGGGGTCGGGGGACCGGCCTGAGCCAGCAGGGACGATTGCACTCGACAGCCAATGGCGTGAATCGCACGTTTATCGAACCGACTCTATATGGGAAATCTCAAGAAGAAACGCCGCCTGAAGATGAACAAGCACAAGCGCCGGAAGCGCTTGAAGTCGAACCGCCACAAAAAGCGCACGTGGCAAAAATAGGCCAAGCCCGCCGCATCATACGGCGGGTTTTCTTTTAAATAAGGGTAAATACTTACGGGCACGGCATTAATGCCTGTTTTGCCTTGTAAATGGGTGGTTTACCTGATGGGATGGCCATCCATTCGTCGGGAACCGTCCCTTTAGCGAAGGCCTAGGGACTGTTACCGAGGACTTTCCACTCCAACTCCGGTATGCTTTTCTCGAAAAAGACGAAGGGTTACTTCGTCGAGATGAACGAGAATTCGGTCCTCCTGGCCCGAACAACTGCTGTTTCGGCGCCCATGGAGATAGAGGAGCTGAAGGAATGCGCCATCGGCGACGAGGCCGGCATGGCTGAGATCATCAAGCAGTTGCAGCCGAAGAAGCCGCCGAGCGGGTACCTGCATGCCGTGGTGGGGATCTATCCGCCGAAGCGCGTCGTGCGCAGGCACACGCTGGAGCTCAAGAAGATGAAGGAGCAGGCCTACATGGCGGACGTCTTCACCCAGCAGCTTCGCATTGAGCAGGATAAGTTCACGATCGCCATGCTCAACGCCAACGACGGCGCCGACTATGACCTGGGCAAGGCCAACCAGAAGGAAGTGATCTTCTGCGGCGCCCCGAATGACGACATTGCGGCGACCCAGGAGGTCCTGCTGAACCTGGGCGTCTTCCCGGAGCGCCTGGAACTGGGCAGCGTCGCCACCCTGGGTGCCCTCGTCGACTGCCTGTCGTTCGAGAAGTCCAAGACCCCGACCCTGGTCCTCGACATCGGGAACGACACGACGCATAGCTTCATCGTCTCGGCCAACGGGGTCGAGGCCTCGAGGCCGATCCCGCAGGGCCTGGAGGCCATGGTCCCGGTCGTCCAGAAGGAGCTCGGCCTCAAGGACGAGGAGTCCGCGAGGAAGCTCTTCCGCTCAAATACGTTCGATTTCACGGGAATGGGCCCGCTCCTGATCAAGCGCCTCCTGAAGGAGCTCCAGTCCTCGATCGGCTTCTACGAGGTCCAGACGGGCCAGTCGGTCGGGCAGGTGATCTGCATCCAGCTCTCCCCGAAGCTCGCGTGGCTCGAGGGCGCGCTCGCCTCCTCGCTCGGCATCACAACCCTGAAATTCGACCCCGTCCCCTGGCTCAGGTCGCGCAACGTGGTCGTGCCGGACGCGCTCGCGAAGACGGCCGGGGACTTCCGCTGGTTCGGGCTGCTGAGCCTAATGGTACAGTACAACTCTCAAGATGGCACTAACGCTGACCAAAAAAAGTAGCGCGGCCGTGGTCGTCGTGCCGCCCTGGCACCCGAACATCCGGATCGCCGAGAACCTGCCCGACACGAAGGTCGTGCGGACGGCCTTCTTCGTGAACGGGGCCGCCATGCTCGTGGCGATCTCGCTGGCGCTCTACCTCGGCATCCAGGAGTGGAAGCTGCACGAGGTAAACAAGCAGATCGCGGACTGGCAGCGACAGATCGACAAGGACAAGAAGGAGAGCGAGGCGGCCGTGGCCCTCTACGAAGACTTCAAGCTGGAGGAGGCCAAGACGAACGAGGTCGTCACTTTCATCGCGTCCGAGCCCGTGGTCTCGGCGATCATCCTGCGCCTCGGCGCCATCACGCCCAAGAAGATCGCGCTCGACGGCCTCGAGTTCAAGGAGGCCGGCTTCAACATCCGCGCCACGGTCAAGGGCGCGCCCGAACGCGCGAGCACCGACGTGTCGGCCTACGAGAAGCAGCTTCGCATCGACAAGGTGCTCGGGCCCATGCTGAACGCGGTCAACCTCCTTACGGACAGGCGCAACCCGAACAGCGGGCGCCTCGTGATCGAGATCTTCTGCGAGTACAAGAAGGGGACGGTTAAGAAGACATGAACAAAGAGGAATTAATCGCATTCCTTCGAAAGAACGTGATCTCGGTCTCGTGCGTCGTCGCGAGCGTGCTCATCGGCCTTGCGCTCTACTACCGGAGCGACGAGCTCCCGGACGCCGAGAAGGTCCTCGGGGAGCGCCAGAAGGAGGGGGAGCTCCTGGCCGCGAACATCGAGGACTCGGCCGACCTCAAGGAGCAGCACGCGGCGATCGTCGAGGCCAACAAGGCGATATCGGACCGGATGATCCACACCGGGCAGCTCGCCGATAACCTCCAGTACTTCTACAAGCTGGAGAGCGACACGAACACGAAGCTCTCGGATCCGCACCAGTCGCCCTGGAACCCGCCGCCGAAGAACGCCGCAAAGACGAACTTCACCGCGGTCGGCTTCACGCTCGCGGCGCAGGGCGACTACGGCCAGCTCCTGGACCTCCTCCGGAAGCTGGAGAACGGCGAGCACTACTGCCGAATCATCTCGTGCAGCCTTCGTCCGCTGTCGACGGATTCGCGCGGAGGGCCGCTCCTGATGACGCTGTCACTTGAACTGATGGGGGTCGAATGAGGCGCGCACGAAAGCACATGCACGGCGCCCTTTGGGCCATCGCCGCCTTCCTGTGCGTGATGGCGCCGTCTGCACGCGCGAGGGTCGAGTCCGATATCGTCCCGCCCGACAAGCGGCGTCCCTCGGTCGACAAGGCGACCCAGATCGCAAAGATGGGAAAGCCCGATGCCCTGCCGGCCACGCTCAGCCTCCCGTTCGCGCCGCCGGGATTCGACCTGACCGACGCCGAGGAGGCAGCCGCCGCCGCCGCAGCGGCGCTGCAAAACAACCGGGGAAATCCCGCCATCCCGGCCGCGCCAACGGACCGACAGCTCTTCGAGGAAATCGCGAACAAGATCAGGCCCTCGGGCACCAGTGTTTTCAACGGAAGGCCGCTCCTCATGATCGGTAACAAGTTCGTTAAAACCGGCTCCCACTTTACGGTTACGTATAAGGGGAACGACTACGATCTTGAGTTGACCCAGATTGACGGTTCAAATTTCACACTGCGTTACAAAAGCGAAGAAATCACCAGGCCAATAAAAACCGGAAAGCCACAATGAGAAACCACCTTTTCCTCATGTCAGCCACGTTAGCACTGCTGGCTGCACCATCGCATTTGAACGCGCAGACCGCGGCCCAAACCAATCCGGCGCCGGCGGTAGCTTCGCCTGACGGCCCGGCGGCCAAGACGACCACCACGACCACGGTGACCGTCGCCCCGGCCGCCCCCCCGGACGTCTCCGTGAAGGACACGGGATCGTCGGGAGCCCCCGCCACCAAGGCCGCCGGCCAGAGCACCCTCTCGGTCGACTTCCCCGACGAGGAGATCCGCGACATCCTGCGCGACGTCGCCGAGCTGTTCGACCTCAACATCGTCATCCCGCAGACCCTCCAGGGGAAGGCTTCCGTGAAGCTCCATGACGTCACGTGGCACCAGATCTTCTCTGTCGTGCTGACGCCCGTCGGCTACACATTCGTCGAGGACGGCAACATCGTGAAGATCGTCAGCAACGAGAGCCTCACGCAGGAGCCCGTCTCGACCGAGATATTCGTGATCAACTATGCGAAGGCCGCGGACATACAGCCCACGCTCACGTCGCTCGTCGACGCGGCCTCGGGCGGCAAGATCGTGGTCGACGCGCGCACGAACAGCCTCGTGATCACCGAGCGCCCCTCGAGGATGAAGCGCATCCGCCCGGTCATCGACGAGCTCGACCGCCCGACCGACCAGGTGATGATCGAGTCGAAGTTCGTCGAGATCACGAACAACGACATCAGGAACCTCGGCGTCAACTGGAGCTCGCTCGGCGGGTACAATGTGACGGCGTCGCCGGGGACCAACGGCATCTACACGTACACGAACACCTACGGGTCCACCGTGAGCAACGGCGTCAACGCCACGAACGGGACGACGGGCCAGACCACGGGCAATAACTCGACGACGCTTAACAACGGCTCGACCAACACGACGACCAACACGACGGCCAACGGCGTGCCGACCAACAACTCCTCGACCGGGACGAGCAGCTCCATCGCGACCGTGGCCGGAAACGCGGTGACGACCGGGCTGAACTCCGCGACCAACGTCCTCACGGGGACGACCGGGACCGGGGCCTCGCTGAACGCCCTCTCGGCCGTGTTCTCCGCCGACCAGTTCAAGCTCGTCCTCTCCGCGCTCCAGCAGCTCAGCAACGCGAAGATCGTCTCGAATCCCACGATCGTCACGCTGAACAACACCGAGGCATCCATCAACGTCGGCCAGCAGTACCCGATCCCGAGCTACACGTTCAACCAGCAGACGGGAACCTTCGAGGTGTCGAACTTCATCTACAAGGACATCGGCATCATCCTCAAGGTCACGCCGCAGGTGAACGCCCGCGGGTTCATCAAGCTGACGCTCGCGCCCGAGGTCAGCCAGAACCAGGGCACGACGAGCTTCGGCGGCGCGAGCGGGGCCTCGATCCCGATCATCGGCACGCGCAAGGCGGTCACCCAGGTCTCGCTGAAGGACGGCTACACGATGGGAATCGGCGGCCTCATCAGCACCAACTTCAACAACGGCGTGAACAAGGTTCCGCTCCTGGGGTCCCTTCCCGTGATCGGCTACCTATTCAAGCAGGACACGAGGAACAACACGGTGGACAACCTCGTCATCTTCATCACCGCGAAGACGATTAGCGCCGAGGGGGCGCCGGTCGAGCAGGTCTTCAACTCGAAGGAAGTGCGCGAATTCCAGCTCAAGCGCTCGGACCTGCCGGGATACAGGGACGGAACCGACCCGTTCATCGACGAGACCCCGCAGCCCAAGCACCAGTACGATAAGCAATAACCCCCGTTTACCGCTTCCGATAACGTCCCGTAAAAGGAGACAACATGAACAAAAGAATTTTCTACCTGACAGCACTCGCCCTGGGCCTCGCGGCATCCAAGGCGAAGGCGCAGTCCGTCCCCCCGGTCTTGACCCTGAATATCACCGAAATCCAGGTGACCAACGACACCGTGGGCAGCATTGTGCTCACCTCTACGGGATCGGGCTATGCAATGAATGCCCCCAATATTGCATTTTCGGGGGGTGGCCCCCAGCCGGGGTCCCCGGGTGTCGCGCAGGCGACAGCGACCGTGGGCGGCGGCAACTCCGTTACCGGGATCAACATAACCTTTCCTGGATTTGGCTACATAACGGCGCCGCAGGTGACATTCTCCGGGGGCGGCGGCACCGGGGTGGGAGCCGCGGTCCCCACGCAGGCGGTGGGCTACGCGCTTCTCAACGTTTCCCAGGATTTCCCCTTGCCCAACCAGAACGAGGGATACGGACCCGCGGGCGACACGATCAACGTATTCGCCCTCGCGTCGGGCACGCAGCCGTTGGACGGATTCATCTATCAATTCACCGTTGATGGGCAGTCCATCGGCGAGACGCTTGCCTTGCCGCCGGGCCAGGCGGGGGGCGGACCCTGGACCCCGCCGCTGCCGGGTGTATACTCGATCGTCTGCACCACCTCGGACGGGAACGGAAACACCGCGACCTCCGCGGCAGTCCGCTATTTTGCCGAGGGAACCGTGATTGTCAGTCCCGAGGCTGGAGGAGTGCCGGTAGTTCCAGCTGGAAATCCAATCATTGCACCGGGAAGCCTCGTGACCGTGGGCTCGGCGGTCGTCATCCAGGCCACGTCGACCTCGAAGGACGGCTTCATCTCGCGGGTGGATTTCTACACGGACTGGACCGGGAGCACTGCGACGAGCACGCTGATCGGATCGGCGACGAACTACCCGTATTTCGTCAACTACACGCCCGCCGGGCCCGCCGGGGTCCAGCACCTCATCAAGGCCATTGGGTATGACAACACTGGGACCGCCGTGCCGCCCGCAGTTGTCGCGACGGACCCCAACCAGGATGAGATCATGCTCACCATGGCGACTCCCAGCCCCAACGGCGGCCTGCCAACGGCCGTGATCGTCACTCCAACATCGGGCTCACTGGTCGAGATTCCCAATTATATCGCGGATTCGAGCAGCAGCATTCCCGTCATAACGACGGCCGGTGCCCAGGGCGGGGCGCAGATCAGCAAGGTGGAGCTCTATATCAACGGCATCCTCTATGCGACGGACAACGTCTCGGCCCAGGGTCAATATGATTTCACTTGGACGCCCAAGAGCACGGGGGCTTTCGCCCTGCTGACCCTGGCCTACGACTCAAATGGGAACGTGGTGTCCTCGTCGTCAATTCAACCCGGCTCGACCTCGCCAGTTCCGGGACCGGCGACGGTGATCGTCGAGGCCGCGCCCGCCATCGCCATAACCTCCCCTGGCGGCGGCGCGACGATCGCCGCGGGTGCGATAACACCGGTTCAGGCGGTCGCCATCGACACGAACCTGGACACGCACGGCAATCCGATCCCCATCACGCTGGTGCAGTTTTACCAGGACGGAACCTTCGTGGGTTCCGTCACGAGCCCGACATCCGGCGACCTCTACCAAGTCAGCTTCAAGCCCACCCAGAAGACGCAGAACGGCGTCGTGGTGCCGAGCGAACTCACAGCGATAGCGACCGATGCCCAGGGATTCCAGGGAACGTCACCTCAGGTCAGCGTGACCGTCAATTCCGGAGGCGGGTCGACTAACCCGGTCGTGATCGGGACACCCCCGACGATCTCGATCTCGACCCCGGTCAACAACGCCAACGTGATCGTCAACACGCCCGTCATTTTTTCCGCCACGGGAAGCGCCCCGAACGGGAACATCGCCTCGGTGGCCTTCAGCGTCGACGGGGCGGTGGTCACGACCCTGACGAAGTATCCCTACCAATACACGTACACATTCGCGAACCTCGGAACGTACACGGTAACGGCCACGGTGACCGACAATGTCGGCGACACCTACACGACGCCGACGCCGACGACTCTCATCGTCGTGACCGAGCCGCCGCCCACGATAAGCATCACATCCCCCACCTCCGGCAGCACCCTGACAACGGGTTCCAGCGTCACCCTGACGGCCAGCGCCGCCTCGCTCTCGGGAACCATCGCCTCGGTCCAGTTCTTCGAGAACGGAATCTCGATAGGCACGGCGACCATGCCGCCCTACACGGAGACCTTCACGCCCTTGTCCGCGGGACTCTACACGTTCACGGCCATAGCGACCGACGGCGCGGGGGAGACGACAACATCCACACCCAACATCGTCGAGGCCTTCCCGGCATCCGGCGGCCTGGGGACGAACACCTATTTCGGCCAATACCAGGGGCTTACCGAAGGTGGCCGTTTCGCCTTCATCGTCGTTGACGGCACGCTGGGCACCTACATCGCTTACTCGACCTCGGGATCAAAGCCGACCACGACCTTCGTCTCGGATATCCCGGTCAGCTCGGGCGGCTCGTTCGCCGGGACCTCGCTGGCCGGCACCGTCTCGCTCACGGGGGTCAGCGGCAACCTAATCCCAAGCCAGGACCTGTTCATAGGCGCCGCCACCCAGAGCGGCTCCGTCGCGGTCGCCGGCGGCTACTACACGGGCAACATCCTCGGACAGGCGGGCAGCCAGGTCACGGCCATCCTCGGCAACGACGGCGAGCTCATGGCCTACCTGGCCTCGGGCTCCTACACGGACGTCGCATACGGCTCGGTGGATTCCACGGGGGCGTTCACGATCACGACGACGGGCGGCAACGCGTTTGTCGGCAAGATCGATCCCTCGACGGGCTTCCTCACGGGCACGCTTGGGGGTCCGTCCAGCGGCTCCGTTTCCGGGGCCAGGGTATCGGGCGGCACCTTCAGCGACGGCGTGCTGAGGAACATCTCGACCCGCGGCCAGGTCGGGTCCGGCGCGGACGTCATGATCGCGGGATTCGTGGTGGGCGGAACCGCGCCCAAGCAGCTCCTCATCCGCGCGGTCGGCCCGACGCTCACGACCTTCAGCCTGGCCGGGGCGATCCCCGCGACCGAGCTCCAGGTTTATTCCGGCGCAACTCTGATCTCCTCGAACACCGGATGGAGCTCGACGCCCGCCAACGCGCTTGCCGTCAGCAACGCCGACGCCCAGGTGGGCGCGTTCGCGCTCCCCACGGGAAGCGCCGATTCCGCGCTCGTCGGGTCGTTCCCCCCGGGAAACTACACCGCCATGGTCTCCGGCGTCAGCGGCGCGACGGGCATCGGCCTCGTGGAGGTCTATGACATGGACACGTACGTGCCGTTCATGACGAAGAAGCTGATCAACGTCTCCACGCGCGGGGACGTCGGCACCGGGAACGACGTCCTCATCGGGGGCTTCGAGATCAACGGCACGGCGCCCAAGAGGCTGCTTATCCGCGGCGCTGGCCCGTCCCTGGCCGCGCTCAACGTGAGCGGTTCCCTGGCGACGCCGCACCTGCAGCTCTTCAACAGCTCCGGCGGCACGATCCGCGAGAACTACGCCTGGCAGACCGGCAACGACGCCGGCCTCGTCTCCGCCGCGGAGGCGGCGACGGGCGCGTTTGCCTTTGGAAACGCGAGCGCCGACTCGGCGATCCTGATCGTCCTCCCCCCGGGCACCTACACCGCGGAGGTGTCCGGAGCGAACCAGTCGACGGGCACAGCCCTCGTCGAGGTCTACGAGATTCCCTGAACTAGCCGGCAGGGAACCTCGCCGGGCTCGACAATTGGTTGGAGATTTGCCGATTTCGGGCTAGGGTCTGGGCGCCATGATCATGGCCCCTAGCACCGCCATTTCCCCGCCAGGCAAGCCGGCAGCGTTCGCGGGCGTGTTCTCGCTGCTCGCGCCACAGATGGCGGCACTGGACACGTTCCTGCGGGCCCAGCTCGACGCCTTCGAGCCGGAGATCCGGGCGATGGTCAACTACTGCATAGACACCTCGGGCAAGCGGATCAGGCCGGCCCTGGTCTTCCTCAGCGGCTGGAAGGAGCCGAAGACCGTCTCCCCGGACCTCGTTCGGGCGGCGGCGATCGTCGAGCTCGTGCACCTTGCGACGCTTGTGCACGACGACATCATGGACTCGGCCGACCTGCGCCGAAGCCGAAGGACGGCCGTGCGCGAGTTCGGCCCGACCGCGGCCGTCCTCCTCGGCGACGCGCTTTTTGCGCACGCGCTCCACCTTGCCGCGCACTTCCCGACGACGGAGGTCTGCGCCGCGGTGTCCGAGTCGACGCGCCGCGTTTGCGCCGGCGAGATCGTCCAGACCCTGCGCCGCGGTGCCACCGACCTGACGCCCGCCGAGTACAAGCGGATCATCGACCTCAAGACGGCCGAGCTCTTCCGCGTCTCATGCTTCCTCGGCGCGCGGCTTTCGGGCGCCGACGAGGGCTATGTCGGCGCGTCGAACCGGTTCGGTCGCCACCTTGGGATCGCCTACCAGATCTATGACGATCTCGCCGATTTCTTCGGGCGGGAGGAGAAGATCGGCAAGACGCTCGGCACCGACCTGGCGAGCGGCAAGCTCACGCTTCCCCTGTTCGCGCTCATGGAGCGCCTGCCCGCGTTCGAGCGGGCCTCGCTCTCCGAGGAGATCACCGGCGTGAGGCCCGCACGGCCCGCGCTGCGCCTTAAGCAGATGCTCGAGCTCGGGGTGTTCGACGCGGTGGAGGTCGCGGTCCAGGACGAGGTCTCTGCGGCCCGCGCGGCCCTGGCCGAATGGCCCGGCCGGGCTCCGACCCCGCACCTGCTCTCCGTGGGCGACGTGCTGCTTTCGCAAGTCGCCTCGCTCAGGCCCGTTGGGTGAGCGGCCCATGAGACCGCCCGCCGCCGCGACGCCGTTTCGATTTGCCATGCGTCGGGCCCGCGGCTTGCCTGTCACCGCCGCATGAACGCCAGCAAGACCCTTGAGAAGACGCTCGTGGCCTCGCCCGAGCGCATGGTCGAGGCGGACGCGGACCTGGCCGTGGTCCGGAAGGTCCAGGCGGGCGACGTGGCCGCTTTTGACCGGCTGATCCTCAAGTACCGTGAGCGCGTCCTCGGGATCGTCTACAACATGACCTCGAACCGCGAGGATGCCGCCGACCTGGCGCAGGACGCGTTCATCAAGGCCTTCCAGTCGATCCACCGCTTCCAGGGGCAGGCCTCGTTCTTCACTTGGCTCTACCGCATCGCTGTCAACTCGACGCTGAGCCACCTGAGGAAGAACCGGCTCAGATCCTTCTTCAGCCTTGAGTCCGTCCGCGAGGACGACCCCGTGTCGCGCGAGCTGATAGACGCCCTGACCGACAAGACGGGGGCCGGGAGGGACGCCTTCGTGCGCGAGCTTCAGGAAAAATTGAACGACGCGATGCAAAAACTGTCTATCAATCATCGCACAGTGGTGACTCTATTCGAAATTGACGGCCTCAGCCACCAGGAGATTGCTGAAGTTATGGAATGCTCCGTGGGAACCGTGCGGTCGCGGCTGCACTACGCAAAACAGTTGCTACAGGCTGAACTTCAGCCTTACTTGCTTAAATGAAACGGGATACGGAACGAAAGATAACGGTTGAGGACCTGCTTCGCCTGAAGAGGGCGGAGCGCCCGCAGGATGATTTTTGGGCGACATTCGAGGCCGAGATCCGGTCAAAACAGCTGTCCGCGATCGTGAGCAGGCGGCCCTGGTGGGACCGATTCTCGTGGATTCTTGCAGCCGTGAGCCGCCGCCAGCTTTCCTTGGGGAGCGCCGCGGCCGTGGCCCTGGCATTTGCGGGCTACCGCTACGTGGGAGCCCATCAGGAGGCCGTCGCCGCGCCCCAGGCGGTGGCTGCGAAGCCGGTTGCGGCCGCCGTAGCCGTCGCGGCCCCGACGCCCGCCGCCCCGGCCCCGGCCGCGCCCCAGCTCGTTCGGGCCGCAGCCCCCCGCGAGGATGCCGAGCTTGCGGCCGAGGAGGCCGCCCCGGCAGCGGGCCCCGTCGTGATTTCGACCGCGTCGCATATTACCCAGGCGCCGGCAGCCGCGGCCGCCGACGGCGCGACCCGGGCGCCCTTTGCCGACGGAATCGCCATCACGCTCGCCGATTTCCGCGAGCCCTCTTCCGATTTTGCGAGGCCGGCCGTCTTTGGCTCGGACCGCGAGTTTGAGACGTCGATGGCGACCGCGCACCAGCCCCTTTCCCAGGAGCCCCTGGCCACGATGGATCCGGCGGCCGAGCGCCGGGCAAGGCTCCTCGCTCCGGCGCTGGGCACCACGCGCGCCGTCGTGAGCGACTGGATGAGGCAAAGGGCCTCGTCCGACGAGAGAATGTACGAGTCAATGGACCGCGGGTCCAACGACGACAGGATGCTGGTCGGCTTCAGGTTCTGACGGACCTGCGGGCTATCTCTTGGAGAGCGGCAGGCAGGCCGCGCAGCCGTTCGCAAAGAAGTCGTTGCCCTTGTCGTCGACGAGGATGAAGGCCGGAAAGTCCTTCACCTCGATCTTCCAAACGGCCTCCATCCCGAGCTCGGGATAGTCGAGGACCTCGACCTTTGTTATGTGCTCCTTGGCCAGGATGGCCGCCGGCCCGCCCACGCTCCCCAGGTAGAACCCCCCGTGCCTCTTGCACGCGGCGGTCACCTCGGCTCCGCGGTTGCCCTTTGCAAGCATGACAAGCGATCCCCCGAGGGACTGGAATTGCTCGACGTAGGTGTCCATCCGGCCTGCTGTCGTCGGGCCGAAGGAGCCCGAGGCGTAGCCCGTGGGCGTCTTGGCGGGCCCGGCGTAGTACACCGGGTATTTGGCGAAGTAGTCGGGCAGTCCCTTGCCCGCGTCGACCCGCTCCTTGATCTTCGCGTGGGCGCTGTCGCGCGCGACGACCATCGTGCCGGTGAGCGACACGCGCGTCGTCACGGGGTATTTTGAAAGCTCGGCCCGGATCTCTTCCATTGGCCTGCTGAGGTCGACAGGCACGCCGGCCGTGTCCTTGAGGGCGCGCTCCGCCGCGGGGATGAACCGGCCCGGGTCCGCCTCGAGCTTCTCAAGGAAGATCCCGTCCCGGGTGATCCTCGCCTTGATGTTGCGGTCGGCCGAGCACGAGACGCCCATCCCCACCGGGCAGCCGGCCCCGTGGCGGGCCAGCCGGATGACGCGCGCGTCGAGCGCGAAGTACTTGCCGCCGAACTGGGCCCCGATCCCCGTCTGTCGGGCGATCTCCATGACCTTTGCCTCCCAGCCGGTGTCGCGGAAGGGGCGTCCGGTCTCGTTGCCCGTCGTGGGGAGCGAGTCCAGGTAGCGCGTCGAGGCGAGCTTGAGCGTCTTCATGCACGCCTCGGCGCTCGTGCCGCCGACGACGAACACGAGGTGGTAGGGGGGGCACGCGGAGGTCCCGAGGAGCGGGAGCTTGTCCGCGACGAACTTTGCGAAGCTCTTGGGGTTGAGGAGCGCCTTCGTCTCCTGGAAGAAGAGCATCTTGTTCGCGGAACCTCCGCCCTTGGCGACGAAGAGCAGCTCGTAGGCCGCGCCCGTGGTCGCCTGGATGTCGACCTGAGCGGGGAGGTTCGTGCCCGTGTTGACCTCGTTCCACATGTCGAGCGGGGCCATCTGCGAGTAGCGGAGGTTCTCCTTCGTGAAGCACTCGTAGACGCCGCGGCTGATCCACTCGGCGTCGTTCGCGCCGGTCCAGACCTGCTCGCCCTTCTTGGCGAACACCGCGGCCGTCCCGGTGTCCTGGCACATCGGCAGGATGCCCTCGGCCGCGATCTCCGCGTTCTTCAGGAGCGTGAGGGCCACGTAGCGGTCGTTTGCCGACGCCTCGGGGTCCCGCAGGATCGCGGCAAGCTGCTCCAGGTGGCTCGTGCGCAGCATGAACGCGCTGTCGCGGAAGGCGGTCTGCGCCAGGAACGAAAGCACCCCGGGCTCGACCTTGAGGACCTCGCGCCCCTCGAACTGCACCGTCGAGAGGCCCTCCCTCGAAAGCAGGCGGTACTCGGTGGAGTCCCCGGAGAGGGGCAGGGGTTCCTGGTAGGCGAAGGGGGGCGTGGCCATGCCCAAAACATGTCCAAGTCCGCGCCCAAGTAAAGGGACCGCGCGGGGGGCCGGGCTACCCGCGTGCGGCCATGGCCCGGACCACGTCGTGGAATCGGGGCAGGTCGGCGGGCGTGACGACCTCGCCGTTGTCCCGGCGCCAGCCGGCGTGCCCGGGCCAGATCCCCCGGCCCAGGAAATTGTCAACGGTCTTACCCAGGCACGCCACGCTGAGGTATTCCTTCTGCTCCTTCTCGTCGCGCGCCGTCGAGACGAGGTGCGGCGGGATCGGCAGGATCTGCCCGCTCGAGACGTGCGCGAGGTCGTTGAGCACGACGAGCGGGCGCGAGTCCTCGAGCGTCGTCGCCGGCCGGGGCACCTCCCCGCGCATGTACCGGCAGTACTCCAGGTGGTTCTCCTCGAGGCCGTCAAAGGGCCCGCTTGAGACCCTCTCGGTCCTGCCGTCCTTCCACGAGACCTCGATCTGTCCGCCCACCGAGTATCGGAGGATCGCCTTCTCGCAGATCACCGTCTCGGAGCTCGTGCTCGCTCCAGCGCAGGCGTGGGAAAGGGCGAACCTGAGCGTGCAGCCGGTCGCGAGGTCGGCCTCCACGAAGAACGTGTCCGCCCCCTCGATCGCGTGGGCGCGGTAGAGCTCGGCCCTTACCGCGGCGATCTTCGCCCAGCTGTACAGGCCGGGCGTCCCCGTCCAGAACAGCATGTTGTGGACGAAGTGCGCCATCGCGTTGCCGAAGCACGAGTCGAGGACGATGTGGCCGTCGACGATGAGCCTGCCGGACCATCCGGTCCGGGCGAAATACCCGGAGGGCCTTGGCCATAGCGCGCTCAGCGCGCCGCCGCGGATCGCGCCGAACTCGCCGGAGAGGAGCCTCTCCTTGAGCGCGAGCCGGCTCTTCTCGACGATGAAGTTGAATCCGACGAGGGACTGCTTCCTGGCCCGCGCGTCGGCCGCCACCATCTTGTCCAGCTCGGCGTAGTCCAGCGTGGGGGGCTTCTCCACGTACGCGGGGAGGCCGTACGAGGTGATCGCCTCGTGCATCTCCGCGTGGAGGCTGATCGGGGTGGGCGTGGCCACGTAGTCGAGGTCGCCGTGGCAGGCGCCCAGCATCGAGCGGTAGTCGTCGAAGACCCTGACGCCGCGCTGGGCGAACCGCCACGTCTGCTGCGCCGCGGCGAACGCCTCCGGCCTGGGGTCGCACGCGCAGACGAGACGGACCAGCCCCCTTTCCTCGAGCCTCGCCACCGTGTTGTGGTGCGAACCCGCGAAGCCCCCCATGCCTATGATGCCGATGCGTACGGGCTGGTTCACACGATCTTGAACTTCGGCAGGTCCTGGCCGTCGATGAGGCCGACGGGCCTGCCCGATGCGTTGACGACGATGATGTCGTCGATCTTGTGGAGGTCGAACAGGCGCAGGGCGTCGACGGCCAGCACGTCGTCGCGGATCACCTTTGGCGAGCGCGTCATGAACGCCGACACGGGCCGGCTGAGGAAGCCGGCCCCCGAGAGCGCGGACCTGCGGAAGTCCCCGTCCGTGAGGATCCCGGAGAGCCTCCCGCTGCCCGCCTTGACGAGCGCGATGCACCCGCTCTTCGCCTTGGTCATCCTCAGGATGGCCTCCTGCAGCGGCACGGTGTCCCTTGCGATGGGCAGCCGGGCGCCGCTGCGCATGATGTCGCCGGTCTTGAGGAGGAGGACCCTGCCGAGGTTGCCCGCCGGGTGGTACTTCGCGAAGTCGTCGCGCGTGAGGCCGCGCGCCTCGAGGAGCACCATCGCCAGGGCGTCGCCCAGGGCGAGGGCCGCGGTCGTGCTCGCCGTCGGCGCGAGCTTCAGGGGGCAAGCCTCCCGCCTCACCCGGTAGATCAGGCGGTGGTCGGCCCGCCGGGCGAGATCCGACTTCGGGTTGCCGGTGAAGGCGACTATCCCGAGGCCGAAACGCTTCAGGAGGGGGACCAGCCTCAGGATCTCGTCGGACTGGCCGCTATTGCTCAGCAGGATCGCCAGGTCGCCCTCGTAGCAGAGCCCGAGGTCACCGTGGAGCGCCTGGGTGGGGTCGAGGAAGCAGGACGAGACCCCCGTGCTGTTGAACGTCGCCGCAATCTTGCCGGCGATGTGGGCGGACTTGCCGACCCCGCTGAATATCAGCTTGCCGCCCGCCTCGATCACCTTCTCCACCGCCCGGGCGGTCCCTATGAACTCCGCGCCGAGCGCCTTGGATGTGTCCATCAGGGCGTCGCACTCGATGCGGATGCACTGCCTGGCCCGTGCAAGCGCGGATTTCGGGGCGATGGCCATCAGCGCGTATTGTTGTTGGTTTTCGTTTAGGTTTGAGTCGGGGGGAGGGACGGGGGAAATTAACCGACCAGTTGGGCCATTCAATCCCTTTCGCAATCCGATGCACGCACGATCCCTCCTCCTCGGCGCAGCCGCGCTGCTGGCCCTCGCCGCCGGGCAGGGCTGCGGGGGCGACACCACGTCGCTCTCGTCGGAGACGGACGACTCGTATTTCCGAGACGGTCAGCAGATGGAGCGCCAGGGCCGCTGGGACGAGGCGCTGGCCGCCTACCTTAAGGTGATCGACCGCAGGGGCGACTCGGCTCCCGAGTCGAACCTCGACGCGGGCCTCATCTACCTGAACCACATCAAGGACCCGATCTACGCGATCTATTATTTCCGCAAGTACCTCGAGCTGGAACCCAACTCGAAGCAGGCCGTGTACGTGAAGGGGCTGATCGACGCCGCGAAGCGGGAGTTCGCTCTGGCGCTTCCCGGCCAGCCGGTCCAGAGCCAGACCGAGCACCTGGGCATGGAGGAGCAGCTTGAGCAGCTCCAGCGCGAGAACGACGAGCTGAAGGCGGAAAACGCCGCCCTGCGCGCGGGCGCCCCGCTGCCGATCCTCCACTCAAGTGCGATCGACGTCGCGTCGATAACGCCCCCCCAGGCCCCGCAGGCGGAGGCGCCGGAGCCCGCGTCCGCGGTGTCGCCGATCTCGCTCGCGCCCGCCGACCCGGGCGACAAGGGGGTGTCGTCCGCAATCACCGACGCCCCGCCCGAGGAGGCGCCGGCCCCCGCGAGGCCGTCGAGGCCCGCGGCCGCGGCAGGGGTTCGCCACCACACGGTGGCCAGGGGCGACACCCTGTTCAGCCTAGCCCAGAAGTACTACGGCAGCCGCTCGAAATGGCGCGACATCTACGCGGCGAACCGCGACCTGCTGCCGAGCGAGAAGTCGCCCCTCAAGATAGGCACCGACCTCAAGCTCCCCTAGGCCTGCCCGAGGGCCTCGTCCAGGACCTCGAGCATGAAGTCGGCGTCGGTGGTCGTGAAGATCATGGGCGGCTTGATCCGGAGCGTGTTGCCCCAGAGGCCGCCCTTGCCGATCAGGAGCCCCATGTCCTTGCACGCCTCGAAAACCGCGGCGCATTCCTCCTTTGCCGGCTCCTTGGTCGCGCGGTCCTTCACGAGCTCGACGCCCAGCATGAGGCCGAGCCCGCGGATGTCGCCGATCAGGGAGTGCCTTGAGGCGAGCCGCTCGAAGCCGGCCTTGAGGTGGGCGCCGACCCTGAGCGAGTTGGCCTGCAGGCCCTCCCTGTCTATCACCTCGAGAACGGCGCGGCCCTGCGCGCAGACCACCGGGTTGCCCCCGAACGTGTTGAAGTGAATCCGCGAGGCGAGCGCCTGGGCGATCTTCTGCGTCGTGACCACGGCCGCGAGCGCGCAGCCGTTGCCGATGCCCTTCGCCATCGTGACGATGTCTGGGACGACCCCCTGGGTCTCGAACCCCCAGAAATGGGTCCCCGTCCTGCCGAAGCCCGTCTGGACCTCGTCGGCGATGCAGAGGCCGCCCGCGGCGCGGACGTGGCCGTAGGCGTGCCTGAGGTACCCGTCGGGGTAGACGACCGTCCCGCCGACGCCCTGCACGGACTCGGCGATGAAGCCGGCCAGCGTCCCGGACGAGCCGAACTGGATGAGGCTCTTGACGTCGTCCGCGTATTTCCGGCCGGCCTCGGGGTCGTCCTTGCCGTGGGGCCCCCGGTATGTGTCGGGCAGGACGGTGTGCTGGACCCCGAATCCGTGCGGCACGTTGAACTTCCAGGTGTGGTGCGACGTGAGGCCCATGGTGGACTGGCTGCCGCCGTGGTAGCCGTTTCGCAGGGCGATCATGTCGAACGAGCCCGTGTACGCCCGGGCCATGAGGAGCGCCAGGTCGTTGGCCTCCGAGCCCGAGTTGACGAGGTAGACGACCTTCAGGTCCCCGGGCATCCGGCCGGCGAGCTCCTTGGCGTAGAGGGCGACGTTCGGGTTCAGGTAGATGGTCGTCGTGTGCTGGAGCGTCTCGTTCTGCCGGTTGGCGGCGGCGACGATGTGCGGGTGGCAGTGGCCGCAGCTGACGGTCACGATGCCGCCTATCCCGTCCAGGTAGCGCCTGCCCTTCTCGTCGAAGAGCCACTGGGCCCTTCCCTCGACGATCATTATCGGCTTCTTGTAGTAGTGGAATATCGCCGGGCTCAGGAATTCCTTCCTGAGGGCCAGCACCTCCTCGGCGGTGGGTCCCGAGTAGGGGCGCGGCGCGTGGGAGAAGGGCGGTAGGGGGATGGATTTCATGGTCAGCTGTTGGGTGCCAGCTTACGGAAAACGAGGTACGCGACAAACGCTATTGCGAACCCCGCGAACCATGCGAAGCCGTAGATATCAAGGAAGACAGCCGGCACGCGCGCGGCGCCGACCCAGCCCACCTGGGCGAGGAAGCCGGGAAGGTTCGGGAGGGCGCCCGCGAGGAAGGCCGCGATCGCGGGGATGCCCCATCCGCCCGAATACCGGTACGGCCCGCGCGGGTCGTAGAGGCCCGCAACGTCGAGCCTCATGCGGCGAAGGACGAAGTAGTCCGCGATCATGATCCCCCCGATGGGCCCGAGGAGGGCGCTGTAGCCGACGAGCCACGTGAAGATGTAGCCCGACGGGTCGGCGACGAGCTTCCACGGCATCATGAGGATGCCGATGAGGCCCGTGATCAGCCCGCCGATCCGGAAGCTGATCCTCCTCGGCGCGAGGTGGGAGAAGTCGTTCGCCGGAGAGACGACGTTGGCGGCGATGTTCGTGGCCAGGGTGGCGATGCAGAGGGCGACCATGGCGACAATGAGCACGGCGGGGTTCCTGAACTGGACCAGTACATCGAGCGGGTCCCAGATCGTCCGGCCATAGATGACCGCGGTCGCCGAGGTCACGGCGACGCCGATGAAGGAGTAGAAAGCCATCGCGAGCGGCAGCCCGAGCGCCTGGCCCACGACCTGGTCCCTCTGGGACCTGGCGTACCTCGAGAAGTCCGGGATGTTGAGGGAAAGCGTCGCCCAGAACCCGATCATGCCGGTCAGCCCGGGAATGAAGAAGGTCATGAACTGGCCCGCCTTGGGCTGGCCCGGGTCGAAGGCCGACGGCTGGGAGAGCATCGGCCCGAACCCTCCCGCGGCCCGGTAGGCCCAGGCGAGGAAGGCGACGCCGAGGGCGATGAGGAGCGGCGCCTTGATGATGAGGAGCAGCCGGATCGAGTCGATGCCCCGGTAGACGACCCACATGTTGACCCCCCAGAACGCCATGAAGCACGCGAACTGCGACGGCGTGATCCCCAGGCGGCCCGCGGCGGCGCCCGCGATCGACGGGAAGAATATCCCCAGTATCTTGTGGATCGCCTCGCCGCCGATCCAGCACTGGATCCCGAACCAACCGCAGGCGACGAGCGCGCGGAAAAGGGCCGGGATGTTCGCCCCGAGAGTGCCGAAGGACGCCCGGCACAGGACGGGGAAGGGGATGCCGTAGCGCGCGCCCGCGTGCGCGTTCAGGAGGATGGGCACCAGCACGATCGCGTTGCCGAGGAAGATCGTGAGGATCGCCTGGCGCCAGTTCATGCCGCCCCCGATGAGCGAGGAGGCGAGCATGTAGGTCGGCACGCACGCCGACATCGACACCCAGAGGGCGGCGTAGCTGCCGGCGCGCCACGTGCGCCGCTCGGGGGGCACGGGGGCCAGGTCCGCGTTCTCGAGGGGGCCCGGGCTCACGTCAGGACGAGCCGATCAGCATGCCCGCGAAGAAGACGAGGAGCCCGCCGACGATGACCTGGAACGCGGCCGAGAGGAACGGCGTGTCCATGTAGTGGTGGCGTATCCATGAAATGATGACAAGTTCGACGAGGACCACGGCGACGGCGATCGAGAACGCCAGGTGGAAGTCGGAGATCATGAACGGCAGGGTGTGGCCCAGGCCGCCCAGCGCGGTCATGAGCCCGCAGACGACGCCGCGCACGAGCGGGCGCCCCCGGCCGCTGATGACGCCGTCGTCCGAGAGCGCCTCCGCGAACCCCATGCTTATCCCGGCGCCGACCGAGGCGGCCATTCCGACGAGGAAGGCGTCGCGGCTGCTGTGGGTCGCGAATGCGGCGGCGAAGAGCGGCGCGAGCGTCGAGACGGAGCCGTCCATGAGGCCCGCGAGGCCGGGCTGGACGACCTGGAGGACGAATATCCGCCGCTGGCTGTCGTCCTCCTTGCCGCGCGCGCCGGAGGCCACCTGCTCGGCGTCGAGCGTGCTGGCGAGCTCGGAATGCCCCGCCTCGGCGAGCGCGAGGTCGCCGAGCAGCTTGCGCGTTCCCGCGTCCGTCGTGCGCGAGGCGGCGACCTCGTAGAACCGGCGGGAGGCGAGCTCCATGACGCCTATCTGCCGGCGCACCTGCCTCACGGTGAGCGCCTTCATGAGCCAGACGGGCGGCAGCTTCACCAGGCCCTTGACGTCCCCCCGCTGGATCAGGGGCAGGTGCTCGCCGAAGCGCGCGCGGTACCCGTCGATCAGGCGCTGGCGGTGCTCCGACTCCTCCTTCTGCATCCGGGTCAGCGTCGCCGCGGTCGAGGGGTAGGTCGCCCGGAACCTCTCCGCGAAGTCCCCGTAGATCCGGCCGTCCTCCTCCTCCTGGGCGACGGCGAGGGCCAGGATCTCCTGTTCCGTGAGCTTTGAGAAGGCCTTCGCCATGGGTCCAAGTTGGGCACGCGGAAGCTAGGTGCGGCCCCCGGGCTGCGCCAGCAACAAATCCTTGGCGCAGGCCTTCTTGCGTCCTTCCTGCAGCCCGATCCCCGCCTGGGCGGGGCGCAGGCCCACTTGAGGCATTGCAGATGAACCTCTTACACGAGAAATTGAGGGGGGCGCCATGGCCTGGTCCCGCGGCGGGGGCCGTCCCGTCCAACGCTTTCGGCCGCCGGCACGCCCCGGTTCCCGCCTGTTCTGTAACTTTTTCGTGGATCGCGGTGTTATTGGGGCAGCACCCCGAAAAATCATGTCCCAAATCACACGATTCACCGCTTCCGCCTGCATCCTTGCCTCGGTAGCCGCCTCCGCGTCGGCCAAAATCGAGCGCGTCGTCGAGAAGACATTCACCGTCCAGCCGGGCGTTCACCTCAGGGTCGCGACATCGGGCGGGGACATCCGCGTCGAGACCTCCGCCGATCCCGTCGTCAAGGTGGTCGCCAAGGAGCACATCCGCGCGGGAAGCGAGGCGGAGGCCGACGAGGTGCTGAAGAAGCTCGACCTCACCATAAAGCAGGACGGCAACGATGTGATCGCCACCGCGTCCTATGAGGACGGGATGGGCTTCCACTTCGGCAGCTGGCCCCCGGTCCAGGTCGAGTTTGTCGTGACCGTCCCCTCCGGCGCGTCGGCCGAGCTCAAGACCTCGGGCGGCGACGTGGGAGTCGGCGACCTCGCTGGCGACGTGCGCGCCCGCACGTCGGGCGGCAACATCAGGCTGGGGAGCATCGGCGGCGACATCGACGCCTCGACCTCGGGCGGAAACGTCGTCCTCGCGGAGGGCCGCGGGAGCGTGAAGCTCTCGACCTCCGGCGGCAACGTCGCCGTGGAGCGGGTCCTCGGCCCGGCGGACCTGGACACGTCCGGGGGCGACATCAGGGTGGACTCGGTGAGGAGCACCCTTACCGCCCGCACGAGCGGCGGCGACGTCAAGGCGACCTTTGAGGGCCCCCTGAAGGGCGACTGCACGCTCTCGACCTCCGGCGGCGAGGTGAAGGCGTCGGTCGGCAAGGAGGCCGCCTTCCAGCTCGAGGCCTCCACGAGCGGCGGCGAGGTCGACGCGGCCGGCATCACGATCACGATAGACCACGGCGGAATCGGCCGCAGCAGCCTGTCCGGCCAGGTCAACGGCGGCGGCCCCGTCCTGAAGCTCCACTCCAGCGGCGGCGACATCAAGGTCGTCACGCGGTAGGGTCAGCTCCGGCTCGGCGTCCTCCTCAGGAAGCGGCCCCTGGCGGGGTCGCCGACAAACTCCCCGTCCCGCACGGCCACCTCGCCGCGCACCGTGACGACGCTCGGCCGGCCCTCGATCTTCCAGCCCTCGAACGCGCTGTAGTCGACGTTCATGTGCTGCGTCTTCGCCGAGATCACGCCCCGGTAATCCGGGTCGAAGACGACCAGGTCCGCGTCGGACCCGGGCTGGATCGCGCCCTTTCGGGGATAGAGGTCGAACGTCTTCGCGACCTGGGTGCTGGCGACATTGACCAGCGTGTTGAGGTCGATCCGGGCCGCCCGGACCCCGAACGTGTAGAGCAGCTTGATCCGCTCCTCCAGCGAGGGGATGCCGTTCGGGATCTTCGTGAAGTCCGAGGCGCCCATCCGCTTCTGGTCCCCGAAGTCAAAGGGGGCGTGGTCGGTGGCGACCGTCTGGATGACGCCGCCCTTCAGCCCCTCCCAGAGGACGGGCTGGTTGGCCGCCTCGCGAAGGGGCGGCGACATGACGTACTTCGCGCCCTCGAAGCCGGGGCGCTCGGCGTAGGTCTTGTCGAGGACGAGGTACTGGATCAGCGTCTCGATCGCCACGTCGACGCCCCGCCTTCGCGCGGCGACGGCCTCGTCCAGGGCCTCCTTGCAGCTGAGGTGGACGATGTAGGTCGAGGCGCCGGTCAGCTCGGCGAATGTCATCAGGTGGTGCACGCCCTCGGCCTCCACGAGGGGAGGGCGGCTCTCGTAGTGCCGGCCGGGCTCGGTCTTGCCGGCCGCGATGAGCTCCTTTTGCCTCTCGAAGACTAGGGTCTCGTTCTCGCAGTGGGCGGTCACGACCACGCCGAGCTCCCGGGCCAGCCTGAGCGTCCGGTAGAGCTCCGTGTCGTCGATCCCGAAGGCGCCCTTGTAGGCCAGGAATATCTTGAAGGAGCTGATCCCGCGCCGGACGATCTCGCGGAGCTGGGACTCCGTCGCGGCGTCGAAGCGGGTCGCGCCCATGTGGAACGTGAAGTCGCACGCCGACCTGCCGGCGGCCTGGGCCATCCAGTGCTCGAAGGCAGCGAGGGCGTCGTCGGCGCGGGAGGGGCAGCACATCTCGATCAGGGTCGTCGTCCCCCCCACGAGGGCGGCCCTGCTTCCCGTCTCATAGGTGTCCTTGGCGAGCGTCCCCATGAAGGGCAGCGTGATGTGGACATGCGGGTCGATGAACCCGGGGAAGACGTACTTCCCCGCGGCGTCGACGACCTGCGCGCCGGGCGGGGCCTCGAGGCCGGCGCCTATGCGGGTGATCGTCTCGCCCTCGCAGAGGATGTCCGCCCGCCTCCGCGAGTCGGCGGTGATGATCTCGCCGTTCCTTATGAGCAGCGGCATCGGCGGCTCACTTCCTCCAGACGTCCTCTGTCGAGCCCGAGAACCAGCGAACCGTGGTGGTCTTTCGCTGGGTGTAGAACTGGACGGACTCGCGCCCCTGGATGTGGAGGTCGCCGAAGAACGACGCGTCCCAGCCCGTGAAGGGGAACATGGCCATCGTCGCGGGAACGCCCACGTTGATGCCCACCATGCCAGCCTTGACCCTGTGCTTGAACTCGCGGGCGGCCGCGCCCGACGCCGTGAAGATCGAGGCCCCGTTGCCGTACGCCGACCTGTTGGCCGTCTCGATCGCCTGCCCGAGGTCCTCCATCCGCATCACGTTGAGGACGGGGCCGAAGACCTCCTCGCGCGCCAGGGTCATCGTGTCGCGCACGTTGTCGACGACCGTGGCGCCGAGGTAGAAGCCGTTCGGGGCGTCCGCGACCGACGCGCCCCGGCCGTCGCACGCCAGAGTCGCCCCCTCGCTGACCCCGCTCTCGACTAGGCCGAGGACCCGGTCCCTCTGCGAGGCGGTCACGAGGGGCCCCATGTCGGGCTGGGACATGGACCTGTCGGTCCTGCCGATCTTAATCGAGCGCGCCGCCTCGACCAGCGGAGGCAGGACGCTGTCGGCGGCCCTGCCGACCGCGATCGCCGTGGAGCCCGCCATGCAGCGCTCCCCGGCGCAGCCGAAGGCCGCGGTAGAGAGGGACTCGACCGTCCTTGAGACGTCGGCGTCGGGCATGACGACGATGTAGTTCTTGGCGCCGCCGTTCGCCTGCACGCGCTTGCCGTTGCGCGTGCCGGTCTCGTAGATGTGCCTCGCCACCGGCGTCGAGCCGACGAACGAGACGGCCCTGACCTTGGGATGGGTGAGGAGCGCGTCCACGCACTCGCGGCCGCCGTGGACGACGTTGAGTACCCCCTTGGGAACCCCCGCCTTCTCGAGCAGCTCGGCGAGGATGATCGCGGTCAGCGGGACCTTCTCGCTCGGCTTCAGGACGAAACTGTTCCCGCAGGCGATGGCCAGGGGAAACATCCACAGGGGCACCATGGCGGGGAAGTTGAACGGGGTGATCCCGGCGCACACGCCGAGGGGCTGGAGCACCGTCTCGCAGTCCACGTTGCGCGCGATGTTCTCGAGCGTCTCGCCGAAGAGGAGCGTCGGGGCCCCGCAGGCGTACTCGACGTTCTCGATGCCGCGGTAGAGGCTCCCGCGGGACTCGACCAGGGTCTTGCCGTGCTCGAGCGAGACGCTGGCGCAGAGGCGGTCGAAGTTCTCCTCGATGAGGTGCCTGTACCGGAAGAGGTACCGCGAGCGCTCGATGGCCGGGGTGTCCCGCCACGCCGGGAAGGCCGCCGCGGCGGCCTCCACCGCCGCGTTCACCTCGGCCGCCCCGCCGGCGGGGCATTCCGCTATGACATCCCCGGTGGACGGGTTGTAGACCGGCGTCCCGGCGAGCCTGGGGCGGATCCATTCGCCGCCAATGAGGAAGGGGCAGGGGTGCAGGTGGGCCGATATCATTGCTTGTGGTTTCCGGTGAGGGAAGGGGGCCTTGGCTCCGCCGGGGAGTCAACCTCGGGCTGGATGTCGTACTGCCACCATCCCGCGTCCCGCCAGGCCCCCAGCTTGTAGCCCACGCCGGGATACAGGGCCACGCGCCTGAACCCCAGGGACTCGTGGAAGGCCTGGCTCGGCGGGTTCGGGACGACGATTCCGGCGTAGGCCTTGAAGTAACCCTGGCTGCGCAGCCTGGCGAACAGCTCCGCGTAGAGCGCGCGGCCGACGCCCTTTCCCCGGAAGGCGTCATGGACGTAGATCGTCACCTCCGCGACCCATCGGTAGGCCGGGCGCACGCGGTGCGGGGCGGCGTAGGCGTAGCCGGCGACCGTCCCGTCCCTGTCGTCGACGAGCCAGGGGAACTGAAGGGTGATCTTCTCGATGCGGGCACCGATCTCCGCGGCGTCGGGCGCCTCGGTCTCGAATGAGATGCAGTTGTCCTCGCAGAAGGGCCGGTAGATCGCCGCGATCTGCGGGGCATCCCACTGCTCGGCCTTTCGGATCATCTCCGGATCGCGCCTACTGCCGGGAAAGGGCGTCCGACTGTTTCACGAACTCGTCCCCGCTCCACTCCCCGTCCGACTTGACGACCTTCCCGGCGGCGGCCTTCTGCGCCGCCTTCCTCTCGGCCTGCCTGCGGACGAGGTCGGCGTGCGTCGTGAAGTAGTCTAGGCTCTTTCCCTTGAAGTCGGCCAGCGTCTCGAACTTGTGCGCCTCCATGAACGCGAGGAGCTCGTCGCACATCGGCTTAACGCATTCGTAGCCGAACTTCATCACGCCCGTGCACACCTGGACGGTGTCCGAGCCGAGGAGGATGAACTGGGCGGCGTCCCTTCCGCTCTCGATCCCGCCGAGGCCCGAGAGCGACCTGCCCGGGAACTCGCCGCGGATCATGGTGGCGATCTCCATCACCATGCGCAGCGCGATCGGCCGCACGGCCTTCGACGAGTAGCCGCCCGGGGTCGTCCATCCCTCCACCGACGGCTCCGGCCTGAGGGTGTCGAGGTTCACCCCCATGACGCTGCGGATCGTGTTGATGGCGCTCAGGCCCTGGCAGCCGGCCCTCAGGGCCGCGCGGCTCGGCTCCTCGATGTGGGTGATGTTCGGGGTCATCTTCGCCCAGACCGGCCGCTTCGCGGCTCCCATGACCCAGCCGCAGACCTCCTCGAGGATGTCGGGGTCCTGGCCCATCGCCGCGCCCATCTTGCGCTCGGGCAGGCCGTGCGGGCAGGAGAAGTTCAGCTCAAAACCGTCGACGCCCGCCGCCTCGCAGCGCTCGACGATCTCGATCCACGCCTCCTTGCGGTATTCCTCCATGATGGAGGCGATGAGCACGCCCCCGGGGTGGGCGTCCTTGCACTTCTTGAACTCGTCGAGCCAGATCGCGAACGGCCGGTCGCTGATGAGCTCGATGTTCTCCCAGCCGATCACCTCCTTGCCGTCCCCCGCGAGGAGCTTGGCATAGCGCGGCGTGACGTTGACGACCTTCGACGAGTCGAGGCTCACGGTCTTCGCGATCACCGCGCCCCAGCCCTCGCGAAACGCCCGGTTGATCACGCTCAGATTCGTGCCCGGTGGCCCCGAGCCTATGACGAACGGGTTTGGCAGCCTCAGTCCATCGACACTTGTAGCTAGGGTCGGCATGATCGTTTGGCCCGGGCAATCTCGCCCAGAATACGCTCGTTTCCAAGCAGCAACTGAGCCACGTTTCCCGGCTTCCCGCGCAATTAATGAAAACATCTCTCGATCCGGGGCGGACGGTCGCGGAGCTGAAGGAGCTCAGGCGCCTGACCTCGGACGGGGAGGGCGCCCAGCGCGTCGCGTTCACCAAGACCTGGCTCGCCGCGCGCGCATGGCTCAAGGGCAAGCTGGCCGAGCTTCCCGTGGAGGTACACGAGGACGAGGCCGGCAACCTCTGGGCGACCCTGGCGGGACGAAGCGACAGGGCCCTGCTGATCGGGGGGCACATGGACTCGGTCCCGAACGGGGGCTGGCTCGACGGGTGCCTCAACGTCCTCGCCGGCGTGGAGGTCCTCAGGCGGATATGCGACCAGTACGGCGGGAAGCCGCCCGTGACCGTGCGGCTTGTCGACTGGGCCGACGAGGAGGGCGCGCGCTTCGGCAAGAGCCTGTTCGGCTCGTCCGCGTGCTCGGGCAACCTCGACATGGACGAGGCCCGGGCGCTGAGGGACAGGGACGGGGTGCGCCTCCCCGACGCGCTTCGGGAGGTCGGCGTCGACTTCGAGGCCGTGAAAAAATGCGGCCGCGAGCTGAAGGGGGCCGCCGCGTACATCGAGCTCCACATCGAGCAGGGCCCCGTGCTCCTGGACCTCGGCCTGCCGCTCGGGGCCGTCCTCGGCACGTTCGGGGTCGAGAGGCACGCGGTGACGTTCAGGGGCCAGGCGGCCCACTCAGGGAGCACCCCGATGAACCGCCGCAGGGACGCGTTCCTCGCCGCCGCGAGGATGGGCACGGAGATCTACGCAATCGCGGGGAGGCACGAGGGCGTCTGCACGATCGGCTCCTGCACCACGAAGCCCGGGATCGTGACCAGCGTCGTGGAGGAGTGCCGGATCACGCTCGACCAGCGCCACCTTGATCCCGGGGCGCTCTCGGGGATGCTCCGCGACGCCCGCGAGACCGCCGCGCGGTTCGCGGCCGAGGGCGGCGTCACGGTCTCCTGGGAGCGCATCTGGCACATCGAGCCGGTCCCCTTCAACCCGGACCTCGTGGGGCTGTGCGAGGAGGCGATCCTCGCGACCTGCGGCGCCGCCCACCGGCTGGCGTCCGGGCCGCTCCACGACGCGGCGGAGGTGGCGCGGGCCGGGGTCCCGACGGCGATGATGTTTGTCCAGAGCCTGCACGGGATCAGCCACAACAAGGCGGAGGACACCCTGGAGGAGCATCTTGAGCTCTGCGTGCGGGCGTTCGACCGCCTCGCCGACGGGGCCATCTCCTGGATCGCCGGGTAGGGCCGGCCTAGCCCGCTTCAGGCCTCGGTCCCGAAGAACCTCAGCGTGCGGCGCATCGACGCGACGAGCGCGTCGATCTCCCTCTCCTCGTTGTACACGTAGAAGCTCGCCCGCACCGTGCTCGTCAGCCCGAGAATCTTCATGAGCGGCTGGTTGCAGTGGTGGCCGCCGCGGAGCGCGATCCCGTCCTCGTCCGCGAACGTGACCACGTCGTGGGCGTGGACGTTCGCGAAGGCGAAGCTGACGAGGCCGCCCCGCTCGCCCCTGGGCCCGATGAGCCGGATTCCCGGCAGCTGCGACAGGCGGTCGTAGGCCGTCCTGGCGAGATCGCCGTCGTGGATTTGGATCCTGTCGCGCCCCAGCGAGTCGAGGAAGTCGCAGGAGGCGCCGAGCGCCACGGCGTCGCCGAAGTTGGGTGTACCGGCCTCGAAGCGCTCCGGCGACGGCTTCCAGCGGCTCTCGAACAGGTCGACGCTCGAGATCATGCCGCCGCCTCCCTGCCAGGGCGGCATGGCGTCCAGGAGGGCCCGGCGCCCGAAGAGGGCGCCGATGCCGGTCACGCTCGCCATCTTGTGCCCGGAGAAGGCGAGGAAGTCGCAGCCCATCGCGCGGACATCGAGCGGCATGTGCCCCGCGGACTGCGCGGCGTCGACCACCGTGATCGCGCCCACCTTGCGCGCGCGGTCGCAGAGCTCGGCCGCCGGGTTGATCGTCCCGAGCGTGTTGGACACGTGGGTGAACGCGAACACCTTGACCTCCGGCGTCAGCAGGCGGTCCAGGGCGCCGAGGTCCAGGAGGCCCTCGTCGCCGGTCACGGGCACGAACCTGAGGGTCGCCCCGGTGCGCTTGGCTGCCAGCTGCCAGGGCACCAGGTTGCTGTGGTGCTCCATCTCCGTGAGGAGGATGACGTCCCCCTTGGCCAGGTTCGCGCCGCCCCAGCTGGAGGCGACGAGGTTAATGGACTCGGTCGTCCCGCGGGTGAGGATGATCTCCTCGGGCGCCGCGGCGTTGATGAAGGTCGCCACGCGCTGGCGCGCGCCTTCGTAGTCGTCGGTGGCCCTCATCGACAGCGCGTGGAGGCCGCGGTGGACGTTCGAGTTGTCCTTCGCGTAAAACCGGTCGAGGGTGCCGATCACGGCCCGCGGCTTCTGGGTCGTCGCCGCGTTGTCGAGGTAGACGAGCGGGTGCCCGTTCACCTTCTGGTCGAGGATCGGGAACTCGTCGCGGATGTTGTCCCAGGGGGAGGAGGCCATCGCGCTCAATCCCTGTGGCTCTCCGTCGTTGCGGGCGCCGGGTCCCCGCGAAGGGCGTTGAGGGCCGCGTGCCAGGAAAGCGTGGCGCACTTTATGCGGGCGGGAAACGCGTGGACGCCGGCGAACGCGCCGAGGTCGCTCATGTCCTCGGGCGGCTTGCCCGTCGTCACGATCTCGTGGAATTCGCCGTAGAGCTTCTCGGCCTCGGCCTGGGACTTTCCCTTGAGCTGGGTCGTCATGAGCGACGCGCTCGCCTGCGAGATCGCGCACCCGGTCCCCTCGAATGAGATCTCGGCGATCCTGTCGCCGTCGAGCCGCAGGAAAACGTCGCACTGGTCGCCGCAGGAGGGGTTGTCCCCGTGCGCCGAGCGGTTGGCCGAGAGGATCCGCCCGCGGTTGCGCGGCCTGCGGTTGTGGTCCAGGATCACGTCCTGGTAGAGATCGGAGAGATCGGCCGACATGGTAGGGGATACAGGTATCCAGACCCGACCACGCGTCAAGGGCGCCCCGGCGGGGCCCCTAGGTCGCCTTGGCCACGACCAGGCTCTCGTTCACCGCCTCCAGGAACTGCTGCACGTTGAAGGGCTTCGTGAGCGAGTGGTCTATCCGTAGGCGCGTGAGCGCGCTCATGTCCGCGGACGTGAAGCGGCCGCTCACCATGAATATCCGCCCCTGGAAATCGCGCTCGCGGGCGCGCGCCACGATGTCGACCCCGTTCATCCCGGGCAGGTTGACGTCGATGATGAGCAGGTCGTAGGCCCCGAGGTTGGTCTCAAGGTGGCGCCACGCGTCGAGGCCGTTCTCGAAGTGGCGCACCTTGTGGCCGCCTCTCTCGAGGAGCTTGATGATGGGCTGGGCGACCAGGATCTCGTCCTCGACCAGCAGCAGGCGGACCGCCTTCACCGGGGCCTTGGCGGCCACGACCGGCTTTGCCATCTCGGTGGCGGGCCGAACCGGCAGGAGGATGTGGAACTCGCTGCCCTTCCCGAGGGCCGATTCTACCGTCACTCGGCCCCCCGCGTCGTTCACAAGGTGCCACACCGTCGCCAGTCCGAGGCCCGTGCCCTTCCCGACTTCCTTCGTCGTGAAGAACGGCTCGAAGATGCGCTCGACGACGTCGGGCGGCATCCCGAGGCCGTTGTCGCGGACCGTGAGAAGCTGCCAGCCGAGGATCGCCCGCCCGTCCGGGCTGGGCGGCGCCTCAAAGGCCTCGGGCCCGAACGCGACGGCCTCGACGCTGATCTTCGGGGACCAGTTTGAGGGGTTCCGCCCCGAAAGCCTCTCCATGAGCGCGTCCCGGGCGTTGAGGAGGAGGTTGAGGAGTATCTGGTTGAGGTCCGTGGCGTTGAAATACAGCGGGGGGAGGTCGTCCGGGATCTGCACCTCCCAGGTGATCCGCCGGTCCACCGTGTGCCGCAGCAGGTCGAAGCAGCCCGCGGCGATCGCCGTCAGGAGGACGGACTCGGCGCGGTGGTCGGCCTTTCGCCCGAAGGTGAGCAGGCGCCGCGTGAGCTCCGCCGTCCGCTGCACGGCCTGGAGGATGACCTCCACGTCCTGCTGCAGCTCCGCGTCGTCGGGGCGCGAGATCTGGATCTCACCGGCCTTGAGCATGACGGGGGTGAGCAGGTTGTTGAATTCGTGGGCTATTCCGCCCACGAGCTCGCCGACGGCGCGCAGCTTCCTGGAGCGGCCGACCTCGGCCTCCTGCTGCTTGCGCTCGGTGATGTCCTCGATGAGGACGCACGTCCTCGTCGTCGGGGCGCCCCCGGTCGAGCCCAGGGGGACGGCGGTGACCTCGAGGATCCTCTTGCCGCCCATCAGGGCGATCTCCCGGGTGCTGACGATTTCGGATCCGGGCCCCCGGGACGCGGCCTCCGACAGGACGAGGCGAATTTCGGCCGTCACGGGCAGCGACTCGAGCGCGCGGGGCTCCGCGGCGAACTCGACCGAGCAGAGGGTGCACGCCTGCCGGTTCATGGAGAGCACGCGCTGTCCCTCGGGGCCGGTCTCTACGACCGTCATCGCCATGGGGATGTTGTCGTAGAGCGCCTGCAGGAGGGCTCCCTGCTCGGCGAGCTTCGCGGCCTGCGCCGACACCTCCCTGCGAAGCTTCCTCTGCCGGAAATAGCCCCAGAGCGCCACCACGAACCCGGCCGCCAGCAGCAGGGAGGCGTAGAGCTCGAGCTCGTCCCCGCTCAGGATGTAGGAGCCGTACTGGCTGAAGCTGATCCGGTAGATCCGGTCGTATTCGCCCGAATGGTGGATGATCGCCAGGCCCTCGTTCAGCCGCGAGAGCAGCTCGGCGTCGCCCGCGTGCACGGCGAACGCCTGGCGGATCTCGTACCCGTTGTAGGGCTTCCCCAGCATCGCGATGTTCTTCAGGCGGAGCTTTTGGCTCACGGCGAGCTCGCTCAGCTGCGACATGAAGCAGCCCTCGATCTCGCCGGACGAGAGCTTCTCCAGCATGGCCTCCTGGGAGGGGGCCTCGACGATGCGCGCCTTGACCGAAAAATCCCTGAGCAGCCTCTCGCCCTGGCCGGTGTTGCCGATCATGCCGAAGGGCTTTCCATCGAGGTCCTTCAGGTTTCGGACGGACCCGTCGTCGCGTACGTAGACGCAGCCCTGGAGGCTCAGGAACGGCACGCTGTACTCGGCGAATTCGTTCCGCGCGGAGACCCCTTGGTACTGCAGGAGCTCAAACTCCCCGTTTCTGAAGCGGTCCCGGATCTGCACCGCGGGCCCCGAGACGCGCTCAATGCGCAGGTTCACGGCCCGGGCAACGGCGTCCAGCACGTCGACGGCGAAGCCGGCGAGCCGGCCGTCCGAGTCCATGTAGGAGTACGGGTAGGCGTCGGTGAACGCGCCGACCGTCAGCGGCTGGCGCTGGGACAGGGGCGCCAGCTGGGCCGCGGGCTCGGGGCTGGCCTGGGGCCGGGCCGAGGGCACGGCGGCCATCAAACCCATCAGGCAGGCAATGACCTTTGTTGCGGCCATGCGCCGGGGTTCTCGACTCATGAAGTTGCCATTACGCTGGGCGGGCGCGCAGCGGGGGACAATCTGAATCGAGGCACCTGCCATGGGGGGTAACCCGCTCGGGCGCCCATCCCGAGTCAGCCGCGCCGGCCCTTGAAGGTCAGCTCGGCGACGCCGCTCTTGTCGAGGCCGCCCAGCCCAAGGCTGACCAGCGTGTCGAACTGGAGCTTGGTCGCCGCCGCGAGAGGCAGGCGCAGCCCCGCCTGGCAGCCCATAACCCAGGCGATGGTGCTGTCCTTGGCGGCGTGGGCCGCCGAAAAGTAGCAGTCGTGGGCGCGGTTCTGCATGTCCTCGCCGTCCGTCTTGAGCACCTGCGAGTTCGCGCCGGTCTGGGAAAAGACCTCGCGCACCATCCCGAGGTCGAGGCCGAGGGCGCCGGCGAGCCCCAGGCCCTCCGCGAGCGCCGCCGTGTTCGAGTTCATCACCATGTTGACAAGGGCCTTCATCTGCGCGGCCTGGCCGGCCTTGCCGACGAAGCGCAGTGCTGTGCTCAGCTTCTCGAGGATTGGCCTCACGCGCTTGAAGCACGCGCGGTCGCCGCCGCACATGAGGTAGAGGGTTCCCTGGCGCGCCTGGGGTATCGAGGACGCCATGCAGCCCTCAAGCGAAGCGGCCCCTGCCTTCCTCGCCCTGCGCCCGACCTCGACATGCGTCCCGGGGGTGATCGTGGCGCAGTTGACGAAGACTTTGCCCTTGGCCCGCACGAGGAGCGAGTCCCCTTCGGCGGCGAAGACGCTGAGCTGGGCCGCGTCGTCGGTCACCACGGTGAAGACGACGTCGGAAGCCGCGGTCACGGCCGCGAGCGTCCGGGCGTGCTTCGCGCCGAGTTCCCGCGCGAGCCCGGCGGCGGCCGGGGCGTTGACGTCGTAGACGGCCGCGACGCGGTACCCGCAGTCCTTGAGGCGGCGCGCCATGTTAGCCCCCATGCGGCCGACCCCCACAAACCCGATTTTTTCTTTCATGGCGTTTAAGTTGAAGTTCGCTGCCGATTCTTTAAACAACAATGTTCCGGGGGGTCGCGAGCCCGCGGGCGGACGCCCCAATAAATCCCATGAATCGCAGGCGCCATTTTTCTGCCGGGGGAGTAGAGGATTCGGGGATGTCGGCTGTCATGGGGGGCAGGTGTGAAACCAACCGAATCCCTTCCCTTTGCCAGATTTGCGTCCCCTATGCCTGAAGAACCCTCTGGCGACCGGGAATTTTCCGCACTTTACCGCGCCACGCTGGCGCCGCTCCGGCGTTATCTGACCCGCCTTCTGGGCAATCCTGGTGAGGCCCAGGACGTGGCCCACGACGCCTACATGCGCGTGTACCCTTCGCTGACCAACCATTCCGCAAGGCGCCCTGAGGCACTGCTTTACACAGCGGCGAGGCGGCTCGCGATCAATCGCCTGAAGCGTCGCAGCATCTCGCCGCTGGCGCGCGACGCCTTCATCCCGGAGATGTCTGCCTCAACCGAGCCGGGCGTCGAGCAGCAGGTCATGGCGCGCCAGGAGCTGGAGATCCTCGAGCAGGCGATCTCTGAACTACCTGACGGGTGCAGGGTTGTGCTTCTACTTTGCAAGATCGAGCAGCTGTCCCACCGCGAGATCGCGGAGCGGCTTGCCATCGCCGTCAGCACCGTCGAAAAACAGCATGCGCGTGCCCTCAGGCTGCTTCGCACCGCACTGGAAGGGAGATTCGAAACATGAACCGGTCCACAAACGTTCCCGATCCCGCGATGGAGGAACAGGCTTCCCTCTGGGCCGCCCGCCTTGACGGCTCCCTCCTCTCCGACTTCGAACGGGCCGAGCTCGACACCTGGCTTGCGGGCGACCCCGCGCGCCGCCCGCTGCTTTCGAGCTACTGCCACCTGTCCGCCCGGCTTGACTGGGTCGTTCCCGAGCTTGCGGCCGCGGGGGCAATCGAGATTCCGGCTGAAAGGGCGCGCCCCGCCTCCGCATGGAACCCCTGGAAGGTCGCCACGGCCGGGTTGGCCGCGGCCGCCCTCGCGGCGGGAGCCGCCTGGCTGGCCCGGCCGGGCGCACGCCCCGAGAACCTTTCGACTCCCGCCGGCCAGCGGGGGACGTTCACGCTTTCCGACGGCACGCGGGTCGAGCTCAACGCCAACACCAGCATCACCGTGGAGAACGGCCGCGCGGAGAGGCGGATCCGCCTCTCCAACGGGGAGGCGTTCTTCGTGGTCACGAAGGACAAGGCCCGGCCCTTCATCGTGGACACTCCCGCCGGGTCCGTCCGCGTGACCGGTACAATCTTCAACGTGCTCACCGAGGCGGCCTCGCAGCTCGACGTGACGGTGGTCGAGGGCTCGGTGCAGGTGCGCCCGGACGATGCGAGCGGAGCCCCGGAGGATCCGACGATGCTTGCCGCGGGAGGCGTGCTCACGTCCGAGAACGGGGTGATGAACATCGCCTCGAAGTCGGCCGCCGACATAGACGACGCGCTGGCGTGGAGGCAGGGGAGGATCGTGTGCAACGCCATGCCGGTGTCCGAGGCCCTCGCCCGGTTCGCCCATTTCCACGGCCGCGTCATGACCGTGACGGCGGCCGCCGGGGCGAAGCGCGCGGGGGGCCAGTACTCCCTCGGCAAGCTCGACGAGTTCCTGGACTACCTGAAGGAGGAGCTCGGTCTGAGGGTTGTGCGCGACGCCGACGGCTCCGTGCGGGTGAGCCTGCCCACCGAGCCCTGAGGCGGCGGTTTTTGTTGACCAGCACCCGTTCCCCAAAAAACCGAGCAATCTCCGCCAAAGCCCGACTTCTGCTGCTGGGAATCGCCTCCCTGGTTCCCGCGTCGCTCCCCGCCGACCCGCTGGAATTCAACCTTCCCGCCCAGCCGGCCGACGCGGCGCTGATGGCGTTCTGCAGGCAGGCAAGGGTCGAGCTGCTGTTCTCGTTCGACGAGCTGCACGGGACGACGTCATCGGCCGTGACCGGCCGGCTTGAGCCCGAGGAGGCGCTCAACCGGCTCCTCGCAGGGACCGGGTTCGCCCCGAAGCGAAACGGCAAGGGCAGGTTCGTGGTGGTCCAGGTCGCGCAGGACGGGTCGATACGGGGCCGCCTCCTCAACCCTGACGGCAGCCCGGCGCGCGGCGTGCACGTGGTCATCCCGTCGACGAGGCTCTTCACCGTCACCGACGCGTCGGGCGAGTTCAAGTTCTCGTCGCTGCGGGCGGGGGAGTACCGGCTGGTCGCCGGCGCCTCGGGCTTCATGCCCCTCCACGTGGCGGACGCCCACGTGGTCGCGGGGCATGTGCTGACCCTGGAGCCGATCACGATGCAGCAGGCCAAGGACCCGGCCCAGCTTGAGCCCTTTGTCGTCGAGGCCAAGTCGGCGCTGCCCGGGCCACTCGAGGACAACACGCCCGTCCCCGCGCCGAGGACGTCCATCGGCGACCTCGACCAGCCCCGCTCCGAGGCCGACGCCCTCGACTACACGGTCTTCACGCGCGACCAGATCGCCAGGAGCGGCGTCATCAACCTGAACGAGTTCCTCCAGCGCCAGATCCTGGACAGCGACGCCACGACGCTCCCTCCGGAGCAGAACGCGAGCGTCGCGAGCTTCTCGTCGGCGAGCACGAACCTGAACTTCGGCGGGTTCGGCTCCGACGCGACGATCGTGCTGGTCAACGGGCGGAGGCTGCCGGAGATCGTGACCGCGCTCCCCCCGAGCCTCACGCAGGGCCCCCAGGCCCCGCAGGCCGACGTGAACGTGATCCCGATCAATCTCATCGAAAGGGTGGAGGTGCTTCCCGTCTCCGCCTCCGCCCTCTACAGCGGCAGCCCGGTCGGCGGCGTCATCAACATCGTGCTGCGTCCCGACGTGAACACGACCGAGCTGACCACGACCTACACGAACGCGCTCGGTCGGTTCGACGCGCCCCAGTCCACGATCTCGCTCCTGAACGGCGAGACCCTGCTCGGCGGCGCGCTCCACGTCAGGTTCAACGCGACCTTCACGCAGGTGAGCCCACCGACCGAGGGGGACCTGGGCTACATCCGAGCAAATCTCGCCGCGCATCCCGTGAGCCAGGACCTCCTGTTCCGCGCGACCCCGAACATCAGCAGCGCCGACGGCACGGGGCTTTTCGGGCCGGGCACGGCGAGCATCACCTCCGTCGCCCCCGGCTCGGACGGCTCGGGCGGCATCGCGGCGTTCGCGGACAGGCAGGGCGTCCAGGACCTCGGACTCTACAGGCCGCCGGGCGGCGGCCTGGCCGACTCGCCGACCAGCATCGACTACCCCTACGGAAGGAAGGTCCAGACGTCGTCCTTCTTCACGTCGGCCACCTATGACGTCTTCCCGTGGCTGCAGCTGGGCCTCGACGCGACCGCGAGCCGGACAATCAACAACACGGGATACAGCGTCTTTGACGGGAGCCTTGCGCTGCCCGCATCCTCGGCGTTCAACCCTTTCCACCAGGACGTCGACGTGACCCTCAGCGAGACGGCGCCCCTCCTCGGCGCGGACTACGACGAGGCGCACATCGACTACTATTCCGCGGTCGCCGGCCTGCTCCTCAGCATGAAGAACGGGTGGCAGGCGTCGCTGGACGCCCAATACGGGCTCAGCGTCACGCGCTACAGGGGCATCGAGGGCGTCGACAACACGCGCTGGCAGGACCTGGTCAACGAGGGCATCTACAATCCCCTGCGGGACACGCAGGCCTACGGGCCGCCGAGCCAGTTCTACGACCAGGCGCTGATCTTCTACGGGGGAAAGGGCGATTTCGTCACGCTGGGCGACTACGACACCTTTGACTCTTCGCTGCGGATAACGAACGCGCTGCTCAAGCTCCCGACGGGCGCCGGCGGACTGACGATGGGCTGGGACTACCGCTACCAGCGCCTCGCGAACTACGTCGACCTCCTCACCTACGGCGACGGCTCCGATGTCGCTCCGCCCAGCACGTGGGTGGGGCGCTCGCTCCAGAGAATCAGCTGCTTCGGGGAGCTGCAGGCCCCGCTCCTGCCGGCCAAGTGGCTGCCGTGGTGGATAAAGAACGTGGGGACCGACGTGGCGGCCCGGTACACCTTCTCCGTCCTGGCAAACGAGGCCAACCTGGCCCCGACGGCCGCGGTCAAGGTGGACTTTTCGGGCGGGCTCTCGCTGCGGGCCTCCATCGCGACCTCAAACCGGTTTCCACCCCCGTATTTCAGCAGCCTAGAGTCGGCCTCGATCAGCTCGACGGGCTCGGGCACGGTGGTCCTCGGCAACATCACCGACCCCCGCCGCGGCGATGAGCAGTATTCCGTGCCGTCGAGCGACGCCCTCAATCCCAACCTGCTTCCCGAGGCGGCGGTCACGCAGACGGCGGGCTTCATCTACCAGCATGGGACGACGCACAAATTCCGGATCTCCGTGGACTATGTCGACACCGTGACGTCGGGGGAGAACGCCTACCTGGCCGCGCAGCAGGTCGTGGACCTCGAGAGCCTTTTTCCCCAGCGGGTCATCCGGGCGGCCGCGGCGCCGGGGGACCCCTACGGCGTCGGGCCGATCATGTCCATCCTGACGGGAAACTTCAACCTCGCCTGGCGCCACTCGCGGAACTTCAACACCTCGCTTGATTACGAGTGGTCCGAGTGCCTCGGCGGCGCGCTTGAGGCGTATTGCCGCTGGGTCTACTTCAAGAGCTACGACGTGGAGGAGCTGCCGAGCACGCCGCCGGTGGACGAGCTGAACGCCCCCGACGGGTTCATCACCGGCGTGCTTCGCCAGAGGACGAATTTCGGGGTGGGCTGGTCGAACCGCGCCTACGGCTTCGGAATCGACGGCCACTACTTCTCACCGCGGATTCTTCCCGAAGTCGAATGGGCAACGCAGGGAAGCGACCAGGTCGACCCCTACTGGCAGTTCGACGCCTACCTGCAGGGCGACATAGGCCGGTGGCTGCCCTGGAAGTCGTCCCATTACGGCGTCCGGGGCCAGGTGAGGGTCGACAACCTCTTTGGTGCCGGGCCACCGAAGTACGCCGAGGATGAGTCCGGGTCGGGCGTTCAGTCCTACGGCGACTGGCGGGGCAGGGTCTACTCCCTTTCGGTGACCCTCACGTTTTGAGGCGGAGGACGGCGCGCGGGTAGCGGGTGCGGCCCCCAGGATTGTCATAGGTTCCTGAGGGGCCGCCCACCCGGTCCCCCACCTGAAACCAACCACCCCCCGGGCTCGTCTATCATCCATCGTGGCAACATTTTCACCAGTTTCTTGCCGGGAACGCCGGTCGGGGAACGGGGCGTGCTACACCAGCGGGTCAATGAGCCGAGCCCGCCGCGAATAATTCGGATGCCCCAGCCGAACTTATTCATTTCATTGCAGTCAATGAGCCTAGGAGAACCATGAGACAAGCAACCGATGCCGCCCCCTTGAAGCACGGTCTTTCCCCGGGGCGCGAGCGGGTGTTCACGCCCGCCGACGACGCCTATGTGAGGGATGCGCTCAAGCGGTGCTCGCCCTCCACGCGCGAGGCCGCGTGCGCGTTCAGGCGCACGGGCAGCCCGGACCACCTGCCCGCCATCGTGCACGGGCTGATCGAGCACTACGTGGAGCGGGGCGCCAGGGCGAAGCTCAAGCGCTCCGGCGACGGCCTCCGCCTCGTCGAGGACCTCGCCATCGATTCGCTCACCATGCTGGAGATCGTCTTTCTCGCGGAGGATGTTCTGCAGATCTCGATAGACAACGAGGAGCTTCGTCCCTTCAGGACGGTGGGCGACGTGAAGCAGTTCATCGCTTCAAAGCTGGCGCCCGCCTCCGCCTAGGAAGGATCGCGGGCGGGCAGGGCCCTCCGGCGCCGGGCACGGCGCCGCGGTGCGATTGTGAGGAAGTCCCGCGAATTGCATTTGATAGGCGCCCCATGCCTTTGGCAGACTGGCCGCCCCAATCCCCATGAGACAACCCCTTCCCATCCCTATCGCATGCGCGTTGGCGCTGCTTGCGGTTGCGCCCCGCGCGGGCGCGGCCGACATCGCGGCCCCCTCTGCCCCGGCCGCCCAGGTTGACCCCCGCTTCCAGATCCCGGCGACCGACGACGGCCTTCCTGGTGCCGGGCCCATCCACCGCAGCGAATGGTTCCAGAAGACCTGGGTCGAGCGGCGGGCGGTGTGGGCGGCGCAGGTCCAGGAGGACCAGGGCGCGCTCGTCTTCCTCGGCGACTCGATCACCCAGGGATGGGGCGACGTCGGAAGCAGCTTCCCCGGGATCAAGACTGCGAACCGCGGGATCAGCGGGGACACGACCCGGGGCGTGCTTATCCGCCTCCAGGACGACGTCATCGCGCTCAACCCCCGGGGGGTCGTGCTGCTCATCGGCACGAACGACGTGGGGGACAAGGCCGAGCCCGAGGTCATAGCGGGCAACATGAAGCTCATCATCGCCGCGCTGCGCGCGCACAATCCGTCGATGCCCGTCGTCCTGTGCGAGGTTTTCCCCAGCTCGGCATCGAAGGAGAGGCCGGTGGACAAGATCCGCAAGCTCAACGATCTCTACCTTGACGCCGTCGCGGACCAGCCGCAGGTGACCGTCCTGGACACGTGGTCCCTCTTCAAGGACGTGCACGGGGACGCCAAGGAGCAGGAGATGCCCGACCTGCTGCACCCCGACATGGTCGGCTACGCGAAATGGGCCGCGGCCCTCAGGCCCATCTTCGAGACGGTCGGCCTCGCCCCCGCCTGGCCGGACAATTTCATCCCGGAGCCCGGCTTCGCGAGCCTGTTCAACGGACGCGACCTGACCGGCTGGGGCTACCTGGGGCACCCGGGCTTCACCGGAAAGACCGCAACCGACGACGACGGGCGCTTCGTCGCGAGAAACGGGCGGCTCATCGTGACCGCGTCCCGCAAGGGCCGGGAGATAAAGAAGCTGTGGACGGCCCGGGTGTTCCCCAGGGACTTTGTCCTCAAGCTCGAGTTCCGCGCGAGCCCGAACGCCGACAGCGGCATCTTCCTGCGCGAGCCGCAGCTGCAGTGCCGCGACTTCATCATCGCCGGGCCCTTTGCGGCGCTTGAGCACTACCGCCCGCTTGATTGGAACGAGATAGTCGTGACCGTGAGGGGCGGCCTCGCCCACTGCACGTGCAACGGCGAGGTGATTGCGGACGCGATGCCCGTGCCCGCCACGGGCCCGATCGGGCTTGAGAGCGACCGCGGCCAGGTCGAGTACCGCCGCATCCGCCTGGAGGAGTCGCACTGAGGCGCCGCGCCCCGCGGCCACCGCCGCCGCGCGCTTCCTAAGCCACCGCCGCGCATGCCCATATCCGGACACTTCAAGGGGCGCGAGGCCGTGCGCTGGGGCATCGTCGGATGCGGCGACGTGACGGAGGTGAAGAGCGGGCCTGGATTCCAGAGGGCCGCCGGATCCGAGCTCGTCGCGGTGATGCGCCGCAACGGGGCCCTTGCGGCGGACTACGCCAGGCGCCACGGCGTGCCGCGCTGGTACGACAGCGCCGAGGCGCTCATATCGGACCCGCAGGTTGACGCGGTCTACATCGCGACGCCGCCTGGCTCGCACGCGGACTACGCCCTTGCGGCCGCCGCCGCGGGAAAGCCCGCCTACGTCGAGAAGCCGATGGCCCGCCACGGCCCCGAGTGCGACCGCATGGTGGAGGCGTTCGCGCGTGCGGGCCTGCCCCTTTTCGTGGCCTACTACCGCCGGCGCCTGCCGTGCTTCATGAAGTCCGGGGAACTCGTGGCGTCTGGGGCGATCGGGCGGCTGACGGGCTTCTCCTACCGGCTGGCCTACCCGCAGCACCTCAAGGGCCCGATATGGCGAACCGACTCCGCGGAGGCGGGCGCGGGCCATTTCCTCGACGTCGGCTCCCACGCCCTCGACATCCTGGACTTCCTGCTCGGGCCGCTGCAGGACGTGTCGGGGGCGGCGTCCAATGTCGCATCCGACTACGGCGTCGAGGACTGCGTCGCGCTGACCGCGCGCGCGGCGGGCGCGCTGGGCTCCATGTCGTGGAACTTTGCAAGCGCGGTCCGCGACGACACGATGCGCCTCACGGGCACCGGGGGTGAGATAACGTTTCCGATGTTCACGTCGGCGCCGGTTAGGCTTGAGAACGCCTCGGGGGTGCAGCTCTTCGACCTGCCGTATCCCCCGCATGTGGCCCAGCCGCTCATACAGAGCGTGGTCGACGACCTGCTGGGCCGCGGCGAATGCCCGAGCACGGGCGAGTCGGCGCGGCGCACGTCGCGCGTCATGGACCGGGTCCTGGACGCGTACTACGGCGGGCGCGGCGATGCCTTCTGGTCGAGGCCGCAGACCTGGCCCGGCCGCAGGCGGGTCTGAGGCGCCGGGCGTCCCGGCCTCTTCGAAATTGCGGCTCAACCCGCGGGGACGGACGGCTTCGCGCCCGGCGGGCGCGCCGCGGGCGGAGCCTGGCGGGCTACCCGATGCCGCCCCGGCGCCCGCGAATCAGCAACGCGCCCACCGCGGCAAACAGGACCCCGTTGGCCAGGAAGAGCATGTCGAACAGGAACTGATGCGGCGTTCCCGGGAGGACATGGTGGATCCCGAGTATCTGATGATCGACAAGGCCCTCGACGAAGTTGAACAGACCCGACCCGAGGAGCATTGAGCCCAGCAGGATCCGCCCGCTCCAGGGCCGCCCGTCGCGCCGTGCTGCGCTGAAAATCATTGCTGTCCCGGCCAGCAGCACGAGCCAGAGAGCGAGGTCGAAATAGCCGTCCTCGGCATTCTCAAGCTGAAGCTGTCCAACGCTTGTGGGCTGGCAGTATACCGTGGCGCCGGCGCAGATCAGGTGGTGCCAGCCTAATATGGAATGAAGGACGATGCCGTCGGCGAGGCCCCCGAATCCCACGCCGAGAACGAGGCCCGCCCGAACCAGCGGATTGCCCAGGGCCCCCGCCGCGGCGGCTCCTTCGTCGCCCGCGGGCTTCGCAGCCGGACCGGGCGGCTTCGCGGACATGAGTGATTGTATTTGCATCGGGGGCGCCGGGCGGGGTGTTCCCCCAAACCGCCGAACGTTCGGCGAGCGGCATGCACTATAGGACGGTGACCGGCCCTTTTGGCATGGGGTATTACCCGACCCTGATGGACACACCGCCTCTGTCGGCCTGGCTTCAAGAGACAGCTTCGGCTTTGGGAGATCCAGGGGCCAGCCAAGCATCGGCGAGGCCATACCCCACGTTGCCCTGCATTGCCCCAATCCCTTGCCACTGAGGGTCCAGGCAACCATCTCGCGGGCGCAATACCGGTACCGTGAGGATGCCGGCGAAGGACAAAGGCAAGGGCGTCCGTTCCTGCGCGCGAGGGAAGAAATAAGCGGTGCGCCCACCCGGGACGTCTTCGCCCGCACGGCATACGGTATTCACCCCATGTCTGCTCCCGCCGGGGCCGATGTCGGAGTCTCCCTCCAACGACATGAACTAACAGAGCCAACCCAGGCAGGCTTCAAATCCAGACGGCGATCAACCCAATGAATAAGCACCGCACATTTCTATTTTCGGCCTTGGTGGCCCTTGTCGCCTCCCAGGCCTCGGCGCAGACCAACACGCTGTCCTCCGTCGCCATCGGCACGGCCGTGACGGGCGGCGGCACCGCCAACGGTGTCGTCACCGTCACTCCCCGAATCGGGACTCCAGGCAATGTTGCCGGCAGCGTGCAGAACAATTTGGCCGGGCTCCAGTACGTGGCAGGCCAGGTCGCGCTTTCAGGAGCGCCGGCATCCATCGCGTTCTTCGCCCTAAGCGGAACGGCGATCCCGCTCGGTGGCGGGCCCGCCGCGGACTTCACGAGCTACGGCACCCTCACCACGCCGACGGGGGTGGTCACATACGCCGACCCCGCCTCGAAGCTGGCCCCGGATTCCTATTCGGCGCTGACCTACGCGTCGGCCGACCTCGGCTTCGGCCCCAGCAATTTCTACATGATCCATCACGCGCCGAACTCCGTGGATTACTTCGCCGCGATCGTGCCGGCCACGGGGACGGGGACATCGATCGCGGACCTGAAGCCCATGTCATGGCCCGCGATTGGCGGCGTGGCCGGCGGACCGGCCAGCCCGGGCACGAACGGCTACTTTGCCCTGGCCTACGCCCCGGGGGCGGTACCGGGCGGCCCCGGCGGGGCGTATGCGGCGAACAGCATGTTCTACCTGCGCACCGACGTCTCCAGCCACATCCAGTTCGGCTTCATGATCCCTGCGTTGACAAGCGCCTCCAGCGACGCCTTGGACCTCACCACCGCCGTGGGCGGTTTCGGCGTTGGCGGCTTCACGACGCTCACCTACACGCCCACCGTCGTCAGCGACTTCGGAGCCGAACAATTCTACTATCTGCGCCTTGATCCCACGACGGGCAACACGATCCTTGGCCGCCTGAACCCGAGCGTGGCCCCCGGGGCGAGAACGATTTCGGACATCGCCAATCTCGGGGGCGTGTTCAACACGCTTGTCTTTGCCCCCGATGCCACCGGGCCGGCAGGGGCCTGGGGCACCGACCAATTCTATGTGACCGGTTCATTGGCTGCAGGAGCCCAATCCGTGAGCTTCGAGGCGATTCCGGACCACAATATCGGCGACATCTTCACTGTCACGCCCACGGCCAGCTCCGGACTGGACCTGGCCGTCACGGTTGTGAGCGGCCCGGCGACCATCACGCAAACCGGCGTCCCTGGCTCCAACCCCTCAACCCTCATCTTCACGGTGACGACCACAGGCTCGGGCATCGTGACGCTGCAGGCGACCCAGCCGGGCCAGCTCTCCGGCCCGGCATACAGCCCGAATATGCTCCAGCAAAGCTTCAACGTCCTTGGGTTGCCGTCGATCACCAGTCCGACGACCGCAGCGGGCACCGTTGGCGCGGCCTTCAACTTTGACATTGCCGCGACCGGGTCTCCCATAAGCTACACTGCCAGTCCTCTGCCGGCCGGACTCGTGCTAGACACGGTGACGGGTGCCATCACGGGCACACCTAGCGCGGCTGGCGTCACGATCGTGACGCTAACGGCGACGAACACCACTGGCACCAGCTTCCCCGCCTCAACCCTGACCATCACAATCGCGTCGGCCACGATCGTGCCCATCATCGTGGGCCCGGTCACCGCACCGGGCACCGTCGGGACGCCAATCATCCCGTTCCCCATTATCGCGACAGGTGTGCCGACGAGCTTCACGGCCACCGGGCTGCCGCCAGGATTAACCCTGGATCCGGCCACCGGTATCATCAGCGGCACGCCCACGACACCCGGCACGTATGTCGTGACGGTCACTGCCACGAACACCGCCGGCACCAGCACGACCACTGTCACGTTCACGGTCGCCGGCGCCACCGTGGCGCCCGTCATCACAAGCCCGACCAGCGCCACGGGCACCCTCGGCACGCCCTTTGTCACCTACACCATCTCGGGAACGGGCCTGCCGACGAGCTACACGGCCACGGGGCTACCTCCCGGCCTCACCCTGAATTCGTCGACCGGTACGATCAACGGCACGCCGACGTCATTTGGCACGTTCGCCGTGACGATCACCGCCACGAATTCCGCGGGCACGAGCACCACGACCCTGAACATCGTCATCCTCTCGAGCCACATTGTGAACTTCTCCGCTCGGGCAATGTCCGGCCCCGGGGCCGACTCGCTGATCGTGGGCTTCGTCGTCTCCGGCGACGGAAAGAACCTGCTCGTGCGCGGCATCGGACCCGATCTCGCCTCCTTCGGGATCTCAAACTTCCTGGCGGCTCCGATCCTGACCCTGTACAGCGCCAATGGCGCGGTCATCGCCACCGACAGCGGGTGGGGGACCAGCAGCGCGGGCGTGGACGACAGCGCCCTCATAGCGTCCACCGCAGCGTCGGTCGGCGCGTTCGCCCTGCCGAATGGCAGCTTGGACTCGGCTCTTCTGGCCACGGTAAACAGCGGCGCGGTCACGACCGGCCTGCTCACGAGCGATAACTCGACGGGCATAGGCTTGGTCGAGGTATACGATGTCGGGGGCAACCCCGGCGCCAGCCTGATAAATGTGTCCGCGCGCATGGAGGTCACCGGCGGTGACGGCGTTCTGATCGGCGGCTTCGTTATCGCCGGCAACGCGCCGAAGGCGGTTCTCATCCGCGGAGTCGGCCCAACCTTGTCCTCGTTTGGAGTCCCTGGCGTGCTCGCCGATCCCGTGATCACCGTCTTCTCGGGTTCCACCGAGCTCGACAGCAACTCGAGCTGGGGGACCGGCGCGAGCACCGCGGCGCAGCTCAGCGCGGTCTTCGCCCAGGTCGGGGCGTTTCCTCTGCCGGCCGGAAGCAACGACGCCGCGCTGCTCCTCACGCTGCAGCCCGGCGCTTACACGGTTGAGGTCACCAGCTTGAGCAATGGGACCGGCGTGGCGCTGGTCGAGGTCTACGACACCCAATAGCAGGCGCGGTCACGTGGGCCGACGCCGGTTTCCAGCCGCGGGATAGCCGTGCGGCTGTAACGGCTCCGCGAATACATCGCTGCGGGCCGCGCAACCCGGCAAGGTGCGCGCCCGAAGGGTTGGATCCCCCGGGGCTTCTTTCCTCCGGGGACAGCGCTGGCGCCGTCCTCGGGAGAAGCTTGCCCCGGCGCGCATTATGGGGTGGCGTTGGCGTGGCGTCATAGGCGCCTCCAACCGACGCATTCCAGTCCCCCGGGCACGCATTCTAAGCAGCGCATTCCAATTCGAGGTCCTCATACGTGACACGCGAAGAGAAAATGCTCAATCTTGTCGATAGGTCGACAAGAGGCATTGAGATAGGTCCCAGCCACAGCCCAGTCGCGCCGAAAAGGCTTGGGTTCCGGGTTACCACGATCGACACGCTTTCCAAGGAGGGTCTCTTGGAGAAATACAAGGACCATGGCGTAAGGTTGGAGAATATCGAAAACGTGGATTTCGTCTGGCGGGGCGAGAGCTATCCCGCATTGGTCGGCGAGCGAAAGGCATTTGGCTGGATTCTCGCCTCGCACGTGATCGAGCACACGCCGGACATCGTCGCCTTTCTCAGGGACTGCGAGGAGTTGCTGTCCGACACTGGGGTTCTCTCGCTCGCAGTGCCTGACAAGCGCTTCTGTTTCGACCATTTTCGCCCGATCTCCGGGCTCGCGCGAATTCTGGATTCCCACCAGGCGCGTGCCAACATCCACACGCCCGGCAGCATCGTGGAGTTTATGCTGAATTCGGTGTCAAAGGGGGGACAGATAGCGTGGTCGTCCTCCCAAGTCGGCGATTTCAGGTTCATATGCGACCTGCCCTCGGTCCGCGCCCACTTCGACCAGGCATTGAATGCCCCAGTGAATATCGATGTCCATGCCTGGTGCTTTACGCCGGCGTCATTCCGGTTGCTTATCCATGACCTCAATATTCTGGGACTTACGACTTTGCAGCCGGTTCAATCCTTTCCGACCGAGGGGCACGAATTTTTTGTAACGCTCCGAAGGGCGGCCGATGCGCCAAGGGAGGACCGCCTCGCGCTATTGCGGGATGTCATGGCAGAGGAATGTGAAAATAAAGGTCGAAGCTGATATAGGGCGAATTTGGAATGGGCCGGTGGTCCAACGCCTGAGAATGGCTGCTGCGCGGCATCGCATCGCCGCCCTCCGAAGGCTGTGGCCTAGATTTTCAATTGCCTAAGATTCACCGAAGCGACGCCTTCCACAGGCTTTCCAAGAGCGAGCGCCGGATCGAAACGAATGCATCTTACGACGGTGTCGAGATACGGATCCTCTATCCTCTTTGAGCACAGCTCGTCGGCGAAGGGTTCGCCGGCAAAGCCGTCCTTCGATACCCTGACAAAAATCGTCTCTTTGTACTCTCCCTGTGCGAGGCGTCCGGGTAGATCAGCAGGCAGTATGCCCATCGCTGGCAAAGCGGGCAACGTGGCTCCCTTATGGGCTCCGATATATTCAATCCTGGCATATTCGAACGCCTCACCGCGGGTGAGCTCCACTCTTTCGGAAGAAACGGTTGTCGCCACCTCTTCACCCCCATTGTAGATATGGAGCTGAAAATCGACCAATTCGAAGTCGTACGGGAACCCACCCTCGACGAAATGAACATTGGTCGGATGCGCATCTATTTGGTGCAGCTCCATGGCATACACCAAGTTTTGGACTGTTCCTGGCTTGGTCCCTTTCGGGTGAAACCGCGTCACGGTGACGACATAGGGTTTCTGAAGAGGCCTATTCGACGAGATTTCGAATTCAACGTCCATCGCATCAAGGCCTGTCTTAAAAAGGCGGCCTCCCGGCTCGTCGCCATTGTCCGTCTGGCTCAAATTGGCGGATGCGGTTCCCTGCGCGGTCGCTTGGGCAAAGGCTACATTCGCGGCGGCGTTCGCAGCAAATTGGGCGAGTGTGACGTGCAGGTTCATCTGCGATGATTGTGCGGAGGCGAGCATCCCGGCAGCGCCCATTTCGTTATCAGAGGTGGCAAACATGGCGGCATCCCCCAGCGCCTTGTTGGACTCGGTGTCGGCTACATATTGGGCGTCGTTCGCGTTTCCTATGAGGAAAGCGTAGGTCATTGCCGAGTCGCTGAGCCCCCTCGTCAGTCTCACGCCGGGATCATTGTTGAACGAGTACGCACGCTCTTTCTTGTAGCCTGCAATTGTGGCCGAGACATCCGTCAACTTCAGTGTCGGCGTGATCTTTAGGTTCATGGGAGCCTGCTTCGTAGAGACGACCTTCTCGTCTCCGTTGATATCTATCACCCATGAGGATCCGATGACGCCCCGCACGGGATACAGGTCCTTGTCCAGATTGACGGAGATATCGGCGCCCATGAACAGCGTGTGCGTCTTGGCGGCATTGACCACCAATTGGTCCATCACGACTGGCTTTTCGCCCTGCGCGCCTAATGCCGCCGGAATCGATGCGCCGCAAATCGCCGTCGCTCGTAATAGAAATCGAATCGCGACCGATTTCGTCGAGGCCTGGATTGTGAATGCCGCAATCATGGATTGGGCTAGCGGTCCTAGACGACTTTCGCTCCGGCGTGCGCAGGGATATCCACGACCGAATCGCTCTTTCCCAAGCTTGCTCCGCCAAGTAGGTCGGATTCGAAACACGTGCCCTTTTCATTACTTTCGGGCATTTCGCCTAATATGATCCGACAGCCGTCCGCATCGAGCCGGCAGTAATGGTTGAACGGAAAGCGCTGTGGCTGAACGCCGGAGGTTAAAAATGGCGGAGAGGGAGGGATTCGAGCCTTTCTGCCGGCCGCGACGTTCTTGCAGGATCGGTGGTTTATTGGACGGGTTTCCAAAGTCCGTCATTGCACCTCGTAAACCTCAACGAGGGCCACTCCTGAGTCTCCGGTAACTCCCGACACCTCGGCGGTGTAGGCCCCGGGCGGGAGCGTAATAAGAATCGCTGAATCAGGAGTTGACGAAATGCCCCATGAAAACGCCCCGACAGCTGCTGATGCCGCAGCTATCTGCGCACTGCCGCCCCAGCCAGCATTCGATGCTATCACACCGTTGGAACTGTTCAGCTGCAATTGTGGATCGGGTAGCACGCCGGCAACACCAAAGGGGGTCAGAGCAGGCCCGGACGCCCTGATCAATACGGTTTCGGATGTCGCGCCGCCTATTACGAATCCGGCGATCTGCACATTGGCACCCTGGCCCACTTGGGCGCGGGCGGAAATATTCGTCAGGCGCGGTGTCGCGAGTGAATAGTCTCCTACTGGTGTGGCATCGTAAATCTCGGCTAGCGCAACCCCGGAGTCCCCACTGGCTCCTGCAACGATGGCCGTATAGGCCCCGGCTGGCAGCATTTCGGCTAGCGCGGAATCTTGACTTGAGGGCTCGGCCCATGGGAACGCGCCAACTGCCGCAGCCGTGCTTGAGACCAGAGTGTTTCCGCCCCATCCAGTGTTCGCGGCGACTAGACTGTTGCTATTGGAGCTGACGAGTTCCAATTCCGGGTCAGGCAGGATCCCGGCCACGCCCAAGGGGGCAAGCGCGGGCCCAGAGGCGCGGACTAGCAACGCTTCCGAGCCCGTAGTCCCGCTTCCTCCAACCACGAAGCCTGCGATGAGGACATTGGCTCCGGCGCCAACAAGTGCGCGACAGGACAGATCGATCAACCTGCCCGGAGTCGTTGTGCTTACGATCGATAGCGCCGCCGCGCTGCTGCTTGTGCTCCCCGCACTGTTTGTCGCCGAGCAGCTGTATATCCCGGTGTCGGCTTGGGTCGCGCTGCCACTCAAATAAAGCATGCTCGTCGAGGAACCGGAGATACCGGCCCCGTCCGAAAGAGGCAGGCCGTTGCAGAACCATTGGTATGTTACAGCTGATGCACCGCTCGAAGCCGCATTGAAGGCGACAGGGGTGCCTGCGTTTACCGTCAGTGATTTGGGTCCGCTTGCGAATGAAGGCGCGCCCGGAAGGTTTTCATCGACCACAGTCAAAGTGCCGTTATTGGTATTGGTGAGGTACACCAGGTTTGTCACCGGGTTCACCGCGATCCCACCGCCTCCGGATCCGACTGGGACGACAGTGGTCGCATTTGTTGTCCCGTCGACGACAGTCAATGTGCCGCCAACAACATCATCGACGTAGAGCTTGTTGGACACCGGGTCGACGGCCATTCCATGGTCGGTAGTGCCGCCACCGACCGTGACAGAGCTGGTCGCATTTGTGGACCCGTCAATGACCGTGAGGACGCTGCTGTTGGCTGAGGTGACGTAGACCTTGTTCGCCGTTGGGTTCACGACGATATCGTTTGGGTAGGGTCCAGCACCGACATTTAGCGTGATTGCGGCTCTTGTGATTCCGTCAACAACCATGAGGTTAGTGCCTACGAAGCCTGCGACATAGATCTTGTTCGTTACCGGGTTCACCGCGAAGGGACCATAACTGGTGCCCGAAATAACGGGCGTGGCAGTATTCGTCACTCCGTCGATCTCGATCAGGCTACTTTGGATTAAGTCCAGGAAGGCCGGGATTGTGAAACTGGACACATATATCTTGTTTGTCACCGGGTTGAGCGCGATGCCTTCAGGGGTTTCGCCTCCGTCAACGCCTATTGAGGTGACAGCATTTGTTGCTCCGTCAATTGCCGTCACCGAACTGCCGCAGTTCACATAGATTTTGTTGGTCACCGGATTTACGACGATGCCAGACGCGTTACTTCCAATGGGTACGGTTGTGGTCGTTTTCGTTACCCCGTCTATTACTGTCAAAACGTCGCCGCAAAGGGCGTATACCTTATTGGTGACAGGATTCACGGCGACCTCATAGGGGTCTTGCCCGGTCATGATGGGGGACGTCGCATTTGTGGCTCCGTCAATTGCCGTGACGGTATTCCAGGTAGCGCCCGTCAAGTTTTCGCGGGCGACGTAGATCGTGTTCGTGACCGGATTCACGACGACAGCCCCTGGAGCAGACCCGACATTCAGCGCGGTGGCCGAATATTGAGCATGCGCCGGCAATACGGCAATTGTCGCGAAAGCGCCGAGGACTCCCGCCAAGTTTGAGAATCTGCTGCGGCCAATGATACGGGCGTTGACCGGGGCATGTTCTTCAAAAATTCGCATTTGAGTAGAAGGTCCTCGGGGATCTGCTGGAGGACCATAGCCTGGGTGCGGCAACAGCAATGCCAGCCGGGATGTCCGGGCGAACAATACGCCTATGACATTGTGAGACATTTTCAAAGGGGGCGGTGCTCGAGACGGATCTAGCTCCCATTTTATGACAATCGGGAGTTCCCAAACCGCTATGCCAATAAAATGCCTAATGAAAGCTGCCTCAACTCCTTACGGTGCACCACTCCTACATATCCACGAAGATCTGCATGGAAGAGACGTTGCCGCCCCTTTCGGTGGGATCGGAAAGCTACCTTCCCCAATAGCTTCATCTAGATCTGATAAATCGGTTCAACAGGTGGGCAAACCTGTTCAGGTTGGCTTTGAGCCTAAGAGTCCCGAGATCGTTCCCTTCATAGGGGAAACAGTATTTTTTGCCAAAGCCGTCCCGGGTCGGGAATACATGAAAATGGCGGAGAGGGAGGGATTCGAAGCCTTCTTCCGCTTCAAGGCTGGGTCGCGAGCATTCGCGGACTTGGTTAAGTTTCAGTTTCTTAAGGCAGGAAACAGAATGCACTGTGATGCAGCAAGAGGAAGGCAAAGACATCGTTTGCGGCAACCTCCCGACAACCTGGGAGAGGCCGATGGCATCAAGGCAGTTCAGCCAGCCGCGCTACTTGCCCGTTACATATATGAACTCAAGGAAACCCACCGAACGGGCCTCGACGTCCCCCATCTTGGGATAGCTGGCGGTCACGTTCACAAGCAGGACGTCGCCCCTCCTGGCGTTCCCGGGCACCTTGCCGGAGATCTCGAACGCAGTGGCCTTGGCCCTGGCTTCAGGCGTGATGAGCCACCTGTCGTCCCTTTCCTCCACCTTGCCGCCCTTTGTGACGGCTATCCGGTTCTTCATGTCGGCCGTCCTGTATCGGTTGATGAACTCGGGCAGCAGGTAGATCGGGACATTGCTCCTGGCCCCGGCCCTAACAAGCAGCGCCTGAATCTGCCTGATCCTTGGGTCGCTCATCACATCAAAGGGGATGTGCGCCGTGTCTATCCTTAGCACGACCGGGTCGCGCAGCTTCCCCGGGATTTCCCCGAACCCCAGCTTGAACTTGTAGGAGCCTCCCATCGCGGCGGACATCGTGTCGGTGTTGCGCCACGCCGAGCAGGCATGGGAGTTTGCGGCGCCCGGGTCGGGTATGTCCTGCGACGGCGGCGTGACGTTTGTCACCGGGTCCGGGGCCCCGTTGAAAAGGCAGCCGGAAATGTTGCTGTAGATGCTCACCACGGCGCACGCATGGGAGCCGGGGTTCGTGAACTGGACCGTGGAATACGAGGGCGGGACGGTGATGCTTCCTCCTGGAGGGATGGCCAATCCGGGGTTGATGGTGGCGATCTGCGTCCCGCCCGTGGTGCCCACGCCCCCGGGGACCGTCCAGAATGACACCGAGTCGATGTAGGTGGGGTCGACCGTGCTGCCATTGTGTATCGTGACCTGGAGCCCGTAGGGGATGTTCGGCACGAGCAGGGTGTCCCATGCGGATGAGCCGGGGATGCCGCCCAAGGGCACCGGCGTGCCCGCGGCGCCAGTCGCGCTGCTCGTGATGTTGGTGATGATTATGTCGGGGCTCTGGTATCCGCCCAGGACGTAGGCGTTGCCGAGTTCCTGGAACGCAGCCAGCAGCGCCGTGGGATTGGGGCTTCCCAGCCCCGTGCAGGCGTCCCAGCCCTGGCCGGCCGGGTAGCCCGGTATTCCGTTGTTGCCGTTGTCGACCGGGCAGCCGGCGGGCAGGGGCAGCACAAGCCCGGGATAGGCCGAGTCGGGCCACAGCGGGTTGATCGGGCTGAACAAGCTCGGGCCCCACTCATAGAAGATGGGGTTAACGAAGCCGATGTTGTACCCCAGGTTGGCATTCAGAAGCGCGATCGTCCCGGCCCAGAACGGCGTGGACGCGCTGGTTCCGTTGCCCGGATCCGAGAGCTGGCCCGCTAAGTAGATGCCCGCAAAGCCGGTGTTGATGCTGGCGTTGGCGGCGACATCCGGAATGCCGCGCCCCGTGGCGCTGAAGAAGGGCGTGGGAGGGGGGACGGTCGCGCCCGCGACGGGGGTGAGCATGGTATTCGTGTTTATTGAATCGGGCACGCCGGCGCCGGCCTGGTAGGAGGGCACCGTCGTGAAGAAGGCGCTCACGCCCCCGCCGCCCGTTCCCCAGGGATAGGTGGGGTCCGACATCGGGTCGTTCCAGGCATATTCCACCCACTTCGGGGTCGTGGATCCCGCGGGAAGATACTGGCCCAGGGTCGTTCCGCCCACGGCGAGGACCCAGGGGTCGGTCGCGGGGTAGACCGTGTGCGCGAAGCCGTCGCCGACGTAGGTTATCGGCGGGGTGTCGGACGTAGCCGTCCTTCCGATGGTGGAATTGGAGCCAAAGTCCGCCGTGCTGCAGCAGACTGTGATCGCGAAGGCGGCGGCGTCCTGGAATGCAGCCGACATGGCGTTGATGTTGCCCACGGTGAGGCCCGCCAGGCCGTTGGGGTCGTCGCCCCAGCACATGCTGTAGCTGAAAGTAAGCACGGAGGGAGGGCTGACGCCCGCGGGAAAATCACCCGCCTCCGGCTCTATCACCCTGTTGATGACGTCGACCCACCCGGCCGAGTCGCCATAGAAGAAGTAAACCGCCACGTTCGCCCCGCCGGACGCCCCTCCCGAGATGCATATGTCCTGGTTGGTCTCGTCATCGATGTTGAAGTACACGGGCGTGCCCCCGGGCACGGGGGCGGGAAGCCCCGTGGTGACAAAGGAGCCCGTGGAATAGTCGTACACCTCGATGGCCACGGTTGCCGTGGTGGGGACCGCAGTGACTTTGAACGCTGTCCACGCACCCGAAAGGTAATAGTACCCGAAGTAGCCGACCGCCAGGTCGGGCACGGACGCGAAGGTCAGAGTAGTCTGGCCCGCTAGGGCGGTTACCGGGCTGGTGGGGTACATGGACACGCCATTCTCGCAGCCCTCGATCGAGATGGGGATGATCTGGGGCGAAAGGCCTAGCGGAACGAAATAAAGGTCGAGGTCGCCCTGGTAATAGCCACCCGTTCCCCCGCTTGCGGAAACAACACCGATGGTCTGCCCCGAGATCGTGCTTCCCGCCGGCGGGAAATTGTACGCTCCCGTGATCTGCTGCATCGTCAGCGGGTTGGCGATCGGCGGATCCCCGACAATACCGCTTGAGTGCACCATCCGGCGGTTGTCCAGGCCGAAGACTCCAACGATGGCCGGCGCGATCTCCTTCGGGACGTGGATGAACCCCTCCCTGCCCCTGTAGGTTTCAGTCACTTCGACCCTTCTCCCCTTGAGGGAGCGCGTGGCCTTGCGCTCATACACGCCCAGGCCCACGGAGAACGCCTGGCTCATCTGGGCGACCGTCCCGGACGCCTTGATGTAGCGCCTGCCCAAGTGGGTCTTGACGACCTTCAGGCCGGCATTCTCCGCAAATTCGACCACCTTGGCCAAGTCATCGGGATGGGCCCCGTATTTGCCCGCGAACTCCTCGCTCGAAATGCGCTGCCGCCTCTCGGGCGACGTTTTGTAGAAATCAAAATCGGGCAGCTTGGGGCCGTCGGTGCGCCTCCGCAGTACAATCGTGATCTTGAAGGTCTCCTTTTCATCAGCGGGCCGGAGTAGCCTGGCCTCCGCTGCGGGGCGCTTCATGCTCCCCTCGAGGCGCACGTAGCCTTTGGGAAGCGGCTTTTCATTATTCTTGGTAGCCATGGTGGGGTTGGTTTAATTTTTCTCTCCACGCCATTCGTCGTTCGGTCACCTCGTCCTTTTCTCTGGGATTTCTCTTGGGCAAGCCCGTTGTGTTCACCGCCGAAGGGACTGTGTGTCGAATGTGTGCTGCGATGTTTTTCGATTCGATTGAGCTTGAGGGCCGCCCCTTTTTGATCGAGCTGCGCAAGGTTTTGACCTGCTGCATGGCATTCAAATGCCGCAAATACGTAAGAATATGTAGTGGTGGGGATGATTGAATCGGCGCGGGGCTATCTTGAAGCTTGAATCCGCCGAGAGGCTTGGAAACGGGCTCGCAGTCGCCTGTATACGGCCACCGCAAGCTGAAGACGGAGGCCCATGGCTGTTAGGAATATCTGGCGTAGCTCGGGGCCGCCGATCGTTCAGATCCCCACGCCGGGGACCTTGAATTGGGGTAGCCCGGCTTCGGATTTTAATCAAAAACGCCCCCTCGAATCCAACATGTCAAAGCCTCGTTAAAATGCTCGTGGGGGGCGCCGGGCGGATTCCTCTGGGCCACGCCGCATTGCCGGACCGTTCCGGCGCTGAAACAAGGAGCCATGAAAATGGCGGAGAGGGAGGGATTCGAACCCTTCGGCCGCCTACAGGCTAAGTCGCGAGCTTTCGCGGACTTCGTTAATGGTTAATGGAATGGAACGAGCGGAAAGAAGTAGGAACGTGCTGCAAAGGGAAGCAAAAACCAAACTCTTGGACAACCTCGTGGCAACCTGCGGATCCCGTGTCCCTGGTCCAAAAAGAAACCTGGCTTACGGCAAGCGCTCGCGCCAATAGCCGGGCTCCCGGTGCAGATGCATCACTGCAACGATCCAAACGTGATCGGGCTCAAGCAGGTAAATCACGCCGTATGGAAAGCGGTCGGTAAAATGCCTTCGTGCAGGCGGATCAAACAGCCGAAACAGTTTTGGCCGGTCGCATACATCGAGCATCAACTGCTCCATTTCCCGATAGAATCGCGCTCCCAGTTCCGGGCTGACACCGACGTAGTGAAGCAAGGCCTCGCGAAACTCGCGATTGGCCTCCTCATGAATGACACGCTTCACAAACCCGCTATTTTGCGGGCCTCGGCAAGGGCCTCCTCCAGTGGGATGCCCTTGGCTTTACCGCTCTGAATCTCGGCTATTCGCCGCCGGGACTCCTGCTTCCAAGACTCCTCAACGCGAGGTTCGATGCCGCCATGGGCCCCGAGCAAGATGCGCTCGACCAACTCAGCCCTGACGTCCTGCGGAAGCTGGCGGGTTTCCTCGACGATCTGGTCAAGAGTCATAGCCATGGACCCAAGTTAACGTTTGGAACGTCGGTGGCAAGTCAGCGGCAATCAATTTGCTGCCCGGCGGACGGTTGATGAAAACCCTCACTGAATGGCCTTCCGAGCTCGTCGCAAAACCGTAGTCGAAGGAACCCCTGGGTCGCCTTCGACATCCATCTGGACGTCCCTGACCACGCTAACGGTTGCGAGCTCAAAGTCCTCCAGCCGACGCTGAAGGGCGGCACGCGGCAATCTGGGACCAGAGTGCTTCTTGGCGCCTTGGGCGGTTGGGACAGTGGGCATTGCTCGTAGCTTGATACCAGATTTGGTGACACTGCTCCAAGATCTTCTGGCATGTGTAGAAGTCCCGAAGCGCCAAAGGGCGAATATGGGGCGCCTTGGCCTCCAGGAACGCATCCACGGCCGCTTCTATGGCAATGGCGGTGACCGGTGGTTTGTAAGTGGCTAAGAGCCACTCCACCGCCAGCGACAGGGATTTCGGACCAAGGCGGGCCATTGCCAGTTCAGCCTCGGCAATTTGCTCGGCGCTCAGTCGGGTGTTTCTGGCGCGAATCTCGCCACCGCTGTTTGCGGCTTCGATTTCAAGGGAGTTCTTCTCTCCCAAGGCTTCGTCGCGGCTCTTGAAATGCTTCCTGGCCCGGCGCCCATTGAGCCAGCCCGACAGCAGAAAAGTGTCGTAGGTGAAACCGTTGCTGGAGGCCCCGACCTGCCTGAGCATGAACTTTCCGGAGCGCTTTGACTTCATATCAAAGCCCTCCGCGTCAACCCACTCTTGCCACAAATTGTGGCAAGAGTAAGGGTACCGAAACGACTTCCTATTGATAGGGAACGACTAAAGTGGCGGAGAGGGAGGGATTCGAACCCTAACCCAGCCAACCTCGACAGAGCGGAATTCGCGAGGCGCTTCCCCTCTGAGAATCCGTATGTCATGGTTTTATGTTAGTTCGTCAGTGCGCCTCCAAAGTGCACAGGGAGGTACGGAAGGGAAGGGAAAAACGCCTTTGTGGCGGCATGGTGGCGGCAACGAATGGCTCAGTAGGCAGTGCGGAGTTCGCAAATCTCCTATCACACTATCCGCGAGTCGCAATGTATGTGAAAAAGTCATACGCCACCGGGGGTTCCTTCCAATATGCACTCGCGAAGCCGATGCAGGAAGGCCTTAGAAAGCCCAAATATTCCGAAGGGCAATCTCTTGTGCGAGCGCGGGTGCTTATGCCATTGGCCCCGGGTTGCGTTGTGTGAAATGCCTTCCGTTTTTCACGTCAGAATTCGGTCTGCCGATATGAAAAGAATTCGTAAAGGGGATCGGTATAGCTGGCGCATTGAGAGATCTGGTGTCACTTGCCTATGTAATGCAAGAAATTGATAATCAGAAATTAGAAAAAGTTACTCAACGGGCTCCGGGGCGAAGCTCTTATGCAAGTTTCATGCAATTAAGGGGACTGAGGGAAACTTCGGCGAGGTTGTTCACACACCTCAAATTTTTCCGCGATTCCTTAGACGGAGCTAGAATCGACCTCCTCGTCCGCGAGGTTTCTCGCTCCAGCTGCGCGTTCGTTGCTTCCGAAACATGAAGATCATTTCCACGACCCAATAGAATAATTCCCATGAAAAGACTCCTAATTCTAGCGACTGCCCTGCTGCCAATTGCCTCATTCGCCCAATCGTACACCACGAACGGCGTTGTCTACGCAACTAGCGGCTCGAGTGCGAATGCCTCGACTGCAGCCTCCACGAGCCCAGGCCAATTCCTCATCGGGATGGGAAGCGCTCCGACCTGGGCCTCGAGCCTGCCATTTGCCGTTGTCGTGAATCAAAACACGTCTGCGTCGCCTCCGGGCCTGGCGGGAGGATGGTCCGGGCTGTTTGGCGCGGAACTTACTGGCGCCGACGGCGAGTCAAACTATCTGTTCATGGACGCATTCGGCGCGCAAAACGTCTTCGGCTTCCGGCGTGCCTTAAACACAAACGGCTCCCCCGAAGCTATCGCCGCG
>Ga0302325_10001500_pt1 | contig 59457 bp, 48 predicted proteins | sample Palsa_T0_2_FD_201948 | JGI IMG/M metagenome (GOLD analysis project Ga0302325, IMG submission 201948) | Peat permafrost microbial communities from Stordalen Mire near Abisko, Sweden - Palsa_T0_2 | ecosystem: Environmental > Terrestrial > Soil > Palsa > Peat permafrost | place: Sweden: Abisko... | reverse complement strand
ATCAGGTCACGTTTGACCCGGCCAGCCCGGGCACCCCGACCCCCACCACGATCGACGGCACCAACGCCCTAATCGACGTTGCCTGCCCGATCGCCACTCAATGCACCGCCGTCGACGACGTGGGGCATCAGGTCACGTTTAACCCGGCGAGCCCCGGCACCCCGACCCCCACCACGATCGACGGCACCAACAGCCTGGTCGGGGTGGCGTGCCCGTCCGCCACCCAGTGCACCGCCATCGCCCGCAGTGGGCAGCAGGTCACGTTTGACCCGGCCGATCCGGGCACCCCGACCCCAACCACGATCGACGCCGGCCAAAGCCTGAACGGGGTGGCATGCCCGTCCGCCACCCAGTGCACCGCCATCGACAACACCGGGCAGCAGGTCACATTTGACCCCGGCAACCCGGGCACCCCCGCCTCGACCACGATCGACCCCAACTCGGTCCTGACCGCGATCGCGTGCGTGTCCGCAGAAGAGTGCACCGCTGTCGACGCGACCGGGCATGAGACGACATCCCGGGCGACCTCAACCACCTCCCTGGCCTGCTCGCCCGGCACGGTCAAGACCGGGACCGCGACCACGTGCACCGCGACCGTGACCGACACCCAATCAACCGGGGCGAGCACCCCTACCGGAACCGTCAGCTTCACCGCCTCCCCGACCTCCGGACAGTTCGCCAACGGCAGCTGCACCCTTGACGCCACCGCCACGACCGGCATCGCGTCCTGCCAGACCACGTTCACCCCCTCGGCTGCGGCGTCCTACACCCTGACCGCCAGCTACACCGGCGATAACACCCATCTCGCCAGCAGCGGCCAGTCCACGCCGATCACAGCCACTACGCCACCGCCCGTGACCGTCAACAAGCCGCCCCCGATCGTCAACGGGCGCGCGAGCGTCCAACACATCACCACATCCGGCGCCACGATCAGCGTCCGGGTGAGCTGCAAAGGGAGCACCCCCTGCAAGATCAAGCTCACCGGCAGCGTGCTCGAAACGATCCGGGGCGGCAGGGTGATCGCCGTCGCAGCGTCAACCAAAACCAGCAAGAAGAAGACCACCAAGAAGACGATCACGATCCTCTCCGAGACCGCGACGATCCCCGCCGGCGCCACCAAGACGATCAAGCTCACCCTGAACGGCGCCGGCAAACGCCTGCTCGCCAAGCACCATCCGCTCAAGGCCAAGCTCACCGTCACACAAGCACCCAAGACCCTGATCCACAAGACCATCACCCTCAAACCCAAGCCCAAGCCCAAGAAGAAGAAGGGCTAACCGCACCCGGGCCGTCACAACGACCGAGTTCGCCGCTGGCATAACGCACCACTAGCCGCAGGGACAACCTATCCAGCGACCCGTGTTGGGCGTGAAGCGCCAGCGCCCGGTCGGCCGGGCCACCGAAGCGAGTGATCGGTCACGAGAGACCTGCCCTGTGGATGCCACGAGCGTCTCGGGCGTGCGGCCGACATCCCTACCTTGCGCGGAACTCGAGACTCAGCAGACCAGGGTGCTTGCAGACTTCTTGCAAGCACTCCGGTCAAAGCCGGAGCCAGCGCCGAGCGCGAGTCGGCTCTCCAAACGGACGAGATCCGGCAGCTCGTGCGCTCGCCGCTCACTTCCGGAATCTCAGTGTGATGCTGGGTGGGCGTGGCGGCCCGCGCCATCCCAGCTCGCGCACACAACTTGAGCGATTTGTCGCCTGAGCACCCGCTCCGGCGGGCGCGCTCGACTTTAGACGGCGGACGTGCCACGAACAGAGGTCTTGGGCCAGCTCCCGAATATGACCATGACCAACCGTCGCGAACCCCGCGAACGGCCGGGCCGCCCGGCAAACCGCAACCACATCACCCCGCACCACCAACCAGACCAGTGGCCACCAACCCTACCCCTTGACAACCGCCCCTCCACATGGTGGACAAAGCAGGCACGGCTTGGACAAGTCCTAGGTCAAACAGAGCGCTTGCTGCGAGCGAGCTGCTCAGCAAGCAGGCCTCCGGCTGAGGTACCGAGTCCGTCGTCGCTGGTGACCCGGCTACGTCGCGGCACGACGGGCATTGTGCGGCTTGATCCTCGCCCCGCACTCGAGGCCGTGGACTTCGTGACTGCGTGTGTCCGGTAGCAGCAGAGTGCAGCGGCGGTGGCGGCCTCGTGACCGTGGCCGCTTCGATCCAGTCGCAGCTGTTGTGGATCGCGGGCATGCGCGTCGGGTCGCGAGCGGCGTGCGCCCTGTCCGCGGAGGCCGTGGCTGCATAACACGGCGGCCCGGAGCCAATAATCGATGACGTTGACCTACCGGTCCTCATCGCTGACCCGCCGCTGATGCTCTGACCAGTGGACAGCCATCCGCTGAGATCGCCCCGGCGGGCCATAGCGATCACGCAGCTGCGAGGTTGAGGAGACGGCGCGGGAACCTTCGGGGTATTCCTCGGAACAGAAAAATGACGACGACGGGAACAGATGACGACCGCGCGATTCGGATTTACCGTCGATATGGGGACCGCCGCGGCTCTTGATGTAGCGCCGACGAGGGACTATGTTTCGTCTCTCGGAGTGGACGCTTGAGGGCGTGGCAGGGGGCGTTCCGTCCCCGGAGGGAGAGACGATGATGGCTGGCACCGTTGGTGATCGCTGGATGGCGGCACGCGCGGGTGGTCGAACGTGCGGTCGAGGAGCCCCCGATAAATCTAAACGGGACGATCGCAAGGAACGGGCAAGGGATGGGTTGATGCGCCTGGCCAGCCAAATTTTGGGCGGTGTTGCCGGCTGCATGCTGCGACGTGCGGCCGTGCTGCTCGCGGCGACCGTGGCCGCATGCGGCGCGCTTGCCATGGCGACAGCCGGCCAGGCGGTCGCGAGCGCGCCGGCGGCGCCGGTCTCGTCGCTGTGCCCCGATGCGACCGTCGCGGCCTTCGGCCCCAATGTCTGCGTCTTCAACGACACGATGACCCAGGCGGACATCCAGGCCGACCTGAACAACATCTCCGCCCAGCAGGTCCCGGTGAGCAGCCAGTTCGACAGCCAGCGGTATGCCGTCTTCTTCGAGCCCGGGACCTACGGGTCGGCCGCCGATCCGCTCGTGTTTCAGGTCGGCTACTACACCGAGGTCGCTGGCCTGGGCGCCATGCCCCAGGACACCGTCATCAACGGCGCCGCCGAGGTGTACAACAACCTGTGCACCGCCGGGACCAGCAACTGCAACTCCGACGACAACTTCTGGCGGTCGCTGTCCAACCTCACCATTAACGTGGACCTGCCGTCGACAACGCCGGCGTACGCGCCGCCGATCGTCGACGCCTACGGCCCCGGCTGCGCCAACAGCGAGGAGTCGTGGTCGGCATCGCAGGCCGATCCGATCCGGCGCGTCATCGTCAACGGCAGCATCGTCTTCCAGGATTATTGCGCGGCCAACGACTATGCCAGTGGCGGCTACATCGCCGACAGCAAGGTAAGCGGTGACCTCGACTTCTACGGCAACGAGCAGTACATGGTCCGCAACAGCGACATCGGCGGGGCGAACGGGTGCCCGGGCGGGCTGTGGAACACGGTCTACTCCGGGGTCGTGGGCGCGCCGTCCCCGGCCTTCGCCGGCCAGTGCCAGCAGAACACGGTCCTGCCGTCGAGCCCGGTGACCGAGGAAGAGCCGTTCCTCTATACCGACGCGCAGGGCAACAACAACGTCTTCGTGCCCGCTGTCCAGGACAATTCGTCCGGGCCGTCCTGGGCCAGCGGATCCGAAGCAGGCACGTCTATTCCCATCTCGAAGTTCTTCGTGGCCAGTCCGAGCACGTCTATTTCGGCCATCAACATCGCCCTGGCTCGGGGCGAGAACCTGATCCTCACCCCTGGCGTCTACGACCTTGACCAACCGATCCTCGTCACGCACCCAGGCACCGTGGTCCTGGGTCTGGGCATGGCAACGCTGGTTCCCCAGCGCGGTAACGCAGCCATGATCGTTCTCCCCAACGACGGCGTGAAGGTGTCCGGTCTGATCATCGATGCCGGCCCGGTCAACTCGCCGGTTCTGCTCACGGTCGGGCTTCCGGGGCCGAGCTCTGCCGCCACTCCGGACCTCATCCAGGACGTCTTCTTCCGCATCGGCGGGGCCGAGACCACGAAGGTGGGCGCGACGATCAGCCTGCTCGACAATGCGTCGCACTCGATTATCGACGACGTGTGGGCGTGGCGTGCCGACCATGGCAACGACGTCGGCTGGACCGCCAACACCGGGGACACGGGTGTAGCGGTCACCGGTGATGACGTCACCGCCTACGGCCTGGCCGTCGAGCACTACCAGAAGAACGAAGTGATCTGGACCGGCCAAGGAGGCACGAACGTCTTCTTCGAGAACGAGCTGCCGTACGACCCGCCCAGCCAGTCGGCGTGGATGGAGTCGCGGACCCAGGACGGCTACCCGGCCTTCCTCGTCGCTCCCAACGTGAAGACCTTCCAGGGCTACGGCATGGGCAGCTACGTGGCCTTCATCGATACCACGGCGACATTGTTCGACGCCGAGGCCTTCGAGGCCCCCGACACGCCCGGCGTGCAGTTCCATTACATCTTCGGCGTGTGGATCGCCGGGTCCGGCGGTTTGACTTCGATCATCAACGGCACTGGTGGCCCGGTGACCTCGACGAGCCCGGGAGCAGTCGAGCCGGTGGACGTTCCGGGTTACCCCTGAGCGGCGTTTGAACCCGATAAGGCGAGGATGTCGGCCATTTCGGCGCAGGTCGCGGGCGCGCGCGGGTATCGGTTGTCGGGCGCGTGATCTGCGTGCGGCGACGGCAGGTCGGTCGGTCGTTCACCGAACGCGGACCGCGACTGTTCAGATCAGGGTTCACGTTGCTGAGATCCGATCGATCGAGCGTTGATCGGTCTGCAAAGAGCCTGGTCGTGAGGTCGAGGCCCTGGCGCTGGCCCGACAGACTGTGTCGCAACGGAATCCTCTTACGGCACATGCTTCGGAGTCGTCCCGCGCGGGCTTCCCGTGTTGAACCAACAGCTGTGACAACACAGTCGCGACCGGGACGCCACCCAGCTCCAGCCCGGCCAGCGCGTCGACATCGGGGCGGGATCAGATCGACCAAGTTCTCCTCGAGCTCACGAGCATCGCCGGATCGCTCTCAAACAGGTACTTGTCGAGTACTCCCGGCTGGTCGCGCCCGATCGCAGCCGAAACTCGCCTTCGAGGTACACGCGAGCGGTGAGCGAGTTGGGCATCACGGCTTGCGCCGTACGCAAAGAGCGGGTGCCGCGGGCGGGGCCAGGTCGCCGGCTGCGCAGCGCCTCGGTCCGCGTCGACCGTTGGCGCTCAAGCTGCTCGTCGGCCGGGTTCTCGGTGGGTTCGAGTAGAGCCGCCGTCGTGAGCCGGCGGTCGGGGGCGGCCACGGGGACCGCGACCGACCGCGACCGGCTACTCGGACTCTGGGAGCTGTGACGGCTCGGCAGCCGGCTCCTTGTGTGCGTCCGTGATCGAGCTGCGGAACTCCCGGATGCTCTGGCCGAGCGACCGCCCCGCATCGGGGAGCCGCTTGGGGCCGAGGACGATGAGCGCGACGACGAGCAGGATCAGCAGGTGGGTGGGTTGGAGGATGTCGGTGAGCATCGGAGCGCCGCCTCAGCCTCGCCGCGCGGCGTCGGCCTGATCGGCGAGCGCCATCAGCTGGGCGAAGAACGCCTGCGACTGACCGGTGAACAGGCCGTCGCCGGTGAATGCCTTGACCGCAGCCCGGGCTCCTCCGAAGCGGGGGTCGGTCGGACGCACGATCGAGCACTGGGGCAGCCGGCTGTCGATGAACTCGCACGGGTGGGGGAAGATCCGGTTGGTCGCGAACAGCGCCTTGTCGGCCCGCTTGTTGAGGTCGGGGATCGTCAGGCCCGTCACCGGGTCGGTCACCGGCGCGATCGGCGTTGCGGCAGCGTTGCCGGCGTCGTCCTGCCAGGTCGCGAAATGTTGATTCTCGGTCCCGCCGATGCTGGCCACGATCCGCAGCACCTCGGCGCTCGACACCTGATCCGACAGCGTCGTGTAGAGGCTCGAGCCGCCGCTCTCGATGAACGCGAAGTGAAACGCGGCCGTGCATGCGATCACCTGCATCCGTCGTTCCGCCCTCGTCTTGGCCGGCAGCGGCGCCTTCATGTGCGGCGGCGTGTCCTGGTCGCTGATCGGGATCGCCGGCTGCTTGCTGATCGTGATCGCCTGGGGGAACATCGCCCCGAAATCGGGGTTCTTCGTGCTCCGATACCGCGTGTACCAGCTCGTGTCGACGTTCAGCGACTGCAGGGTCGTCAGCCGGCCGGTCTGTTTGGCGCCGGTCGCCTTCGAGCTCGGCAGCGTGCGGAAGCGGTCGAGGTTGACCGGCTGCGCGCCGTGGGCGGTCAGGTAGGCGTTGAGGAACGCCGCGTGACTCTGCTCGTCCTCGGTGTTGAGCTCGATGTAGGTGGGCATGTCGGGGTCGATGTTGGTCAGCGCGGCGATGTAGGCGGGGTTGCCGCCGTTGACGCCGCCGAGCTCCGCGTACTGCTCCCACAGGTCGGTCTCGATCAGCTCGGCGGCCGCCAGGAACCTCAGGATCGCGGCGTCGCCCTGGCTCAGCGCGCCGCCGGACTTGGCGCTCGCCTGACCGGCGAACAGCAGGCTCCCGGACAGTGCCGCGGCGCCGGTCACGCCCATGCCCTTGAGGAACGAGCGGCGCTTGAGGCCGTCGTCCCCGGATGCGGACGTCGTGGAGCGGGACTCCATCTCAGCGATGGAGACATCATTGGTGTGCATCTCAGACCCTTCTTTTCGGGGGCGTTCGGATCCGGGGTGTGTGTCTGGCGTCCCGGGCCGATCAGGGCAATCCGGGATCGCCCGGACATCCACCTAGACGCCACCCGCGCGGATTCCTTCCCAGGACGAAGATCGTCGTTGCCACAGGTCTCCACCAGAGAGTGATCAACCTGGCCACAGACGAACCCAGCCCGAGATGCCCACCCCGGAAGAGCCCAGGCCCACCCACCGGCATATGGGCTGCGAGCTGTGCGACGGCGGGGTGCTTCATCAGGAGCTCGTGAGTGACCGTCCACGGCTCCATGATGCTGGCCATTCGCGTTGAGGCCTCCTCGCCGTCCCACCCGTTCCGGCCCACTGGGCCTGGAGCGCGAAGCGATCACCGGCCGTGAGATGCCGGGCTCCCTAGGCGCTGGGCATCGGCTCGAGTGTCGTCGGCGAGTCGTCCGGTGCCACGGCTTGGCGAGTACCGCCACCGGCGGCGAGTCGCATGAGCGGGGAGTCGAAGTCGACGTCGGCGGTGGTGCGTGCTGCGCGGGTGCAGTTGCCAGCGAACTCGTGCTGGTAGCCGGGCCAGGCGCGGTCGGCGATCTGTTGTCCGACGCTCGCGCTGACGATGACGGCTAGTGTCCTGAGTCGTTGATTGTTATGCAGTCAGGCAGTGCGACCTACCGCCGGCGCTCGTTAGATTGATGCACACATGATTCGGACCGGTCTCGTTGGACGCTGCTGCTGATGCCCCACCGACACGCCCGGCGCTGTCTGGGCGAGCGCATGAGCTCCAGCTCATCGATGGCTTCCTCGATCAAGCAAGCCTCGCTGGCGCGGCCTTGGTCCTGCGCGGCGAGCCTGGTGTCGGCAAGACTGCTCTTCTGAACGCAGCTTCTGAGACGGCCGGAGCGGCTGGCATGCGGGTTCTGCGCGCAGGGGGTGTGGAGTTCGAAGCCGACCTGACGTTCTCCACCCTCCATCAGACGCTGGACCCCCTCCAGCCCGACTTCGCGCAGTTGGGTCGGACCCACTCTCTCGCCCTGAGCGTGGCGCTCGGCTTGGGCGAGGGCCGCCCAGCCAAACCACGTCTGGTCGCGGCGGCGTCGCTGGCCCTCGTTCGTCGGGCCGCGGCGGCTCGTCCCGTGTTGCTGGTGATCGATGATCTTCAGTGGGTTGACCGTGCGAGCACGAACGTGCTGGGGTTCATCGCTCGCCGAGTGCACGGGAGCCGAATCGGCTTTCTCGCAGCTAGGCGGCCGGAGACGGAAGGGTTCTTCGACGGCGCCGGGCTTCCGGGTCGTGAGTTGTTGCCGCTCGACCTCGCTACCGCCGACGCGCTCGTCGGTGGTCGGTTTCCGGCGCTGGCGCCAAGGAGCCGCCAGCGTGTGATCGCGGCCGCCCGCGGAAATCCGCTCGCCCTACTCGAGTTTGGTACGGCGCTGAGTCGTTCACCCGAAGCCAGGCCCGAGCTGGGTGTGCCGGTCGTTCTGCCACAAAGCCGGGAGCTCCAAGACCTGTTCGCTTCGCAGATACGGCAGCTGCCAGCCCCCGTTCAACGGGTGCTGCTCATCGCGGCGTTGGACGGTTCTGGCGATCTCAGAGTGCTGCAACGAAGCCGCATATCGGGGCCGTCGCGCGACGAGTTCGCCGCAGCGGAACGGGCACGCCTCGCCCACGTCGACGAGAGCGCGAACCGACTCGAGTTTCGCCACCCGCTAGTACGCAGAGCGGTTGTCGAACTCTCCACGGATGGCGAGCTGCGTAGCGCTCATGCGGTCCTCGCCGAGTTGTTCCGCGATGATCCCGACCGTCGCACGTGGCATCTCGGTGAAGCGGCAACCGCACCGGACGAGGATGTCGCCCTGCTACTGGAGCAGGCCGCTGATCGGAGCCTGCGCCGAGGCGATGCGATTGCCGCCGTGTCGGCGTTGACGCGAGCGGCTCGCCTGAGTCCCGCGGCGGGGGACCGTGGGCGGCGATTGGCTCTAGCAGCATTCATCGGCGCGGACGTGACCGGCGAGTTGGACGCCGTCTCGGCGTTGCTGGCGGAAGCTGCCGTGACCGGCGCAGAGCCTGGTGCGGTGCTCAAGGCAGCGGCAACGGCCGCGCACCTGTTCCACACGGGTGATGGTGATCTCGACACGGCTCATGCCCTGCTGGTCGCGGCGCTCGACCATCACGCGGCAGAGAACGGCGCCGTCGACGCGGAACTCGAAGACGCCCTCTGGATGCTCCTGCGGATCTGCTACTTCAGTGAACGAGCCGAGCTCTTCAAGCCGCTCGATCGTGAACTTGCGCGATACCGTGAAAGCTTTCCAGACGTCGATGCCTGCGCCAAGCTCACGGGCGACCCCGTGAGGACCGCCGCCGAGGCGCTCCCATGGCTGGATGCGGCGATCCGCGGGCTGGTTGATGAGACTGATCCGACCCGGATCGTCCGGATCGCGATCGCCGCCAGTTTTGTCGATCGGCGGGACGGCTGCCGTCAGGCCCTGTGGCGTGTCGCCCACGACGGACGCGAGGGAGGGGCAGTCGCCTCTGCACTCCGTGCACTGCTCATGTTGGCGATGGATGACTTCTGGTCGGGCCAATGGGATGAGGCTCAGCAATTGCTAAACGAGGCCGCCGGGCTCTGTGAAACGCGCGGCTATGTCTTCAACAAGGCCTTCCTGTATTACGTGCAGGCGCTGGTGGCCGGGGCGCGCGGTGACTCCACCGCGACGTTGTCGTTGACAGATCAGATGCTGCGATGGGCCGCGCCGCGAGGAGCACGGCACTTGCAGTGCCTTGCCTGGCATGCGCGCGCGTTGGAGGCTCTCGGGCGGGGTGATTTCGAGAACGCCTACCACGAGGCGATCAAGATCACCCCTGTGGGCGCTCTTGCGTCCCACCAGACTACGGTTCTGTTCTCCTCACTGGATCTCGTCGAGGCCGCCGCTCGCGCCGGCCACCGTCGCGAAGCAACGGCGCACGCGGTCGCGCTTCGCCAAGCCAAGGTCGGGACGATCTCGTCTCGACTTAAGCTGGTGGAGCGAGCATCCGCAGCTGTCGCCGCGCCCGACGCGACTGCCGTCAGTCTGTTCGAGCAAGTGCTGGCGATTCCCGCAGTCGATCGCTGGCCGTTCGACGTTGCGCGCGTCCAACTCGCGTTCGGGGAACGACTCCGCCGTACCAAGGCCACACGTCAGGCGCGTGTGCATCTGACTGCCGCGCTTCAGACGTTCGAGCGCCTCGGCGCCAAGCCCTGGTCGAGCAGGGTCGCAAACGAGCTTCGCGCGAGCGGTCACACGGGCCGTGCTGCTGGCGAGCGGGATCGCGACGCGCTCACGCCTCAGGAGCGAGAGATTGCCGAACTCGCAGCCGCTGGCCTGACCAACAAGGAGATCGGAGAGCGGCTCTTCCTGTCTCACCGCACGATCAGCGGGCACCTCCACCGCCTCTTCCCCAAGCTCGGGATCACCTCGCGAGCCGCGCTCCGAGACGCGCTCACCTCCATGTCACCAGTCGAGAGGACAAGCCACCGGGAGTCCCGCGGTTGACCAAACTGGCGGCTCGTCGAGGAGGAGCCGCGGTGCCCAAGGACTCACAGACATGACGATCCTCAGGTCCGCATGGAGCGCCGCCCTGACGCCGCGCGGTGACGGTGGACAGGGAACCCGACGATTTCCAACCATCGCGTCGTTGTATTGATCGGCATTGCGCACAGCACGCAGGTGGCCAAGAGTGCGCGTCGCCGTTCTATCGGTTCCCACGTATCGCGAGACATATCAGTCGGTCCGTCATGGACGGAGTGGCCGCTCCGAGCGAGGATATGGCTAGTCATGGGGCCCGAAGGTGATGAAGGCTCGCTTGACGCTCAGCGAATACACCGCCGCGCCTGTTCTTCGCGCTCCAGCGCGGCAAGATAAGCCCAGAAGGCGTCGGCTGCGTCACGGCCTGCTGAGAGTCGCACCGGTCGTACGCCCCGTGCAGAGTTCCGCACTCCTCGCGCCAGCTCACGTACGCCGTCACGAGATCATCGATCGCCTTCGCAAACTGCCTTATCGAGCGTCCGGTCAGTTCTGGCCTGAAGATCATCAATCGCCTCGGTCAGAAGAGAGACTGCTCAGCCTGCGCGATGATGACCACCGATAGCCGGGTTGCCGTCTTGGGTCAAATGACCTGATCGGTTGACGCTTATGCGCATTGCGCCGAGCGTCGCGACCCTAGCGCGCGGGCCAGTGTTCACCGAGGAATCCCATTGCGTTACCTACATCGCCGCGATGGTCTTCGTATCTTGAGTTGGTTACTGATAGAGCGCACCGGTCCAACTAACGCCCGCCGTTCCGCGAGTCGGGCGGGGCCAGGTTCTCGCTGAGTGGAGCCTACGCCGAGGGGACCCGAGTGCCGCCGTAGTCAGCTTTCGCGTTGGTTCTCGAGGGGGCCGAGGGCATCACGGAGCGCGGCACGGGACGTGATGCCGAGTTTCGGGAAGATGCGATGCAAATGGCCGCTGACCGTGCGGTGAGAAAGGAAGAGCCGCTCTCCGATCTCCTTGTTGGTCAAGCCGCTTGCTGCCAGTTCGGCAATCCGCCGCTCTCCGGGGCTAAGTGGCTCATGGTGTGGTTGAGGCGTCGGGTGGATGATTTGCCCGCTCGCGCGAAGTTCGTTTGCGGCTCTGCTCGACCAGGGCTTGGCGCCGAGACGCTCGAACGCCTGAAGCGCCTCATTCAGATGCAGACGCGATTGGCGTGTGGCGTTGGTACGGCGGAGTCGTTCCCCGAACGCGAGGTGAACCCGCGCAACGTCGAAGGGCCATCGATCGATCCCCGGAATCGCGAGGGTTTCCTCGAACAGCGTGAGAGAAGGGGCGTCCAGTGCGGCGATGGCTGCCGATCCTCTCTCGACCAACGCAAGCCGCGAGGACAGCGCACCGATCCCGGCCTCGCGAAGCGCGTCCGCGTGCGCGGCTGCCTCATGGCGGTGGCCCGCGCGAATGGCGGCCTCGACGAGATCCAGCGAGGACCACAGAACCCAAGGATTGTGAGACTCGAGAACTCCCGGAGGGGTGATCTTGATCGCCTCGTGGTAGGCATCCGCGAAGTCGCCGCGGCCAAGCGCCGCTAGCGTCCGCGCCTGCCAGGCCCCGAGCTGCACCGACCGCATTCCCCGCGGTGCGGCCCACCCAAGGATTCCGTCTGTCAGTGACCGCGCCCGCGCATCGTCGCCGCGAACGGCCGCGACGAGCGCTTGCACGTGCCGCGCCGTCGGGACGTAGAGGGTGTAACCGTGCGTCTGACAGAGGGCTGCAGCTTCGTCGGACACCGCCTCTGCCTCGTCCCATTGGCCGGTCCAGAAGTCGTCCAGTCCCAGGAGGATGAGGGCGCCGATGGCTGCGGAGACGGCACCGCCCGCGCGCCCGTCGCGGACAAGGCGCCACAGGGCTTGACGGCATCCGGGCAAGCGGTCCACGAACGAGCCGGCGGTCGCAATTCGAATGATGCGGGTCGGATCACTCTCATTGACCAGACCGCTGATTGCAGCGTCCAGCCGCGGGAGAGCGTCGGCTGCGCTTTCGACCGGGTTACCCTGCGCCTTGGCGCGTAAGGCGACCTCTACGGGAGCATTTTCGCCGAGATGCTCCAACGCTTGCTCCAGCGGCTCCCAGAGGTGTGCTCGGCCACCGAAGTAGCACACTCGCAGCAGTGTGTGGAGGGCTTCCTCGAGCGCATCGTCGACCGTGTCCCGCGTTTCCGCTCGATGCTCGATCGCCCCAAGGAGCAGGCCATGAGCCGTCTCGACATCACCGTCACCCACGAGCAGCAGGAACGCCGCCGCTGCCGCCGTCTCGAGCGATCCGTCGTGCTCCGCGCTCGTCCGATCAGCATCTGCTAGCAGTGCGGAGACGTCGCGTAGCTCGCCAGTCACATCCGCGCCGATGAAGGCCGCTTTGGCCAGCCGTCGTCCGCGGTCTACCGGCGCAGGACTCAGCCGCGCGGCGCGGGTCAACGCGCCGACCGCACCGACCGCATCTCCGCGGCGAAGACGCCGCTGGCCGGCGTGCTCGAGCTGCGCGGCGACCTGCTCGTCGGGCCCAACGGCCGCTTCGGAGCGATGCCACGCTTGGCGATCGGGATCATCCTCGGAGAGTGCGGCGAGCGCGAGATGGGCGCGACGCCGCTCGTCGTCCGTGGCGAGGTCGACCGCGGCGGCTCGAATCAGGGGGTGTCGAAACTCGACGCGCTCCGTGCTCCCGTCGACGTAGACGAGGCGCGCCCGCTGCGCCACCGCAAGGTCATCCCGGAACTGCTCTCCCCGAGCAACGCTCTGAAGATTCCGGAGATCGCCCGAGCCGTCCAACGCCAGGACCACCAAGAGCCATCTGCTCCGGGTTGGCAGCTGTTCTATCTGCGAGGCGAACAGCGCCTGGATCTGACGGCTCTGTGCCAGGACCGGGCCAACCGGTCGGGTCACCCCGTGCTGCGCCTGGCTCACCGCAGCGCCGAACTCAAAAAGCGCCAGCGGATTGCCTCTGGCAGCCTCCAAGACGGTCCGACGGGACCGTGGCGCGAGCGTGGCGAAGTGGGTCCTAACCAGTGCCACGGCAGCTTCGGCATCGAGCGGACGCAGCACCAACGACGGAAGCCCGGCACGGTCGAAGACGCTCTCCTGTTGGGACCGGGCGGTTGCGAGAAAGCCGATCCGGCTGCCGGCGAGGCGGCGGGCGACGAACCCCAGCACCCTCGCGCTTGCCCGGTCGACCCACGGCAGATCGTCCACAACCACGAGGACGGGGCAATCCGCGGCGGCCTCGCGAAGCACGGCGAGCGCCGCGGCGGAGACCACCAGTTGCTCGGGGACGGAGCCCTCGGCCATGCCGAGGGCCACGTTCAACGCGTCTCGCTGATAGATGCTCAGCTGGGCGAACATCTGCTGGAGGGGAGCAAGCGCCTGGTGAAGCGCCGCGAACGTCAGGTCGGCTTCGAACTCCGTGCCCGCCGCGCGGAGAACTCGCATGCCGGCCTGCGACGCTGCGTCGGAAGCGGTACTGAGAAGAGCGGTCTTGCCGACTCCGGGATCCCCCAGGAGCATGAGGGCGGCGCCGCCCCGGTGCAGCCCATCGACGAACCCGTCGATCAGTTCGAGCTCATCAGCTCGGCCGCTGAGCGCAGCGGGAGCCCTTGGCGGGTCAAGAACGCTCGCAGCGATCTGGTCGGAGAGCACTGGCAGATTCTCGCGTAGACCCAAGCTCCGTTCAACTCACGCGTTGCGCTCACCACGAAGCGATCCGCAACAGGTCATTTGACGCAAGACGAAGCACGGAGTGCCCGTCAAGATCGCCCGGCATGACAGCGCGAATTCAGAACGTAGCGGATCGCCTCTCGATGGAGCAGGGACGTGTTGACTGGGCCGACGGTTCGACCCGTCAGGCGAAGTCCGGTCGTGATCTGCACCTACAGCCTGAGGAGGGCGAGCAATGAAGGCACTCGTTGTCAACTCAATCGGGGGCGGATTCGATCTCGAGGACGTCGATATCGCCGCTCCGATCGGTCGCGAAGCGCTGATCGATGTGAAGGCGTCTGGGCTTTGTCACACCGACGTTCTGTTCGCGTCTCACGAGATCGCTCCGTTCCCGCTTGTCCTAGGACACGAGGTGTCGGGGATCGTTACCGAGCTCGGGCCCGAAGTCACCCAGCTCCGTGTTGGCGATCATGTGGTGGGGTCCTTGGTGCAATCGTGCGGTTCATGTGCCCGCTGTCAGTCAGGTCGCTCGTTTCAGTGTCCACATCCTGAGGCGACGGTTCGGCGACCGGGTGACCCACCCCGTCTGAGCCGTGACGGGATTGGCTTGTTTCAAGGAATGGGGCTTGGCGGCTTCGCAGAACGAGCTCTCATACATGAGAACCAACTCGTGAGGGTGGCTTCGGAAATGCCGTTCGCCCAAGCGGCGCTGCTCGGCTGTGGCGTGGTCACAGGCGCCGGAGCCGTTCTGAACACCGCGGATGTGCGCGCGGGCGATTCGGTCGTGATCGTCGGCGCCGGCGGGGTGGGGCTCAACGCGATCAGCGGCGCGCGTATCGCGGGGGCGTCGCGAATCGTGGCCGTCGACATCCAGTCGCAGCGCTTGGGGGCAGCCAAGCAGTTTGGCGCGACCGATGTCATCGACTCCTCGGAGACCGATCCGGTCGAGGCGGTGCGCGGGCTTCTCCCCGCAGGTGCCGATCACGTATTCGACTTCGTGGGGCTCAAAGCGGTGGCCGAGAACGGGCTGGCGATGTTAGCCGTCGGCGGTGGGCTCTATCTCGTCGGGGTCGCTCAACCAGAGGTCGACTTCGCGGTAAGCGTGTTTGACGCCATTGGCGGACAGAGGCGCATTGAGGGCGTCAATTACGGCTCGACCAACTTCAAGCGCGACATCCCGTCGTATGCCGAGCTCTATCTTCAGGGTGAGCTGAATCTCGATGATCTCGTCTCGAAAAGGATCGCATTGGCGGAAGTCAATGAGGGGTACGCGGCGCTCCGAGACGGTTCGATCAATCGTATCGTCGTCACGTCATTCTGACACTAGTCAAACCAACCACACTCACACACAAAGGAAGGCTGATGGCAACAGTTGCCGACAGAGAGACGATCAGGACGTTGACCACGCACTACATCGATGGTGCGTTTGTAGAGTCCCATGGCAAGGAGGTCATGGACCTCGTCCGGCCTACCGACAAGCAGGTCATCGGCCGCGTCACGCTAGCTGACGAGGATGACACCCGCCGCGCGATCGCGGCGGCGAGGCGCGCTTTTGAAACCTATAGGAAGTCAGAACCGTCAGAGCGGGCAGAGGTCTTGCGCCGACTCCACGAAGCCGCCTCGGCCCGCCTGCACGATCTGACGGTCGCGATGGTGCAAGAGTACGGCGGTGTCGTGCAGTTCGCCGGACCGATCGTGCAGTCGGGCGTTGATGCGCTCCTGGCGTCGGCAGAGGCTATTCAGGAGATCCCGTGGAAACGCAGTTGGAACAAGACGACTGTGACCATGGAACCGGTGGGCGTGGCGGGTCTGATCACCGCGTGGAACGCGAACGCGTTGTTTATCTGCCTCAAGCTGGGCTCGGCGCTCGGGGCTGGTTGCACCGCCGTGATCAAGCCCAGCGAGATCAGTTCGCTTCAGGCGCGAGTGCTGGTCGAAGCCTTCCACGAAGCCGACATCCCCAGTGGGCTTTTCAACGTGGTCTCCGGGTTGGGTGCGGTGGTCGGTGCGGAGCTCGTACGCAATCCCGCCGTGGACAAAATCTCCTTCACCGGGTCGGTCGGCGTCGGTCAGGGCATCATGCGCGACGGTGCCGCGACGATGAAGCGCGTCACGCTTGAATTGGGCGGCAAGTCGCCCAACATCATCCTCGACGACGCCGACCTCAGCACGGCGATCCCGGCGGCGCTCGTCGCCGCGTTCCTCAACAGCGGCCAAGCCTGCGCGGCGGGGACGCGACTGCTCGTGCCACGAGAGCGACTCGAGGAGGTCAAGGAGGCGATCCAAGACGCCATCACAGCGTTCCCCGTTGGCGATCCGGCCGACCCCAAGACCGCGGTCGGACCGATGGTCTCACAGAAGCAGTATGACCGGGTCCAATCGTATATCCGCAAGGGCATCGACGAGGGAGCTGAGCTGCTGGTCGGCGGCGAGGGCCACCCCGACGGCCTGGACGCGGGGTACTTCGTGAAGCCGACGGTGTTTGTCAACGTGGACAACGATATGACAATCGCGGAGGAGGAGATCTTTGGCCCCGTCCTGTGCGTGATTACGTACGAGTCCGAGGACGACGCCATCCGCATTGCCAACGACTCGCAATACGGCCTCCACGCCTTCGTGAGCGGAACCGACCTCCAACGCGCGCGCCGGGTGGCCGGCCAGTTGCGGGCAGGTCGCGTCGTCATCAACGGCATGACCGACGATCCGCAGGCTCCGTGGGGAGGGTTCAAGCACTCCGGCTATGGGCGGGAATACGGCCGATATGGGCTCGAGGCGTTCCTCGAGACCCGCGCCATCCTCGAAGCCTGACACAACCCGCTGCTCCAACCGCGCCGCGACTTCGCTTCTCCGGGCCGGGTCCCTCCCAACCCCCTGTGGATGACAAGTCGCGGCGCCCACGTCGACTGCGCAAGATACGGCGCCTCAGCGCTGCCGCTTGCTCCCAGCTCCCACACCCTCAATCCAAGCGAGAACATCACCATGACCGTTCACACCGAAATCAGCTCCGGCGAGGCGGCCGATCGCCTCGCCATTCGCGAGCTGTTCGACGCCTACGCACACTGCGCCGACACCCGTGATGCCGAAGGCCAGAAGGCCTTGTTCACCGTCGACACGCGCTTCGCGGTCTACATGGACGGGCCCGGCACCGACCCCAGCTACGTGCTCGACGGCCGCGAGGCCCCCTCTCGCCGGTGTTCGCCGACCTCAACCGCTACCAGGCGACGATGCACTTCAACGGGCAGAGCACCGTCACCCTCGACGGCGATCGCGCCACCGCCGACAGCTACACCATCGCCCACCACGTCTTCACCGAAGACGGCACGCGCAGGATGATGGTCGCCTGGCTGCGCTACCGCGACGTCTACGTCAAGCTCGACCGCCAGTGGTACTTCGCCGAACGCGAACTCATCCTTCAGTGGAGCGAGACGCGGACGTTGGGTGCCTCCACGGCCTGACCGCACGACGCCAGGCCGACGTGACGCAGGCCGCCGTCGAGATCTTCTGGCAGAAGGGCTACCGAGTGGCCTCGATCCAGGACGTCGCCGACCAGGTCGGCGTTCTAAAGGGGAGCCTCTACGACTACTCCGAGTCCAAGGAGGACCTGCTTTGGCGCGTGATCGAGGACGGGTCACACCGAGTGGAGCGAGAATCCTCGAGCAGGCAGCGAAGTTAGAGGTTGCGCCGATCGAGCGGATTCATGCGTTCATCAGGCTGCACGTGGGTACCTGACGAACTACAAGGAAGTGAGCGTCTTCTTCCACGAGTGGCAGCACCTTGCGGGGGAGCGGCTTCGCATCGCCAGGGCGTGCCGGCGCCGCTACGAGCAGGCGATCCGCGGGCTGATCGAGGCGGCGCACAAGACCGGCGACGTTTCCGAGGCACTCGATCTCGCCTCCGCCTCGCCACGTGCTTGCCGCAGTCAACGGAGTGCCGGACTGGTACCGGCCGTCGAACGGAAATCCACGAACGGAGGTCGCCGAGGCCTTCGCACGGTGACTGTGGGTCTGCTGACCCGGCACGCCACGGCCGATGGCAAAGTCCTCGCGCACGGCCCCGTAATCGCACGGCCGCGTAATTGCGGTAGCGCCTAGAGTGACGGCCGTGCCAGTTCTTGACAAGTTCAAGCTGACGGATCAGGTGGCGATCGTGACCGGCGCCTCGTCGGGCCTTGGCGTGTCGATCGCGCTCGCTTTGGCCGAGGCCGGAGCCGACCTCGTGCTCGGCGCGCGCCGCCTTGATCGCCTCGAGCAGACCCGCGCGCTGATCGAGCAAACGGGCCGCCGAGCGCTCGCCGTCAGGGCCGACATCAGCGATCCCGCCGACTGCGATGCGCTCGCCCAAGCGGCGATCGCCGAGTTCGGCCGGCTCGACATCCTGATCAACAACGCCGGGCTGGGGGTGGTCGTGCCGGCGCTGCGCCAGAGCCGCGAGGACTTCCGCCAGCTGATCGACGTCAACCTCAACGGCTGCCACTGGATGGCGTGTGCGGCTGCAAACGCGATGACTGGGAGCGGCGCGATCGTCAACGTCTCGAGCATGATCGCGCTGACGACCGCCGGCACGCCGCAGGCTGGCTACGCGGCCAGCAAGGCGGGGCTGCTCGGGCTCACGCGGGACCTCGCTCACGAGTGGACGGGGCGACGCGGCATCCGCGTCAACGCGGTCGCCCCGGGCTACTTCGCGACGGAGATGACCGACGTGCACATGGGCGCGATCGAGCAACTGCTCAAGCGCGTGGCGAGCGGTCGCACGGGTCGGCCGGAGGAGCTCGCGTCGGCCGTCGTGTTCCTCGCCAGCGACGCCTCCAGTTACATCACCGGTCAGACGCTGGTCGTCGACGGCGGCTTCACGGTCGGGTTATCTTGACATGTTCGTCGTCTTCAGCGCCCCCGGGCCGCGGCCATCGGTTGCCAAACGACCATTGGGTGCAGTTCTCACACAGCCAATCCGAGCCGAGGGTTGACCATGACGGTCTCAAAGCATGAGGGCCTAAAAAGATCGAGCGTCGACGGCGAGGTCCAGCTCGCGGACCTCGGCGACGTGACGCTCGCGTACGAGACGTTCGGCAGCGACCGTGATCCGCCCGCCGTGCTGATCATGGGTCTCGCTACCGAGATGCTCGGCTGGCCCGACGCATTCTGCTCCGATCTCGCCGATCGAGGCCACGCTCTCAGACATGGCCTGCGATACGTCGGCCTGCTCGACGCCCTGGCTCCCGCGTGAGCTGTGGCCGGCGATCACCCAGCATATCTCGCGTCTGATCGACCGCGCCGAACGCGCCTGCGTCACAACCTCGCACGGCCCGGCAAAGCCAGATTGAACCTTGACCCGTCGCGCCTCTGCCCGAGGCGTCGCGTTCAGCTGCCGGGCTCCGTCACCTGGTCAATGAGGGCCTGCCTGTCGTATTCGCTCCAGTGCTCGACGATCCACTAGACCGCTTTTGCGTCGCGCCGGCCTATGACGAGCAGGCGGGGACGTCTGCCTATTAGCAGCGGACGACCCGGCGGAAAGCCACGTCTAAGCGGTATTAGAAGCGGCTCGTGAGCTGAGCGTTCCCGCCGGAGGTTCTAGTAGTAGCTGCGCGATTACTGCTGAACCTCTGGGGGGCGGGCGCCGTCCGGAGGCGCGGGTGCGGAGGGTGGGCGCCGTCCGGAGGGGGTGCGAAGATGCTCGGACCGTGAGTCGAGGCTTCTCCGCGTGACCGCGCTCGCGTCGATCTTCTCCCGCCCGCTTCGCCGCATCCGCGAAAGCCTGCGCCGCGCGTTCGCTCGGCTCGCGGGGGGGCCGGACGTGCCGGGGGCGCCAGCGAGCGGAGCCAGTTTGCTGATCGATCACGCCCGCGCGCTCGTGACGGCAGAGGAGGATCGCGTGGCCGCGCTTCAGGCCCAGGCCACCGCGTTGCTGACCGCGATCGGCGTCGTGCTCACCGTGGCCAGCGGCGTGGCGGTGCTATTCGCCGCCCGCCAGTTCGGCAAGTCGAGCGGGACGCTCAGCACGGTCGCGCAGGTTGCGATCCTCGTGCTGATCGTCATGTCTTTCGGCGCGTTGCTGACGGGAGCGGCGGGTGCGATCGCGGTTCTCGGCAAGGCGCCCGAGCCCGCGCAGGCGCAACTCCTGGCCGTGCTCCGAGACCAGTTTCCGACCATGATCGACGACCCGGTCGATCAGACGACCCGTACGTTGCTCGTGCTGCTGTCCGGTGAACTGAAGACCCGGCAAAACGTCAGTCAGACCATTAAGAACCGGCTCGCGCCGGTGAGGGCCCTGCTCGGGGGCGGCGTCGTGGCCGGGGTGCTGGCCGTAGCTATCCTTGTACTCGATACATCGGCCGGAACCGTCGATACCCATCTGGTGAACGCAACCGTGACCGTCACCACCACCACCACCCCGTAGAGCAGCCGCCCCCAGTGCTTGCCAGCTTCCGATCCGCAGTCTCCGCCCTCGACTCCGGTCTTCACCGTCTCGGCCAGCGGGTCGCCGTCGGCGGGTCTTCTGATGAGGCGCCCGGGCCCGACGCCGCGGTGGCCGCGGCCGAGCACTCTCGGCACACCATCCTTGAGACGGCGACTCTCGTGGCCAGCACCGAGGAGCCAACCGAGGCCGAGAAATCCCCCTCCCTTCAGGCGGCCGAAGCCGCCGGCGTCGTCTCCCTCAAAGCGGGTAGCGATCCTGACCGCGTCTCCGTCGAACTGACGCCGATTGGCGAGTACCTCGCTGCCAGCGAGAAGGAGTCGAACCCGCCCGCTCCTGAGCGCGGGGGGCGCGCTCGCCGTGGTCGCGCTCGCTAGGAGCCCTGGCCGACCGTACCGTGCTAGTCGGGTGAGAGCGACCGTCTGCGTCAGGCGCCAGCGAATGGGGTTCGTTCGAGAGGATCGAGTGTCATAAGTCGATCCCGCCGCCGGGCGGCGGGTAGTTGTGTACGTCCGGCGGTGCGACGACCGGCGGCCGCTGCCGGGACTGGTAGCGCAGCGGGCGACGACCGGGCCCACGCGCGTCTCGGGGTGGCTGTCCAAGCGGTAGCTCGAGGTCCACGTGCGTGGTCGGTGCCGTCTCGTCGGGAGTCGGCGCTGCCGCCCCCTGCGGAGGGTCTGCTGCCAACAGCGTGCGCTGGGCTAGGAGGACCACGAGTTCGAGCGGGGCTGACGCGTAGATCACTCGAACTCAGGCGCGCGCCATCCCGGCATGATGTCCGGGAGACCATCGCTGACCCGATCCGGGAACCGGGGCGGCCGTTTCTCCAGGAACGAGGTGATCCCTTCGGCGGCGTCGACGGATTGGCCCCGAGCGAACATGCCACGGGAGTCGGCGCGATGGGCGAGCATCGGGTGCTCCGCGCCGAGCATCCGCCACATCATCTGACGGGCGAGCGCTACCGAGACCGGGGCCGAGTTCTCCACGATCTCCGTGGCGATGGCCCGGGCGGCGTCGAGCAGTTCGTCCGGTGGGTGCAGGCTTCGCACGAGACCGGCCTCCAGCGCCTCATGTGCCGGGAACACACGCCCGGTGGCGACCCATTCCATGGCGCGGCTGATCCCGACCAACCGCGGCAGGAACCAGCTGGAGCACGCCTCCGGCACAATGCCGCGGCGCGCGAACACGAATCCCAGCCGCGCATCATCGGCCGCGAGCCGGATGTCCATCGGCAAGGTCATGGTTGCGCCGACGCCGACGGCGGGACCGTTGATCGCCGCTATCACCGGCTTGGTGCAGTCGAACACGCGCAGCGTGAACTGACCGCCACCGTCCCGAGGAACCGCGCCGCTGGACTGACGTTGGCGCCAGTCAAAGGTCGCCTCGCCGCCGCCCAGGTCGGCCCCGGCACAGAATCCGCGTCCCGCGCCGGTGACGATGATCGCCCGGACATCGTCGTCGCGATCTGCCTCGTCGACGGCGGTGATCAACTCGCGGCCCATCGTCGCCGTCCAGGCGTTGAGGCGGTCCGGGCGGTTCAGTGTGATCGTCAGCACGCCGCCGGCGAACTCGGTGCCGATCTGCTCGTATTCCATCCTGCTCCCCTCGGGTGTCGCTGGCGATCGTATCCTTGCGGCGTGCGCGTGCGCCTGGTGACGATCCCGATCAGCCACTTCTGCGAGGAGGCTCGTTGGGCGCTTGACCGTGACGGCGTCGCCTATGTCGAGCGACCACACCTGCAGTTCATCCACATCTTCGCGGCGCGATTTGCGGGCGAGGCCGAACGGTGCCGGTGTTCGTGACCGGCAGCGGCGAGGTGCTGGCCGAGTCGGCCGAGATCCTGCGGTGCGCCGACACGTCCGCCCGGAGAGCTCGCAGCTAAGCGCGCAGATCCGCCGGCCCCAGATCCTCGGGGAACGGCACATCTTGAGGCTGCGCGCCGGCCTGCTGCTCCCATGACCTGAACGCCTCGGCATCCAAGCCATCGTGCTCGCCATCGGCGACGGCCGGGGAAGCCGCTCTGAGCTTTCCTGCTCGGGAGGTCAATAGTCGGCTGCCCGCAACGTCTCCGACGGGGTGCAGCCGTACCTGCGACGGTACGCAGCGGCGAACCGCCCGTAGTTCCAGAAACCCCAGTTGTAGGCGACGACGGTGGCCGTGGTCACGTCGGCGTCCGAGGCGACGAGCTCGTCGTGGGCGCGCGCCAGCCGCACTTGACGCAGGTACGCCATCGGAGACGTTCCGACGTGTCGCCGAAAACCCTCATCCAGGGCTCGAACGCTGAGGCCAACTGCCTTGGCGATGTCGGCAACGGTCTCGATCTCGGCCGGCCGGCGATCGATCAATGCGACGGCGGACCGGATCGCGCGCGGCCCTTCGACGCCGCGCGGCCGCGACAGTTCATCGGAGTAGTTGCTGCGATGGCTCATCAGGAGCCCGGCGATCACGAGACGCCCCAGGCTTGCGGCCATTGTCGGCACCGTCGTTAGCCCGATGGGGCTCCGCAACTCGTCCTGAACAAGCTGCAACGCCCGGTGAAACGCCGTACCGGCCACGTCCGCGAGCTGCAGGTCAAAGTCAACTGGAGAAGACGCGCTGTGCCCCAGCAACGCCGCGAGCTCGCGTTCAATCGCCAAAGGCTCGAACAGCAGGGTCTCCATCTCGCAGTCATCGCTCCCATACTCGACCGACACCGGGCGTCCGGGCGAAACGACCGCGCCGCCCCGATCAGCCACCACCGCGGATTCACCATTGCTGGTGATCCGGATGCGTCCGCTGACGGGAAGGCAAACGGCGTACCACGGATAGGAAGCAGAGCGCACCATCGCGGTCGAAATCCTCAGATCGCCGAGTCTGACATTCGGGAGGCGCACCGCCTGCAAGCTCAACCGCAGGCTGTGCGCTGCGCGCGGGACGGCAACGGTCACATCGCTGTATGCGTCGCTGAGCGCGACGATCGCCGAGTCGATGTCGCTCGCCGATATGACAGTAGGCTCCGGATCGGTCTGACTTAGCCCGGGCTCGACTAGTAGCTGGCCGCTGCTCATGTGGCACTCCAAGCGGTAGGGACTGGCTGGTGATCGTGGACCGGCGTCGACGGTGCGAGCTCGGTGGCGTCGGCCGCAAGACAGTCGAGCATCAGGTCGAGGTAGCGCCGCCACCCGTCGGAGCCAGGCGCGAACGACGGCAACGTGCCGAACAGCATCAACACCACCCGTAGAATGTCGTCTTGAACGAGGTCGGTGCGAAATGTGCCGTCGCGCTGGCCTCGTCGAAGTATCTCGGCGACGGGCTCGCAGAACCGGCGCGCGAGATCCATCGTCATCAACCCGAGATCCGACGCGGCCGACACCATGACCGGGTCCGATGTCATGAACAGCACCGCGCCTTCGAGCGCGAGCCGTAGCGCTTCGCGCGGCTCGGCCTCTTGCTCGGCGCACCGGAGTGCCGGGTCGATCAGCTCGTCCCAACGGCTCTCGAGGACGGTGCGAAGCAGGTCTTGCTTTGTCGGGAACCGCCGATAAACCGTCGCGATACCAACTCCGGCCGCAGCGGCCACATCGTCCATTGACGCCGCACGACCAGAGGTCGAGAACACGACATGGGCAGCATCGACGATCCGCTCGACGTTGCGCGCCGCGTCCGCGCGAAGCTTTGCCGGGCCAGGTGTGATCGCGGTCACAGCGCCAGCCTATCAGAACTGATAGCGAACTATCAAGTCCGTAACGGAGAAACCTCGCCGACCGGAGGTCGTCGGAGGGTCTGGATGAGTGCATGGCGCCAACGACCAGGGCTGTGGACGTAGCGGAGCTCGAGGAGTCGGAGCGCCCGTGCGCGGTGTCTACGAGCAGGTGTCACGCATCTCGGTCGCGGCGCGCTGGGCGCGGGGCCACGGTTCCGAGCCGGCACAAATACATGCGCAGTCATGTATGTGATATAGTTGCGAGCACAACGAAAGGCGGCCGTCATGCAATTTGGAATCTTCTCTGTCAGCGACATCACTCAGAACCCAGTCACCGGCTACACGCCGAGCGAAGCCGAGCGGATCGATGCGATTCTCCGGATCGCCCAGCGGGCGGATGAGGTCGGGCTCGATGTGTTCGCGATCGGCGAGCATCACAACCCGCCGTTCTTCTCGTCCTCGCCGACCACACTGCTGGCGCACATCGCCGCGCTGACGGAGCGGATCATCCTCAGCACCGCGGTCACGCTGATGACGACCAACGACCCGGTGAAGGTCGCCGAGGACTACGCGATGCTCCAGCACCTGTCGAACGGGCGGATGGACCTGATGGTCGGCCGCGGCAACACCGTGCCGGTGTATCCATGGTTCGGCAAGGACATCCGGGAGGGCGTCGCGCTTGCGCTCGAGAACTACAACCTGCTGCACCGGCTGTGGCGCGAGGACGTGGTCGACTGGCAGGGGAACTTCCGGACGCCGCTGCAGGGCTTCACCTCGATCCCGCGGCCGCTGGACGACGTGCCGCCGTTCGTCTGGCACGGATCGATCCGCACACCAGAGATCGCCGAGCAGGCCGCGTACTACGGCAACGGCTACTTCGCGAACAACGTGCTCGCCCCGAACCTCCATTTCCGCCCCCTGGTGAACTTCTACCGCGAGCGCTTCGCCTACCACGGACACGGCTCTCCGGAGCAGGCGATCGTCGGGCTCGGCGGCCACGCATTCATCGCGCACCGCTCCCAGGACGCCGTCAGCGCGTTTCGCCCGTATTTCGAGGGCTCGCCGATCTATGGCAAGAGCTACTCGCTCGAGGATTTCATGGCGGGCACGCCGCTGAGCGTCGGCAGTCCGCAGGAGGTGATCGAGAAGACGCTGAGCTTCCGTGAGGGCTTCGGTGACTATCAGCGGCAGTTGTGGGTCGTTGACGCGATGGGGTTGCCGGTGGAGCTGGCGCTGGAACAGGTGGAGCTGCTCGGCAACGAGGTCGTGCCGGTGCTGCGCAGGGAGATGGAGGCCCGCCGGGCGCCCGGGGCTGCGGACGCCCCGACCCATACCGGCCTGGTGCGCGCGAAGTACGGTGATGGCGCGCCGCGCCAGCCGCGTCCGAACCCGAACCAGGGCAACAACCTGACTGGAACCTCGCCCTACCAGGACAGCGACCCGGCGCTCGTCGCGAACGTCCCGCTGGCGGTGTGAGCGATGAGCAGCACGACCAGGATCGCCAACGAGGCGTGGGAGGCACTGTTCCGCGCGCAGGCGACGATCGCGCGGGAGCTCAGCGCCGGCGATGTGTGGGGGGATCTCGCGCCGCATGAGTACGGGGTGCTCTACGCCCTGTCCAGCGCGCCGGACGGACTGCGGATCACCGATCTCGGCGAGGACGTGCTGCTCACGCAGGCCGGCATGTCCCGGCTGATCGCGCGGCTCGAGGCCCGCGGGCTCCTCGAGCGCGCCGACGACCCGGACGACCGGCGCGCCTGCCGCATCCGCCTCACCCCGGCCGGTGAAGGCACGCAACGCCAAGTCGGCGTCGCCCATGGCCGCCACGTCGCGACGGCGATGAACCGCGCGCTGAGCCGCGAGCAGCTCGTGGCGCTGCGGGACCTGTGCCAGGCACTGACCGCGTCACCCGACGACCTTCCTTTCACGCGCGTGGCGATCGAGTCGAGTCAAGCATGACGCTCCCCGCGCCCACCATCGCCAACGACCGTATTTCCTCCGACATCGAGCCCGCCCGGCTCGTCGTCGTGAGCGCGGGTGTCAGCGACCCATCCGCGACCCGGATGCTCGCCGACCGGATCACGCAGAAGAGCATCGACCTGCTCCGCGAAGCGGGAACACCCACATCGGCGACCGTCGTCGAGCTCGGCCCGCTCGCAGTTGACATCGCGCGCGCCACAGTCTCCGGATTCCCCGGCGAGCAGCTCCAGGCCACGATCGAGCGGCTCGCCGCCGCCGACGCGCTGATCGCGTCCACCCCGGTCTACAAGGCCGGGATCAGCGGCCTGTTCAAGTCGTTCGTCGACGTGCTCGACGACGACCTGCTCGTCGCCAAGCCGGTGCTGCTCGCCGCGACCGCAGGCAGCTCCCGGCACGCGCTAGTGATCGACGAGCAGATGCGGCCGCTGTTCGCCTATCTGCGCGCGCTCACTCTGCCGACGTCAGTGTTCGCCGCGCCCGAGGACTGGGCGGCGACCGAACTGGGTGGGCGCATCGAACGCGCCGCCACCGAGCTCGCCATTATCGTCCACGCCGGGATCGGACCTCAGATCGCCGACCGCGCCTGGTCGGGCTACCAGCACCAGTTCGCCGGCAACTCCACCCGCGCAGCACGCACCACCGCCGACGTCGACTTCAACTCGCCGCTCATGAAACTCGCCGCGGGCGGCACCACCCGCCAACCGGTGCCACCGGACGACTCACCGACGACACTCGAGACCGTGCGCACCTCGTAGGCGGCACCACTAGTACCGGCTCACGTAGATACGTCCGCGAGGAGTTTCATAACGGCGGCGAATCTTGTGGGCGATGCCCGAGGTGGCCGTCTGTCTGAGCGAGACCGAGACGCGAGCGTTGCGTCGCCGGGCGGGGCAGTACACCCGGCCGCACCGGGAGGTGATCCGAGTCAAGATTGTGCTGCTGGCTGCGGAGGGCTTGAGCGATACCGAGATCGCCCGGCGGTTGGATTGCACCGATCAGCCCGCCGCGAAGTGGCGGCGAAGATACGCCGAGCAGGGACTGGCGGGCTTGGATGAGAAGCCTCGGCGGGGGCGGCCGCGGTCGTTTCCCCCCGCCGAGATCGCCGAGGTCAAGGCGCTGGCGTGCGAGCTGCCGGCTCAGACTGGTCGGCCACGCGAGCGGAAGGTTCGGCGCGCGCGTCGACCGACGCGACTTCGGCGATCATGTCGAGCAGCTCGTCGGGCGCCTCGAGCGGCGGCAGGTGGCCGACGCCTTCGAGCTCGAGGTAGCGGGCGTCGGGGATCATCGCCGCCAGGCGCTGCCCGTTGAGGACGTGGATAAGCCGGTCCTCGGTGCCGTGCACGACCGCCGCCGGGGCGTCGATCCGCGTCAACCGCTCCGCGTGACCCCATCCGCTGACGGCGCGAAGCTGGTGCATCAGCATCACCCTCGGGGTCGGACGCTCGGCCGTCTGACGAGCGAGTTCTGCGATCGCCTCCGGCTCGCGCTCCGCGAAGCCGGTGCCGGTGGCCGTCGACCACCGCTTGGCGAAATACGTCTCGAGCGTCTCCCCTTTCCGGGGCGACTGCACCAGTTCGATGATCACGCTCCCCGCCTCCGGGATCACGTACGCCGGCGCCGGCGGCCGGGTCGCGATCAGCACCAGTCCGGCGAGCCGCCGCGGGTGATGGATGGCGAACTCCTGGGCGATCATGCCGCCCATCGACATCCCGGCGACGATCGCCTGGTCGGCCTCCGCCGCATCGAGTACGGCGGCGACGTCGTCGGCCATGTCGTCCATCGTGAACGGCGTCGGGGCGAACCGCGAGTAGCCGCTGCCGCGGTTGTCGACCCGGATCACGCGGAAGCTGTCCTCGAGCTCACGCACCCAGGCGCGCGGCCAGGCCAGTCCCGACGCGCTCCAGCCGTTGACCAGCACGAGCGCCGGTCCGCAGCCGCCCTCGCGCCAGTAGATATCGGGCTTGCGTGCTCGCATCACTCCGCCTCGCCCATGCCGACTTCGGCCTTGAGCCCGAGCACGTCCATGACCGCCGAGCGCGGCCCGACCTCATGCGAGAGGAGGACCAGATCCTGGAGGTTGCCGTCGCGGTCCCGGATATGGTCGCGCAGGAGCGCCTCGGGTTCAAAGCCGATCGAGGTGAACATCGCGATGTCGCCCTCCTTCTCGGCAACGACCTCGACGACGATTTTGCTGAGGCCGAGACGAACGGCCTCAGCAAGGCCGTAGCGACTCAGCCGCCGGCCGAGACCGAGCCGGCGGTAGCTCCCGCCGACAACGAGGCGGAGCTCGCCGACATGGGAGCTCCACAGTGCGCCCGGGACGATCGTGAGCATCGCCTGCGGCTCGCCGTTGTCACCGACGGCCAGCCAGCGCGGCGCGCGATCATCCTGGCACCACCGTGCGACCGTCTGCTGGTCGACGTCCTCCTTGAAGAAGGTCAGGTCGCCATCCGGCAGATCCTGCAGGAACCGAGCCGCCAGGTCGACATCGTCGGGGGTCAGCGGTCTCAGATCGGTCAACTGCTGTGAGCGTTCAGCCATTCGAGAATCCTCGGGACGGTGTTGCGCTTGGCATCGCGTCCCGCGGCCAGGCCGACGTGGCCGGCGGGGATGCGAAGCTCGGTGACGTCGGTACTGCCGACGAGCTTGCTGAGCACCTCGGATGCCGCCGGCGGCACCATGTGGTCGTCCTCGGCCATGACGTTCAGCAGCGGGCAAGTGATGTCGGCCAGCCGCACGGTGCGCCCAGCGATCGGGATCTCGCCGGTGACGAGCACGTTGCGGCGCAGCAGCAGGTCGACCATCTGGCGGGCGAGCGCGCCGGGCAGCGGCGTCTGGTCGCGGATCCACCCTGCCATCGCCGTGTAGCCCTCGACGAACTCGTCGCTCCACAGACGCTCCCACAATGTCGCGTACTTGAAGATGTCGGTCGTCGGTCGCAAGCTCGCGAAGCCTCGGTAGACAGCATCCGCCGGGATGTTGCCGGTCTCGTCGATGAGGTCGTCGACCTCGAGCGCGCCGCGCCGGAACGACTTGATCATGCCCTCGATATGGCCGAGGTCGATCGGCGTCGCCATCACCGCCAGGTTCTTGACCGGGGTCTCCGGATGACCCGCGACCGCCAAGCACGACAGAACGCCGCCGGCGCAGTACCCGAGGATGTCCAGTTCGTCGCTGTCGGCAACCTCAAGCGCGCGCTCGAGTGCGCGCGGGAGGTAGTTGTCGACATAGAGCTCCAGGTTGTTACCGGAGTCGACGGCGTCGGGGACGCCCCAATCGATCATGAAAACGTCGATTCCGGCGTCGAGCAGCTGCCCGACGAAGCTCTGCCCCGGTCGCAGATCGAGGATGTAGGCGCGGCTGATCACGCTCCAGACGATCACCAGCGGCGGCCGCCGGGTCCGCTTATCGCTCCGATAGCGGGACAGCTGGGCCTTTCCGCGCCGCCAGACGACGTCCTTGGGCGTCGCACCGACGACCGGCTCTCTGGTGCCGGTGATCAGCTGGATGCCGTGCCGGGCACGGAACAGCGACCGCTGCGCCTCCTGGCGGATCCCCTCGAGTCGGTCGGTGGAGGGAGATGCCTCCATCTCAGCTGGGATCGTTGGCCTGTGGCTTGGTCGTCGGCTTGGTCGTCGCCTTGGTCGTCGTCGAGCGCGCCGGCCGCGACGCTTGCTTGCGAGCCTCGTGCTGCTGGTCCTCGAGATGCTCCGAGACGTCGCGGAGCCGGGCCTCGACCGCGGCCAGCTGTGCCCGAACCTTGCGGATGTCCTCGGCCGCGGGCAGGTTGTACTGGTGCAGCAGCCACGTGCTCTGGCGCTGGACCCTGCGCCGCAGGCGAACCTCCAGGCGCGTCGCCGTCGCGACCGTGTCGGCGAAGATGTTCGTCCGCACCAGCTTGTTGGCGGGCGGTGTGACCCGGCGGTCGATCTCATCGACGAGCGGACGCCACCACGCCCTCCCCGGTCTGTTCGTCTCGGGCATCGTGCTGCTTCCGTTTCTCGGGGCGTGTTGAGCACCGTCGGTCATGGTTTCTCCAGTTCGCGCCTGATGAGCTTGCCGGTTGCCGTGCGTGGCAGCGAGTCGAGGAACACGACCTCGCGCGGCGTCTTGAAGCGGGCGAGCTGACCCTGGACGTAGTCCCTCAGCTCCTCGGCGGTGACTGTCGAATCGCCAGCGCGAACCACGAAGGCCTTGAGTCGCTGGCCGAACTCCGCGTCCGGCACGCCGATCACCGCCGCTTCGGCGACTCCGGTGTGAGTGACGAGCGTCTCCTCGACCTCGCCGGGGAAGACGTTCTCGCCGCCCGAGACGATCATGTCGTCCTCGCGGCCATCGATGAACAGCCGTCCGCTGCGGTCGAGGTAGCCGAGATCGCCGGTGACTACGAGGCCGTCGATGATCTCCTTGCCGCCACCGCCGCTGTAGCCGTCGGCGCGCAGGCCGCTGCCGACGAGCACTCGTCCGGTCAAACCGGTACGAGTGCGTTTGCCGTCTGCGTCGGCGATCCGCACGATGACGCCCGGCGTCGGGCGCCCGGCGGTCCCCGGCGCCTTGCGCAGATCACGCGGACTCGCAACAGTCGCGAAGCCGGACTCGGTCGAGCCGTAGACGTTGTAGACGACGTCGCCGAACCGATCCATGAAGTCGTTCGCGAGCGCGCCCGACAACGCGGAGCCGCCGCAGAGGACGATGCACAGGCACGACGTGTCGTAGCAAGCGGTCACCTTGCGGGGCAGCGAAAGGATGCGTTGGAGCATGATCGGAACCGCGACCAGCGCCGCTGCCCGGTTGGCCTCGATGTCGGCGAGCACCTGCTCGGGATCGAATCGTGCCCGCAGCACGACGGTCGAGTTCATGGCCAGCGCGAGGCTGGCTCCGAACAGGCCGAAAGCGTGGAACAGCGGCGCGGCGATCACGGTCGTGTCGCCCGACATCACCGGCAGGCTCGCGAGCACGGCAGCGCCATCCATCGCGGCGGCGCGGCCCTGTCGGACGGCCCCTTTCGGTCGGCCCGTCGTCCCTGAGGTGAGCACCACGATCCGCCCAGGCCGGTCCGGCGGCGTCAGTGGCCGGCTGTCTTGGGCGGCGACGGCGGCACGTAGGTCCGGCTCCGAGACAACCGTGCGCGGCGTCGCCTCCGCCACCGCCACCGCCATCGAGTCGTCGTGGACGAGCACGTCGATCCCCTCGTCGGCGACGACGCCCGCCACCTGCGGCGGCGAGAACGCGGCATTCAGATACACGAGGTTGGCGCCGAGCTTCTGGGCCGCCGTGGCGGCGTCGAGGAACAGCCGGCCGTCCCGAGAGAGCAGGCCGACGGTCGTGCTCGGACCGATGCCCTGCGCCTGCCAGATCCGCGCGAGCGCGTTGCTGCGCGCGTCCATCTCTGCGAACGTCAGCTGGCCCTCATCGTCGATCAGGGCGATCCGCCGCGGATGACGTGCGGCCGCGGCCACCAGTGCGCCGACGGGATGCTCGCGCCAGCGGATCCAGACCGGGAGCATCCGGGCCAGACCGATCGAGGCGTCAACCGTCGGCGGCGTGGCCAGCATCAGTGCGGTCGCGGCCTCCCAGCGCGCCACTACATGCCGGGGAGCTGATGCCCATCGCGCCGCCGCAGCAGGGCGCATGACGGCGGATGCATATCGACCAGCGATCATCACGGCTCCTTTCCGGGCGGAACTCCGGCCGCCGGCGACAGCTCATCCATCGCGCATCCTTGGTAGTCACAACGCGCGCGAACCTCGCCGGCACCGTCAGGCGCCGTCGCAGCTGGCCGAGCGCATTCGCCGGGAGACCGTGGTCCAAGAGCCAACCGGCGGCTGCGCCCGGCCACTCCGCGAGCGCCGGAACTCCTGGCTGAGAAAGTCCCCCGGAGCGTCGTCGGGAAGGGTGAACTCGTAAAGCCCCCGATGTTCATCGGCGTGTCGCGTGACTCGAGTGCCAGCCAGACGGCGTCCTGAAACCCGGCAACCCTCACGCAAATACCGGCGTCATGTCCATGAACACCAGGTATTCCGAGACGAGATCCTCGGCGAAGCGGAAGACGTTGCAGCACGGGAGGCTCACGGTCGTGCCGTCCAAACGGGTGTAGTGGACGGTCATACGTACGATCCAGACGGCGGGGTCCTCCGTCGCACGCCACACATCGTGGATCTCGTGGCGAAGGCCGGCGAGCGCTCCGCTGACCTGCTCGTAGAGCTCGGCGAAGGCGGCGGCGCCACAAATTGGCTCCTGGTTGCTCAGGATGACGACCACGTCATCGTGCAGATACGAGCTGAGCGTGGGGATGTCGCCGCGGTCCAACGCCGCGAAGAGCGCCCGGATGAGTTCACGCTCGCCCGCGAGGTGATCGGTCGTACCCATCATCGACCGCTCAGGTTCGCGACTGCGTTTACCGAGGTGAGATCTGTCGCCGTCTCGATCTCGAGGTCGAGCACCGTGCACAGGCGTCCCAAGCCCCAGTAGAAGCCGATCAGCTGCACCACCTCGACGATCTCGCGGTCCGAGAAGTGCTCCCGAGCCTCGCCGAATTGGTTATCGCCGATCCGTGGCGAGCGCAGGACGGCGCCGACGAACGCCAGCAGCGCCCGATCTGCGTCTGCCAGTTGCGATTCGTCGACGTTGGAGCTCCAGATGGACTGTCCGAGACGCGGGTCGACTCCCGCCGCCGCCGAGATCGGGATGTGCTGGCGGTATTCGTACTCGCAGCCGATGAACGCCGCCACGGTCAGGATCACCAGCTCGCGGTTGTAGAGCGACAGCTCGAGGGCCGTGAATTGCGCCTGCGCCAGGCGCAGGAACTGCTGAGCCACCTGCGGCGAGTGGGCGAGCATTTCAATCGGGGCGACCCGTGGCATCTCGCCGAGCATCTGCGCGACCTCCGTGGGGAGCGTGTCGCGGTCGGGGTAAGGGAGCGACGCCACCTCAGCTCCTAAGCGGCCGTGATCGGCGTCGCGAGAGTGCCGGCAAGATCGTCACTGCCGTCCACCCGCGGGACCCCGAGCGAAAGGAAATCGGCCGGGACGAACGGCGCCCACCGGCTCATCCACTTGTGGCTTTCGAAATCCCACGCCGGCGGCTGATACGACGCATCGTCGTAGATCCGCTCCATGTCGCAGTAGTACTCGACCACCGCACCGGAAGGTTCTTGGTAGTACGCGGCGATGTTGTTACCGGCGCCATGTCGAACCGGGCCGTACAACAGGCTGCCGCCGATCTCGTCAATGCGGTCACCCAACTGGCCGAGCTCAACTGTGCTCTGGACCTCCCACGCGTAGTGGTTGAGAGCGGGCGGTCCCGCGAACATCCCGATGCCATGGTGGTCGACATTGCAGCGCATGAAGAAGCCGCCCGCGACCTCATCGGAGATCCGGAAGTCCAGGACGCGCTGGAGGAAGTCGCGCATCGCGGCGGGATCACCAAGCGTCACGTTGACGTGACCGAACCGGGTGGGCTTGACGCCGGTGGGTGAGTAGGCCGGCTGGCCCTCCGACATGCCGCAGTAGATCTCGAACTGGAACCCCTCCGGCCCGGCCAACACCAGGCCCTCCGGGATCGAATCGTCAAACGGTGTCTCGCGGACGATCTTGAACCCAGCGTCGTCGGCGCGGGAATGGATCTCCTGCAGCGCGGTGGAACCGGCGGCGACCAGCCCGATGTGATGCAGCGCGTCGGTCTCCCCGGCGAGGTATTGGAGCGAGTGGTGCGGCGCGCCGTGGGTGAGATCCACGCCGTCCTCGCGGCGCTCTGAGACGCGGAGTCCCATGATCGTCGTCGCGTTGTGCACGGCGGCCTCCAGATCGGCGGCGAGTATCGCAACGTGCCCGATAGCGCTGATGACGGGACGGTTCATCGTTCCTCCCGGATGCTCGGCGTGCGTGCGCCGAGCGTTTGTCGTGACAGGGTTGCCTCGTCATCGGAGGCTGCTGACGGGCCGGCGACGAACCTGTGGTGCATCTCGCCGATCCCCTCGATGTAGGTGGAGAGCTCGTCTCCGGGCTGCAAAAACCGCGGTGGGTTGCGGACCATCCCGACCCCAGCCGGGGTTCCGGTGAAGATCAGGTCGCCGGGCTCGAGCGGGAGCACCGCCGACAGCTCGGCGATCAGAGCCGACACCGAGAACACGAGGTCAGCCGTGGACGCCTGCTGCACCGTCTCGCCGTTGACGGAGCAGCCGAGGGCGAGCCGGTCGGGATCTTCGAACTCGTCCGGCGTGACGAGGTACGGCCCCATCGGGCTGAAGCCGGGGTAGGACTTTCCCAGACACATCTGCGGGTAGTCCCCGCGCAGTTGGACGGTTCGCTCTGAGAGATCCTGTCCGACGGTGAGTCCGGCGACGTGCTCCCATCCTGATGCGGGTGGAACGTGACGGGCCGAGCGACCGATCACCACGACGAGCTCGGTCTCCCAATCCACGGTGAGCCCGGGGAGGGCGATCTCGCCGGTCGGCCCAGTGAACGATGAGACGAACTTGGTGAACACCATCGGCCACTCAGGGACGTCGAGTCCGCCCTCCGCGGCGTGCGCGCGATAGTTGGCGCCGATCGCGAACACCTGGGCCGGTCGGGGCGCGGGCGCACGCAGATCATCGACCGAGAACGGCTGCGGCTCCCCACCGGCGCGGGTTGCCCACCGGGAGAACTCGGACCACCGGTCGTAGACCGCCTGGGGATCGGCGGCGAAGTGACCGTCGCTGGCCCGTTCAACATCTATGGCGCCCTCCTCGGTGAAGAGGGTGAGACGCCCGCTGAGGTTACCGATGCGCAACTGCGGCCTCCGTTCTGAGGATCTGCTCGAAAGCTGCATCCAACTCGGCGACCGGGTCGGTGGCCGCCTGCGCAGCTCGAAACGCGATGTGGCGGTCCGGTCGGACGAGCGCGGCGCCGGCCGACGTGATGCCGCGCTGCTTGAGCCACGCGCAGCGCACGTCGACGTGATCGACGGCGCCGAAACCCACACGCGTGACGCGCAGCGGGATCTCTCGCTGCGCAGCCAGCATCTGGGCCGCGTCAATCCAAGCGTGGCCGTCCTCGCCGGCGATCAGCACGAAGTGGCCGTCGTGCACGAGCGATCCGAGCGCGATCCGCTTACCCTCGCGCTCCACCCACGCATGCGGTAGGGGGCTGCCGGGACGGGTGCTGGGCTCGTAGATCCGCACCGGATCGATCCGCGGCACCGGTGGCGAGCCGTCGTCGACGATCGCCGCGGAGCTGTAGCTGTAGCCGTAATCCACGCCGTGCTGGCGGAACTCGATGCTGTGCGTGGCGACGGCCTGACTGACTGCGTGGCGCCGGGGGCCGGAGTCGGGCCGCTCATCCCACAACGGCCGAAGCGCCTCCCAGTTCTCCTGGACCGACTTCTCCGGTGAGAGCCCCAGCGCAGTGACCACGCTGCTGTGATTCATCGCCGCCGCGACCGCGGCGTCGACGTTGGCGGCGTCGACGGGGCGACGTTCGGCGTCATAGGTGTCAAGCAGTGCCGCGCCGGCTCTCCCGTTCAGTACCGCGGCCAGCTTCCAGCAGAGGTTGTACGCGTCCTGGACGGCGCCGTTGAGCCCGAGACCGCCGGTCGGCGGGTGCCGGTGCGCGGCATCGCCGAGCAGGAACACCCTGCCCTTGCGGAACTCCTTGGCCAGCAGGCTTTCCATCACCCACTTGCTGATCGCGTGGATGGTCGGGGCGAAGTCGGGAATGCCGAGCGACTCGCCGATCCGTTGCATGACCTTGACGGGGTCCGATGCATCCGGGTGGTCGTAGGGATACGGCATGTTGGCGACCCACTCTTCCGACTGGTGGCCCCAATGATCGGGGCCGACCGCGACCAGCACGCATCCAAAGTCGAGGTGCTCCGGATGGTCTGGGTTGTAGACCCAGCGGATCATCGGTTCGGGATCGCTGAAGTACGGCGACAGGTCCGCGGACATGTGGACGGTCACGACGTCGCGTAGGTTGGTGATCCCCTCCATCTCGATCGCGACCATCTCGCCGACCGTGCGGCCGCCGTCGGCGCCCAAGACGTAGTCGCTTCGGACCTCGTAGTCCTCCGCGGCGTCGTGGTCGCGAACGGTCGCCGTCACTCCGTCCTCGTCCTGGACGAGACCGATGAGCTCGTGGTGGAACCGGACCGTTGCATTGGCCCCGGCCTCGGCGTGTGCCTTCAGAATCGGCTCGAGCCGAATCAGAGGCAGATTCGCGGCGGCGCACGGACTTGCCGCGATGTAGTCCGAATCGGTGTAGCCGGCTCCCCACCCGTCGGCGAACGCGAGCCGCTGCCCGTGCCGTCGATCTCCATCGCCGGCGAGTCCCGAGTACCAGCCGATACCCTGCATGTTCTGTAACGGCGCGCTCTTCTCAAGGATCGAGGGGGCGACCCCGGCGTCGGTGAAGATCTCCATCGTGCGCTGGTTGAGAATGTGCGCCTTGGGCAGCCTCGAGGTCTCGGGGTATCGAGACACCAAGAGCGACTCGATGCCCAGCCGCGAGAGCAGAATCGACGCGGTGAGCCCTGCTCCTCCGCCGCCCACGATCAGTACCGGAACGTTCATAGCTGCACCGCAAAGTCGTGGATGTCATCAATGGTGGCGGCATACACGTCCGGCATCGCCGCCCGGAAGAACACGTCGCCCGCGTGCACGGTTCCGTTGACCGTGCGACTGACTGCGCTCACGCCGTGCTCCACCAACCGACGGTGGTAGGCGAGCCCCTCGTCGCGCAGAGGATCCAGCTCGTTGACCGAGATCACGTGTGGCGGTAACGCTGTGAGATCGTCATCGGTCGCGCGCGACGGCCAGCACAGCGGGTCGCGCGCGTTGACACCACTCGAGTCGTAGACCGCGCCCATGATCGCCAGTAGCGCGCAGCTGATGAAATACCCGTCGTTCTCGACCTGCGACGGAAGGCCATCGGGCTTGTCCCAGGGACTCGCGATCATCGGGGCCATGGCGTACACGCCGGCGAGCTCGTCGACCCACCCCTCCTGCTTGGCCTTGAGCGCGACGGCGAGCGAGAGGTTTCCCCCACCGGATTCACCGGACACGATCACGTTGCTGATCCCGAGTTGCTGCTTGTGCTCGGTCACCCACCGGACGGCCGACGCACAGTCCGATAGCCCGGCAGGGTAGGGGTGGCTTCCGAGAGCGCCGCCACCGTTACGAAATTCGACGCCGACGACGGCCAGGCCGCTCTTGGCCAGTTCATCGCGCCAGCGCGTGTAGCACGGGTCGGCGGCGCTGAGGATGACGCCTCCCCCGCCGTGGAAGTGCACAACGCACGGCAGTGCTCGCTCGTCGCCACGACGCTGCACTGGACGGTGCAGATGCAAGATGACCGCGTGTTCCTCGTCACCAGGGATCGCCGTCATCTCCCGCTTCACCCCGGTAACCGGTTCGAGTCCGGCGAAGAGCGCGGAGAACACAGCACTGAAGCCCTCCTCGGCGCCCTGCACGAACGCGAGCAACTCCTCGCGCGGCGAGGACGGCGACACCGGCGGAGGCGGCTGATCGCCGTCCAATCCGAATGCCGCCAGCGCCGCAACCAGCCGCGGGTCGGCCCGGCGGTCCTCCGCAAGAGTCCGGGCCGGATCCCCGAGCCGCCCTGGAAGCTCTGTCTCACGGCCGGGTTCGCTTGTGGTCCTGGTCATCATCTCAGCCTCCTGACTCGCAGGCAGTCACGCTCAACCGATCTGTCAACAGCAGGTCTTCGTCAACGGACTCGGCTCGCCAGGTGTTCAGCACCTCGAGGTATTCGATCGGTCCGCCGCCGTAGGCGGTCGCAAACACGCTCGGCCGCCCCTTGTCGTAAGTGTTCTCGTTGTTGAATGCGCCCGGAGTGCAATTGCGGCTCGCGTCAGCGCTGTAGGTGGACTTCGCAGCGATCACTTCGCTCCAGCGCTCCTCAGCCTCAGGCCGCACGTCCACGATCGCGATCTCCTGATCCAAGAAGCGCTGGATGAGCTGCGCGACGTGACGGCCCTGATCGCCGAAAACCAGGGGCTGGTTGATCGAGACCGCCGCATGATGGAGTCCGCCGATGATGAAGAGATTCGGAAACCCACTCATGTAGATCCCGTGCAACGATCGAACGCCCGCAGCTCGATGCTCCGAAAGCGACAGCCCGGTCGGCGAGTACACCTCAAATCCACCCGAACGCGTAGCCGTGACCGCGAACTCGAATCCAGTCGCGTAGACGATGCAATCAACCGGATACTCGACACCCCCGTAAACGATCCCGCTTTTGGTAATCCGCTCAAGCCCTTTGCCGTCCGTGTCGATGAGCGTCACGTTCGGCCGGTTGAATGTCTGCAGGTAGTGGTCGCTGAAGCACGGTCGTTTGCACAAGCGGCCGTAGTAGGGCTTAAGCGACTCAGCCGTCTGCGGGTCGTCGACGAGCTGGTCCACCCTCGCTCGAATCCGCTCCATCTGCGCGATGTCCATATCCGCGAGGGCCGCCATCGCGCTCTCGATCGAACCGGTCGCCATCGCCTCGGCGCCGCCGCCCCAGATCGTCGTCCACTGGTCCCCGATCGCGTCGTGGTCCTGGGGTACCCCAGCAAGGATCGCGTCGAAGTTCTCCATCCGTCGCCGCTGCCATCCGGCGGGCAGGTGCTTGACCCACTCGTGATCCAGCGGCGCGTTGTCGCGACTGTCGATGATCGACGGGGTGCGCTGCACGACGTACAGATGCTCGGCGTCGCGGGCAACAGCCGGGATGATCTGAACGCCGCTCGAGCCCGTCCCGACGACGGCAACGCGTTTGTCGCGTAGGTTGACCATCCCGCCGTCAGGGCCGCCTCCGGTGTAGTTATAGTCCCACCGGCTGCTGTGAAACTGGTGGCCTCTGAACTCATTGATCCCCGGTATGCCCGGCAGTTTGGGCCGGTTCAACGGGCCACTGCCAAGGATGATGAACTTGGTCTTGAGCTCGTCGCCGCGGTCGGTGTGCACGACCCAGCGAGAATCGTCATTCGACCAGCGGACCTCGGTGACTTGGGTCTGGAACATCCCGTGCTCATACAGCTCGAAGGCCTTCGCGACCGCGACCAGGTGGCGGCGGATCTCATCGCCGCGCGCGTACCGTTCCGTCGGGGCGTAGCCGAGCTCCTCCAGCAACGGCATGTAGATGAGCGACTCGCAGTCGCAGGCAATCCCGGGATAGCGGTTCCAATACCACGTACCACCAAAGTCGGCGCCCGTCTCGATGATCCGGAAATCGTTCACGCCGGCCCGGTGCAGCTCGACTGACGTCAGCAATCCCGCAAGACCGCCACCGATGACGACGACATCGACCAGATCTGTGCTCGGCTGGCGGTCGACCGCCGTACCCGCATTCGGATCTGCCGCGAAGTCGGAGAACCGTCCCTCGATCGGGACGTACTGGTGAGTGCCCTGCGCATTGAGGCGCTTGTCACGCTCTTGGCGGTACCTCTCGTCGAGCTGCAGACGGTCGTCGAGCGTGGCGCTCGACGAACCGCTTGGAATATTTAATGACACGCTCTCACCCTCGGACCGTTGGAGCAGATGGTTGGAAGCGGCTCTTTTGGAGTCACCGCCCTTCGGAGGCTACGGACGACAAACGCGTCAGACGAGCCGCTTCACGCGGCACAACGGCCGGTTTTGGCGCCGCGGGATCATGCCTCGATCCTTTCGAAGATCGCGGTCAGGCATTGGCCGCCACCGATGCACATCGTCTCGAAGGGGTAATGGCCATCGCGGCGCTCGAGCTGGCGCAGCAGGGTGGTGAGATGATCGGCCTGAGCGCGGCGAGCGACTCGAGGGTTGTATCGGCGCGCGGGTGCTCGTCGCGGTCGGCGCCTCCAATCGGAACTATCTCCGCCGCGAACGTGCCGTCGGCCATTGCCGCGCTGGCTGGTGGGAGCGGAGCGCCAGCTCGTCCTGTTGCAGGCGGGAAAGCCCGTATTGACGACGGAGGTTCTCGGCCGTCTCGAAGCATGCCGCCTAGGCACCGGATAGTTCTCCCCGCCGGCGGTCGTGCGCGGTCGGACGAGTCCGGAGCCGTAGCGGCGATCGAGCTGTTAGGCCGGGCACCTCGAGCCCGCGATGGCTGGATGTGGCACGACCCGATCGGTAGCGGTCACAGCCCGTAGGTCCTCGCGATGACCTCGCGCTGGATCTCGCTGGTGCCGCCGTAGATCGTGGAGGCGAGGGCGCGCCGGACGTGGCTCTCCATGTCGTACTCGGTCGCGTAGCCGTACCCGCCCATCATCTGCATGCCCTCCAGGGTGAGTTTCTTGGCGACCTCGGTGCACTTCAGCTTCGCCATTGAGGCTTCACGGGCAAAGATCCGGCCGGGATCGGCGTCTACCGCCTGCGCGACGTCGTAGCAGAGGAGCCTGGCGCACTCGAGCTCGGTCGCGAGATCGGCGATCCGGTGCTTGAGCGATTGGAAGGAGCCGATCGGCCGCCCGAACTGCGTGCGCTGAGTGACGTAGCTCAGCAGATCCTCGAACGCGCGCCGAGTCTCGCCTAGGACCGAAGCAGCCAGGATCAGCCGCTCCACGTTCAGACCGGTCATCAGCTGCGGCCAGGCCCTCCCGTCGGTCCCGACGACCGCGTCAGCGTCGACACGACAGTCAGTGAAGAACACGTCGTTGACGATCTTCCCGCCCATCGTCGGGATCGTGCGGATCTCGATGCCGGCGACATCGGTCGGCACCTCCAGCATGGTCATACCGTCGTGCTTGGAGCCGGTCGAGTCCGTTCGGCAGATGAGCAGGATGTCCTTGGCGAGGTGCGCCTCCGAAATCCACGTCTTCTGACCGTTGATCACGTAGGAGCCGTTGGTCAGGACCGCCCTGCACTTCATGTTCCCGACATCGGAGCCGGCCTCCGGCTCCGACATCGCGATCGCTGCGACGTTCCCGGCGACGATGCCGCCGATCATCGCCTGCTTCTGAGCCTCGGTCCCGAAGCGCTCGTAGGCGCCGACGACGATCATCGAGACGCTGAACCCGCCGATCGGTGCCATGCCGCGCGATGTCTCCTCGAGGAACATGCACAGGTCGACCATCCCGCCTCCGCCACCGCCGAACTCCTCTGGACAGGCGATCCCAAGCCAGCCGAGCTCGGCCATCTGGTCGTAGATTCCCTGGTTGTGCCGCTGGGCGCCGGCGTCGGTGAGGGCGTCGCGCTGCTCGCGCGTACCGCACTCCTTCGAGCAGAACTCGCGGATCGCATCGGCGAACGCCTGCTGTTCGTTCGTGAATGTGATTGGCATCAACGTCCTCTCGGGTTATCCATCGGCAGTGGCCCCATCAACATTGCAGGGGCTACTCCTTCGGCTCGTTGCCGCCGATGTACAGTCGTAGCAGTTCGGCCTCATCGAGCTGCGATGGGGTGCCAGAGAAATTCACCTGTCCGCGTCCCAGCAGGTAGACGTGGTCGGCGAGATGCAACGCCCTGGTCACGTACTGCTCCACCAGCAGCATCGAGACACCTGAGGAGACGAGCTTCGCGAGCGCGTCGAAGATCTGATCGATGACGCGGGGTGCGAGGCCCATTGACACCTCGTCGAGTAGCACGACCTTCGGATCGGCTAGGAAGCAGCGCGAGAGCGCGAGCATCTGTTGCTGGCCGCCGGACAGGCTTCCGGCGGTCTGACTGAGGCGCTCTTTAAGGATCGGGAATGCCTCGAGCGCGGTGTCGTAGCCGGCTTTGCGTAGCCAAGGCGGGATCTGCAGGGTCAGGTTCTCGCGAACCGACAGGTTGGGGAAGATCCCGCGGCCTTCGGGCACCAGGCAGAGGCCGCCGCGGGCGCGTTGGTAAGCGCGCCGGCGGGTGACGTCGTCGCCGAGCAGTCGCACCTCGCCACCAGTTGGGGATAGCAGCCCTGAGGCGACCCGCAGCAGCGTCGTCTTGCCGGCACCGTTCGGGCCGAGCAGCGCGACGACGGATCCGGCCGCCACGGTGATGTCGATCTCGCGCAGGACGGTCGTGCGGCCGTATCCGGCGGTGACGCCGCGCAGCTCGAGCAGCGCCGGGCCCGGGGGTGCGATGCCGTTGGTGGTGTTCGGAGCGGTGACGGTGCTCATGCCAGTTCCTCGATCCGGTGGCTTGGGTCGACTGCCTGTTCGACTTCGTCGTCACCGAGGTAGGCGGCCTGCACGATCGGTGAGGCGCTGATCTGCGCCGGGCTGCCCTCGAAGATCAGCTCGCCGAAATCGAGCACGTAGATGTGCGCGCAGATATCGAGCACGAGCGACATGTCGTGCTCGACGAGCAGGATCCCGACCCCGCGCTCAGCGACGACCCGCTTGAGGATCTCGCCGAAGCGTTTCGTTTCGGCGCGGTCCAGGCCGGATGACGGTTCGTCGAGCAGCAGCAGTCCGAACGGGCCGGCGAGGCACCGGGCGAGCTCGACCAGCCGGCGCTGCCCGGTCGACAGCGACACCGCCGGAATGTCGGCTAGTTCGGTCAGGTCGCACAGCGCCAGTGCGCGCGCGGCGCTGGCGCTGACACGGGCGCGCTGCCCGGGCTTTGAGATGAACTGCGTGATCGGGTTCGCCCCGGCGAGGCTCCCCTCGGCGCCCGCCTCGACGTTCTCGCGGACGGTCAGGCTCTCGAACAGCTCCATCTTCTGAAAGGTTCGGCCTAACCCGCGTCTGGCGCGTGCCGACGGACCGAGGTGGGAGACGTCGGTCCCGGCGACCCGCACCCGCCCAGCGGTCGCCTTGAGCAAGCCGGTGCAGACGTTGAAGGTCGTCGTCTTGCCCGCTCCGTTGGGGCCGATCAGGCCGGTGATCTGCCCGACCGGGGCGGCGAGGCTGACCTGGTCGACCGCGACCAGACCCCCGAACCGCACCTCGACGCCATCGACCTCCAGCCCGGGCTCGAGCCTCGGCGGCTGTGGCGTCGCCGCCTCCCTGGTGCCATGGGGCTGCACGGTCTGGGGTCGCAGCTTGACCCGGCCGAACGTTCCATCAATCGCTCGCTGTATGGCCATCGGCACCCCGTGCCAGCGCGCGGGGGTGATCGCGAACAACATCGCGACAGCGCCGAAGAACAGCTGCAGCACGGTAGAGACCTGCGCACCGGACACGTAGGAGGGGATCAGGAACAACCCCGCCGACGCCAGCAACGCGTTCCACGGGGCACCGCTGCCGACCACAATGATCACCGCAAAGTATGTCAGCGACAGGATCGGCTGGTAGGAGTCCGCGGCGACCGTCGTCTGCCCGACAGCCGCCAAGGCGCCTCCGACCGCCGCCATGAACGCCGAGATGCAGAACACCATGACGCGCGTGACGTTGACCGAGGTTCCCGCAGTCTGTAGCGCGACCGGCGAATCGGCGGCGCCACGCAGCAGCCGTCCCAGGCGCGACCTGGTCAAGACGACGACGAACACCGCCGCCAGCACGGCGAAGAAGAGCACCAGTCGGTAGTAGCCGCTGCCACTCGAAACGCTCAAGAACGACAGATGCGGCAATGGCTCGTTGAGCCCGATCCCGTTTGTTCCGAACATGAAGTTTTCGGTGTAGAACATCCCCTGCAGCAGAATCCCGAACCCGAACGTCGCGAGCGCGAGGTATAGGCCTGTCAGACGGATCGCCGGGATCGACAAGAGCGCGCCGACCGGGGCCGCGATCACGCCCGAGAAGACCAGCGCGATCAGCCACGGCACATGGCTGCCCAGCGTCAGGTGCGAGAACGACGCCGCACCTATCGCGATGAACGACACGTGTGCGAGTGACACCTGACCAGAGGTCTGCACCAGCAGGGACAGCGACATGAACACGATGCTCATCGCCAGGAACGTCGTCCAGTCCGTCAGATGAATCCCCGCGAAGGCTGGAACAAGCGCCAGGAATACGATCACCGCCGCGGCGGCTATCAACTGGAGTGACACCGGTGCGCTCCACGTCGGCTTTGAGCGCGGCACAGTGAACGACCGTCCGACCAGATACTTGCGCGGAAAGACGAGCAGCACGATGAACAGGACCACAAATGGCAACGATGGGGGCAGACCCGACAAGAGCCCGGTCGTGAACCACTTCGTGCACAGCGACGCCAGCACACCGATCCCCAACCCACCGGCGAGCGTCAGTGGCAGGCTCGTGAACGCACCGATTGCTGCCGCGCCGAAAGCGGACACGACCAGCAAGGTGAGCTGCACCGGATCCAGCGCTAGGATCGGCGCGAACAACACACCTGAGGCGGCCGCCAAAGTCACCCCAATAATCCACGCGAAGCGGCGTGTCGCGACTGGACTTGTGCCGGCGCTATCGAGCAGCTCCGGGTTGTCGACCACGGCTCGCAAGGCGATCCCGCGACGCGAGAACCGGAACAAGGCGGTCAGCACAGCGGTCACCACGAGCGCGAACAGGAAGGTCACAAGCTCCGAGTCCTGCACGTACGCCCCGAACACCCGGAACGTGCCCGTGCCCAGGAAGGTCGGGACCGTACGGACTACTACGGTCCCATAGATCAATTGAACCGCAGCCTCGATCACCAACAGCAGTCCGACCGTGCTCGCCACCCGCAAGGCCAGACTCGTGGTCTGGATCCGCCGTGCCAGCAACTCCAGCATCAGGCCCATCACCGGGCCTGCAACCAGGATCGCCACCACGGCCGCGAAGGGCCACGGCCAGTTGTTCAAGACGTACAGCGCATAGAACACGTAGGCGGAGACCGTCGCCAGAGCCCCATGCGCGAAGTTGAACACGCCCGAGGTCTTATATGTCAGGACGAGTCCGAGGCCCGCGAGCGCGTAGACCGCGCCCGAGGTCAACCCTATGACTATGAACGGCAGCAAGACTGGCTCTCCTGTTCCATGCGGGGTGTTAGAAACGGCCTGGCGGGTCCGGTGGTCCGAGAGACCACCGGCCCGCGGACGGTCTGCTAGGACTTCTTCAGTGCCGCTTCTAGTCCGGCTGCCTGGGCGGCTGTGAGGCAGGTCGGATTGCCTGCGTTGAGGTCGGCGTATGCGCCGTGCTTGATCGTCAGGCCGTAGTAGCAGGGCGAGAACACCGGCTTGTCATGCGTGATCGGGAGTGGTGCCGAGAGGCCGCCAAGCGTCGTGCCGTTGATCTTGTACAGCGCCTGCTTGACCTCCGCAGGCGTTGAACTGGGCGTCAGGTGCCCGGCCTTCGCCGCCGCCGCGAAAAGCTGCCCCGCGATCCAGGGGTAGATCGTGTCGTAGCCGAACGAGCTGCTGCTCACCAGGCTCGGGTCGTATTTCTTGAGCGCAGCAAGGAACGATGCGACGCCGGCGTTCGACGAATCCGTGTAGCCGGGGTTCGACGAGGACAGCAGCGCTCCGCTGAAGTTGGGATCACTCAGCCAAGTCGAGGCCGCCGTCCCGGCCTCCTCGACGATTGCTGGCCTGTAGCCCTGCTGGGCACAGGCGTCCACCACCCGCTGAACGGTCGCCGCGTTGTCTGCGACGAAGAGCGCGTCGACGCCCTTGCCTTTCATCGCGAGACAGGGGGCGGCGTAGCTGGGAGCCGCAACAGAGATCGTGCCCGACGCGAAGCCGAGCCCTGAGAGCTGCGCCGCACCCTTGGCGATCGGGACCAGCTGGGCACACAGCGGCGACTCCGAGCAGTAGAGGACGCCGAGCGTGTGCTTGCCGGCGGCCTTGGCGAGCGCGCCGAGACCCACCGTCTGCAGCACTGCGTTCCCTCCGACGGCAAAGAAGTCGGGATTGGTCAGGAACGGTATGGAGGCCGCGATGCCGCCGACCACTGGCACCCCGGAGCGCGCGATGTACGACGCAAAACTGCCGTCGGCGAGACTCCCGTCGCCTACCAGAGCCTGAATGTGGTCTGACTGTACGAGCTGCTTGACATCTTGCACCGCGGTTGCGGGGTTACCACCGTCGTCCATCGCGGTCATCTTGACCGGATGGCCGTTGATGCCGCCGGAGGCGTTGACACTGTCGGCCCACACGACGCTGACTTCCTTCAAGCCTGCCAAGGAGGCGGCTTGCACGCCCGAGCAACTGCAGATCGCCCCCACGTTGAAGCTCGCGCCGGTCACCTTTGGGGCGCTCACGGCGGCGGTCGGCGAATGAGACCCCGTCGCCGAGGTCGAGCTTGAAGTCGAGCCGCACGCACTCAATGCGAAAGTAAGTGCGACGGTTACCACCACTGCTAGAGCGCTTCGTCTGATGTGCACGACATCCTCTCCTTGAGCCTTGATGAACGTCAGCGGCCGCGACTGATGCAGCGGTGGTCGCTAGAAGCGGCACCCACGGGGCCACCGATAGAAAAGGCTATGACTGACGGACTGGTAAGAACAGCCGCTTCGCGCCGGGAAGCAGCCGGTTTTGGTGCGGAGAGTCCAACCAGCCCTTCAGTGTTAGCGGCTTACTCAGCGATCGACTGACCGCGCAGGCGCAGTTCAGTCAGGTAGGGGAAATGTCCGCGGGCCAGCGAGGCGATCGCCGATGGTTGCGTGAGCCGCGGTGATCATGCGATGCACGAGGTCTCCGCATGTCGGCACATCGTGAATCAGGCCTTGGGATAGCCCGGCAGCGCCGGATCTCTTTGACGAGATCACCGGTGTCGGCTGAGTGAGTGCGCTGATGAACCCGAGCGCGCCGGCGTTAGCTACCGCGGCGACGAGTCGGGCGGTTCCCACCCACTGCATCCCGCCTTGGACGATCGGATGTTCGACGCCGAACTCCTCTGCGAACCTAGTTCTCACGCGGCGCTCGTTAGCTGCTCATCGCTGTCGTTTAGCGGCGAGATTCGTCCAAACCGTCTTGGTCTCCAGGTAGGCGTCGAGGCCAGCGCGACCATGTTCGCGACCGAGCCCGGATTCCTTGTAGCCGCCGAACGGCGCGCCGGGGTCGCTTGCGCCCCAGCAGTTGATGTACACCGACCCGGCCTGAAGCATCGCCGCAAGCTTGTGAGCGCTGCCCAGGTCTCGCGTCCATACCCCGGCGGCGAGGCCGTAACGGCTGTCGTTCGCGCGCGCCGCGACCTCCTCGAGCGAGTCGTACGGTAGGGCCACAAGAACCGGGCCGAAGATCTCCTCTCGCACGATCGTGAGGTTGTCGTCCCGCGCGACGAACAGGGTTGGGCGGACGAAATAGCCGCCGGTCGCCCCGCCTGAGGTGCCTCCGGACAAAAGTTCTGCACCCTCCGTCAAGCCTGCGTCTATGTACTCATTGACTCGATCCCGCTGTGCCTCGCTGATCAGCGGACCGAGCTGGGTGCGATGATCGAGACCTGGTCCCACCCTGGTTTCTCGTGCGCGGTCTGCAAGCTCACCGACCACCTCGTCGAGCCGATCAGTGGGCACATACAGTCGGCTCCCGGCGTTGCACGCCTGTCCGCTGTTGAAGTACATGGCCTGAAACGCCCCGCGGATCGCGGCATCCGCGTCGGCGTCTGGAAGGATGATGTTCGGCGACTTCCCACCCAGCTCGAGCGTGACACGCTTGATCGCTCGTGCCACCTTCGCACCGATCTCCCGCCCCACCTCGGTCGAGCCGGTGAACGCAATCTTGTCGACTCCGGGGTGGTCGACCAGGCTCGCTCCTGTCGCACCGTCGCCGGTGATGATGTTGACCACGCCCGGCGGAATCCCCGCCTCTACCGCCATGTCGCCGAGGCGCAGGGCGCTCAGCGGCGTCTGCTCGGCGGGCTTGAGCACGACCGTGCATCCCGCAGCAAGCGCTGGAGCAAGCTTCCACACGGCCATCAGCAGCGGAAAGTTCCATGGGATGATCTGCCCGCAGACCCCGACTGGCTCTCTGCGCGTATAGCACAGCATCTCCCGCTGGGCGACCGGGACGACATCGCCGCTGATCCGCTCAGGCCAGCCGGCGAAGTGCCGCAGCTCGGCGATCGCCGACGTGACGTCCACCGCCTTTGCGAGCCTGACGGGCTTGCCGTTGTCCACCGCCTCGAGTTCCGCGAGCTCGTCGGCATGCTCCGCGACGAGATCGGCCAGCCGATGCAACAGCAGCCCCCTCTCGGCTGCCGGCATCGTTCCCCACGGCCCCTGCTCGAGCGCGAAGCGTGCGGCCCCTACCGCTCGATCGACATCTTGCGGACCTGCGTGAGCGACCAAGGCCAGTGGGAGCCCCGTCGCTGGGTCCGCGGTCTCGAATGTCCGGCCGTCGGCGGCCTGAGTTCGCTCGCCATCGATCAGCAGCCCGTGTCGGCGCCCGATGAACAGCCTTGCGGGTTCCGACAGGCCGCCGGGGAGCGAGAAGGCTGGCATTTCGGTTCCTGACCTGGTCATGGCGTTTATGCGTGAGCGACCGAGCGCATCAGCATCGATAGATCGCTTCGATCTGCGCGGCGTACTTCGCATGGATCGCGCGCCGCTTGAGTTTCATCGTCGGCGTGAGCTCGTCCCCGCCGGGCTCCCAGTCCTCGCCAAGGATCACAAACCGCTTGATCTGCTCGACCCGTGAGAGCGCCTTGTTGGCGCGATCGACCCCAGCTTGAACTTCAGCAACGACGGCTGGGTCGCGCTCCACGCTCTCAGGTTCTCGGTCCATAAGCTCGCCGGCCGCAGTGAGCGCGCGGCTGGCCTGGGCGTCAATCGTGATCAGCGCCATGTTGTAGGGGCGGCCGTCGCCGATCGCGACCGCCTGCCCGATCAGCGGGGAACCGGACCTGAGCTGTGCCTCGATGTTCGCCGGCGACATGTTCTTGCCCGCGGCGTTGATTATGAGCTCCTTGATGCGGTCGACGATGCGCAGGTTGCCGTCACGGTCGATTACCCCGACGTCGCCGGTGTGAAGCCATCCTTCAGGATCGATCGCGTCGGCTGTCGCATCCGGACGGTTGCGGTAGCCGCGCATCACCACCGGTCCGCGGATCAGCACCTCGTCGCTGTCACCTAGGCGCACCTCGACGCCGTCGAGCGGTCGGCCGACGCCGCCGGTCGGCGGCGCTGCGTTTCCGGCGAGAGTCGCGACGCCGGAGCACTCCGAGAGGCCGTACACCTCGACAAGCTCGATGCCGAGGTTCCGCCAGAACTCGATCACCTGGACCGGGCACGGCGCGGCTCCGACGACCGCCGTCCGCAGCTGATCGAAACCGAGCTGCTCGCGCACCGCCGAACGCGTCTCGTCGCTTACCTTCGCGCCATTCCCCGCGTCTTCGCCGAGCCGCGCGAGCGCGGCCGTGCGCAACTTCTCCCAGGTTCTCGGCGGCGAGAAGAAGAAGTGCGGGCGGACCCGTTGCAGGTGCTCGCTGACGGTGCGGGCATCTGAGACTGGGGTGACATCGGCCCTGATAGCCATGGCAAGGTAGTGCGTGTTGATGCGCTCGGCGATATGGGCCATGGGCAGATAGGAGACCACTCGTGCTCCGAGGGGGTAGTCGAGTCTGCGGCGGAGCGCCGCTAGCTGGGCGATGATGTTCGCGTGGGTGAGCTCCACGCCCTTGGGTGGCCCGGTGGTGCCCGAGGTGTAGATCAAAGTTGCGAGATCGTAGGGGCCGACAGCCTGCCAGCGCGCCTGGAAGTCGAGCCCTTCCGGGGCCTCGGTCACAAGCAGCTCGTCCCACCCGATCGTGCCTGGCATTTCGCCATCAACGACGACGATCGTGTCGAGGGGGCTGTCCGCACGGTCCCTGACGGCGACCGCGCGCTCCAGGAACGCAGACTCCGTCACGAGTATCCGGCACCCGGCGTCCGCGATCACGTGCGCCGCCTGCTCGACGGTGTAGGTCGAGTAGATCGAGAATCCGACCGCTCCGAGGTGCACCGCCGCGGCGTCAGCAATGTGGAACTCGACGCGGTTCGTGAGCCAGCAGGCCATCGTGTCCCCATGCTCCAACCCCGCGGCAGTTAACCCATTCGCGGCAGCCCTGACCGCAGTTGCGTACTGCGCCCATGTGAGCGCCACCGAGCCGTCGTCGCGTCGGAAGGCCGCCGCTCGATCCGCCTCCTCGACAGCGCTCTGGAACAACTCGCAGATCGTGCAAGGCTCGCGTGCCACGCTGTTGTCCAACGCCTCTCGCTGAGCCCGAGGGCGTCGCTCGGCGCTCGGCGGCCCTGCAGTCGATGAATGGCTTGGAATGTCCACTAACACGTTCCTCTCGAACGTTGAGAACGGGATACGAGAACCAGCACGCGGGAGGCACCTTCGTTGAGACGGTATGGCTGTCCGACGAGTGCGAACAGCCGTTTCCGGCCTCAGAGCAGCCGGTGTTGGCGCCGGAGCACGATCGGCTCAGGTACGGACCAGGACCATCGAAGCTCCGAGATGGGCCTTGCCCTGGATCATGCCCATCTTGCTCCACCCGATCCCCGCGGCGGATCGGTCGACGCTGACGCTGGTCTCGAGGCGCAGGCGATCGACGCCCAAGCGGGTGGCCCGCGCCGGAGTCTCGACGCGTAGCTGGTTCTCGCGGATCCGGAGCGTGCCCGTGAGCCGTAGCGCGCCGTCGGCCGCCGGGACGAGCTCGATCAGCGAGAAGGTGACGGTCGGGTATTCGGTGACGTGGAAGAAGTCGGCCGAGCGCAGATGCTGATCGCGCGTCTTATGCTTCGTGTCCAGGCTCGTGGCGTGGATGCGAAGCTCGCCGCGGACATCGTGACCGGCGACCCGCAGTTCGCCCTCGTAGGCCCTGAAGGTTCCCTGGACCGCGACCAGACCGAATACGCCGCGGGATCTAAACGTCAGCTCGCTTGCGCTGGCGTCGACGCGCCAGGTGCCGTCGGGCAGGTCGGCGCTGGGTGCGGCTACCGGTTGAGCTACGGACATGAGACTGGCCTTTCAATAGAGGGTCACGAGGGCGCGTCGATCCGGGCCGCAAGCATGAGCGACCGCCCACTGACTTTCCACGACCGATCGCGACAGCCGACATGACCGCTGTGGTCATGCTGGTTTCGCTGATCGGTCCTGGTCGCGGGGGCTGCCAATTCGTATCGTCAGCAGTCATGCACGACAACCGGCGTCCAATCCGAATCGTGGGGTTCTCGGGCTATCTCGGGGATCGCTTCGGTGCTTTCCACGACGCAATGGCCAGCGAACGGGTGGACGTCCTGATCGGCGACTACCTGGCGGAGATCACGCTCGCGGCCCTGTCGGGACGCGGTGAGGACGGCGGCACCAGGTATGTCGATTACTTCCTTGCCCAGCTTGGTCCGCACATTCGGCGGCTTGCCGCCCTTGGGCGCAAGGTCGTCGTCAACGCTGGCGGTTTCGATCCCGCTGGGCTTGCCGCTGCCGTGCGCGCGCTGGCCGACGATGCCGGCGTGCCGTTGCGCATCGCCCACGTCGAGGGTGACAACATCCTCGACGCGCTCGAGGCCCTCCGCCTGGCGGGCCACGAGTTGCGCCATCTCGACACCGGCGCGCCACTGTCGGATTGGGGCTATGCGCCGGTCGCCGCGAACGCATATCTCGGCGGCTGGGGGATCGCCGCGGCGTTGAACGCGGGCGCGGACATCGTGATATGCGGCCGCGTGACCGACGCGTCGCTGGTGCTCGGCCCAGCGGCGTGGTGGCACGGCTGGTCGCGCACCGATTGGGACCGGCTCGCCGGCGCGGTCGTCGCCGGGCACATCATCGAGTGCACCGCGCACGCGATCGGCGGGAACTTCTCTGGCTTTCAGGAGATTCCCGGGCTCCTGCGGCTGGGTTTGCCGGCAGCAGAGATCGCCGCCGACGGGTCGAGCGTCATCACCAAGCGAGGCGATCAAGGGGGTGCAGTGACGACCGACACGGTCACCGCCCAGGTTGTCTACGAGATCCAGGGACCGCGTTACCTAAACCCAGACGTTACGGTCCACCTCGACGAGGTTCAGCTTAGGCAGATCGGCGTCGACCGGGTCGCAGTCAGCGGCGCGGTCGGCTCGCCGCCACCGGCCACGACCAAGGTCGCGATCTTCGCGCGGATCGGCTATCAGGCGGTCATGACGGTATTTGTCACCGGGATCGACGCGGCCGAGAAGATCGACCTGCTGCGCGCGCAGCTTGGGATGCTGTTCGAGTATTCGGAGCTGGCAGACCTCGAAATCACGTCGATCGGTGTGCCGGCAGAGGCGCCTGCGTCCCAGTGGGAGGCGACCGTCGCAGTGAGGATAATGGCGACCGCGCGTACCCGCGAGACGCTCGAGCCGCGCAACTTCGCCGCCAGGATAGCCAGCCTGTATCTGTCGACCTATCCGGGCTTCTACCACGACACCGGCGCGTCCGCGACCGGGCCGCGACCGCGGATCGACTACTGGCCTGCATTGCTCGCTAACGGGGCAGTGCGACACGACGTGGTGCTGGACAACGGCGGGCGGATCCCGATCCCTCCGGAGACGATCACTGCGGAAGTCGAACAACCCACGCACCCGGAACCGACCGGCGCCGGCAAGGATCTCGGGCCGACACGGACGGCGCCGCTCGGTGCGGTGGCGTTCGCCCGCAGCGGCGACAAGGGCGCGAATAGCAACGTCGGAATCTGGGCGCGCGAGCCGCGCGTTTGGCCGTGGCTGCGCGACACCCTGACGACCGAGACGCTGCGCTCGCTCGCGCCCGAGCTCACTGAGATTGACATAGTCCGTCACGAGTTTCCGCACTTGCATGCCGTGCATTTCGTGCTGCGCGGCCTGCTCGCGCCAGCCGGGTCCAGCAACCTTCGTGTGGACCAAGTCGGCAAGGCGGTTGGCGAGTACCTGCGGGCCAAGCAGCTTGAGATCCCAGTGGCGCTGTTCGATCGCGAGACGGTCCTGGGTGCTCACTGACCGGATTGCAGCCGCGCTCGCCGCGCCCATCGCCAAGGAGCGCGAGTTCGACACCCTTGCGGCTTTGGACGAGGTGCTCGCTGGCATCGGCCTCAGCAGGCGCGATATCGGCGGTGAGGTCACGTTCCACGGAGCCGACCCGATCGTGCCGAGCACGCTCCGGCTCGCTGCAGCTGCTGGCATAGGCCTGGTTGCGAAGTCGGTCGCGGTCGCAAAGCTTTGGCGGCTGCGCGGCGGTAAGGGGCAGGACATCAGCATCGACCTCCGCGCCGCACCGCACCGCTTATGCCCGTTCTATGACCGTCGCTGGGAGCTGCTCAACGGCTATGCGCCGGGAGCGCCAGCGAGCCCGAGCCCGGCGTTCGGATTTGGCTTCTACCGCACCGTCGATGATCGCTGGGTGATGCCGCTGAACCCATACCCGAAGCTGCGGATCGCCGCTCAAAAGCTGCTTCGCGTGCCCGACGACCGCGATGCAGTCGCAGCCGCGGTCGCGACCTGGCACGCCGCCGATCTGGAGCAGGCAGGAGCCGACGCGGGGATCGTGATGCCGATGCTGAGAACGGCGAGCGAGCTTCTGGCCGAGCCGCATTACCGGGAAGCTCTGGCGACGATGCCGCTCGTCGAGCTCGAGCGGATCGGCGACTCAGAGCCCGAACCGCTCTCGGACGCCGCAGGGCAGCCATTGAGCGGCGTGCGGGCGCTCGGCATGGGGCACGTGATCGCGGGCGCCGGCGCCGGCCGGGCGCTCGCTCTGCACGGCGCCGATGTGCTCAACGTGTGGCGGCCCGACGAGCTCGAGCACGACGCAGCCTATGTGTCTGCGAACGTCGGTATACGCTCGACCACGCTGGAGCCAGGCGACGAGCACGGGGCCGCGCGGCTGCGGCAGTTGCTGGCGGGCGCCGACGTGTTCTTCGCCAACCGGCGGCCCGGGTACCTCGAGCGGATCCACCTCACCGCGCACGAGGCGGCAGTGCTACGACCTGGGATCGTTCACGCAACGATCTCCCTGAATGGTGAACAGGGACCGTGGGCGCACCGGGTCGGGTTCGATCAGACCGCCGGCAGCATTGTCGGGATCATGCTGCTCGAGGGCGGCGCCACCCGGCCGGCGCTGCCCCCGATCCTCGTCGTCAACGACTACATCGCCTCATGGCTGCTAGCGGCTGGGATCATCGAGGCGCTGTCCCGCCGAGCGCACGGCGGCGGCAGCTACCGAGTACACCTGTCGCTGACACGGGTTGCGCTATGGATCCTGACGCTCGGGATATTCGATCGCGACTACGCCGTCGCGGCCGCGGGCACCGGGGAGCGCCACGCCTACCTCGACCCGGAGACGTTCACGGCCGATACACCGCTTGGCCGCTACCAAGGGGTGACTGAGCAGGTGGTCATGTCCGCGACCCCCGGCCGTTACGATCCGGTTCTGGTTCCGCGCGGGTCGTGCGCGCCGACATGGCTATCGACAGCAGCGCGACCATAACGGCTCGCGGTCAGCTGGGAGCGAGTCCGTTGGTGACGGTCGCGACCAAGTCGGCGACGACATCGCCCTCGACGTCTCGACCCTCGTGCCAGATCGCCTCGGTCGTGATCTGCAGGCGCACCTTCTCGACACGTAGGATCACCACCGGCTCACCCGCGAATGCGCGGTACGTCGCGCCGCCCGCCAACGACACGAGTGTGAATGCACGACCGCCGGCCACCAGATGCGAGAGCCCGGCGAGATTGTCACCCTCGACCGCCACCCTCCGGTTCACCCCTGCCCTCGTCAGGACCTGCTCGGTGCGGCGGTAAATCTCTGGCGCGACTTCGGGGTCGATCGACACGTACGTTAACTCCGTCAATTCCTCCAATCGCACCGACTCGCGATCGTCGAAACCGGCACCCGCGGCGATCGCCACGCCCACCGGATCGGTCCGCAACCGCAGCGCGCGGATGCCGCGGCGCGCGACGGGCCCATGCACCAACGCCAGCTCGAGCTCGTCCGCCAGAACCGCGCGAGTCAGCGGCGCCGTGCTCGCGGGGCGAAGCTCCACGTCGATCTCAGGATGCTCCGACCGCAGCGCCGTTAGCAGCGCCTCCCGCGTGTTTCCCAGCACGTCAGGCGCGATCCCAATTCGCGCGCGACGGCGGCCGCGAGTCTTCGGATGCACCGCGTCGGCCAGCGCATCAAAGCTCCGAATCACGTCCTGCGCCAAGGGCAGCAGCGCCTCGCCCTCGTCCGTCAGCGTCAGGTGATGGTGCGCGCGGACGAACAGATCGCAACCGAGGTCGCGCTCAAGATCCTTTATGCGCTGGCTCAACGGCGATGTTGCCATATGCAGCTTCGCCGCCGCCCGCGTGAAGTTCAACTCGCTCGCAACCGCAACGAAATATCGCAGATGAAACAGCTCCACGAAGCCAATCTTGCCAGCGGCCGGCCTTGAGCGGCACGGAGTCTCTCTCGTCTCGTCTGCCGGTTGGATGCCGGGTGCCGTAGCGGTGACGGAGACGGTCGACGGTTGTCTTGGCGGACGCCGATGGCGACAGCCCTTCGGTGGTGGCGGCGTCAGGGGGTCTCGGAACTGGGATGTTGGCATCGCCTCGGCCGAATACACCATGTCCTGGACGAAGACCGTGCGGAACGCCGCCCAGTTCTGGTGTCGCCGAAGCGTGCGTGCTTGGCCATCATGTTCTTGAGGGCTTCGATCTCGGCGAGTTCTTGAGGATTGGGCGCGTCTATTAGGTCGGGAAGTGGGCGGTGAAGCCGCCGTCGACTTGATTAGGTCGGTCATCGTGAGCCCCTTCTCGGTTGGTTTCTCGGCCGGTGCCAGGATCTCAAGGTTGCGCAGGTGGTGCTGGCGCAGGCGTGCGGGCTGCTGTTGACCTCTCGCGCGGACGGTTCAAGCTCGCCGACGCGAAGACCGAGGCCGGAGTGCGCGAGGTCGAGATCACCCTCCACCTGCGCGAATGAACTGCTTGAGTACGTGATGGACCGCCGCGCATGTGGGCTGGCGCATGAGCTCTCAAATCACTTCTTCGGCACGAGCACGGGCCGCCGCCGCGACCCGGATCGATTCCGCGACCGGATCCTCGCGCGTGGCGTCGAGCGTGCCAACACGAACCGAGAGCAGAACGGTCTGCCGCCGCTGCCCGCGATCACCCCTCACTCGCTCAGACGGATCTGGGCAACGTTCGCCGCCAGATCACGGCGCACCGAGAGCGCTCATCCCCGCCAGGCAACTGGGGCGGAGAAGGGGGCCTTCGATCGGGCAATCGAGCGTCTGACTGACGCCGTCGATGCTCCGGACGAGGGCGAGTGAGGCGCTGGGTCTAACGCCGTGATTAATGCCGCGAGCCGAGTTGAAGGAATCCGGCGCTTGCGCCGCCATGCTGCGGTCCGCAAAATGACCGCTGTGCAGGCATTCGTGATGGGCACGGCTGGTTTCGAACCAGCGACCTCTCGCGTGTGAAGCGAGCGCTCTCCCGCTGAGCTACGCGCCCGGAGCGGTGCTGAATTCTACGCGGCTACGGCGCGACGATCGCAAACGCGAGCCGATGACCGTGTAGGACGCCGACGAAGCGGACGCTGACGCGCCCAGCGGCGTGGTGCAGCACGAGCTGGCCGAACGAGACCGTGCGCCGACAACGCGGAGCGTCACGGTTGCGCTTGCCTGGCGCTCGGCAACGCTGATTGATCAGCCGGCCCGGCCGGGTCGCCGAGAACGCCAGCGTGACGGTCGCCGCGCGGCTGGGCCGCTGGGGTGCCGGAGCCGCCGGAGCCGCCGGAGCCGGGCGCCATGACCGCCACCGGTGCGCTGGTCTGGGCCGCGGCGCCCGCTGCGTTGGCTGCCGTCACCGCGCAGGCGTAGCTGCCCGGCGCCTGCGGGTCAGCTGCGGCGAGCTCCCCCCGGCACCATCGTTCCGTTCGATGTCCACTCGTAAGCGAACGTCGTCGGGGAGCGCCAGTAGAAGGCGGCCGGCGAGTCACCCCCCAGCTGCCCTGTGAGCACGACAGCACCGAGCCGACCGTCGCGTCGCCCGTGATCGCCGGGACGGCGCCGGGACGGCGGTGCCAGCAGAGCCACGTCGGAGGGCTGGTCCACCGTCGCGCCGGTGGTGTCGACGTCGGCGCCGCCCGCTCCGCTCAGCCGCGCATAGGAGATCTCCTGGGTGGTGTCGCAGGAACCGGCCCAGTAGGCGCGCATCGTCTCGGGGTCGATCGCGACCCAGTGCAGGTTTAGCGGCACCGAGGTCGGGGGGCTCGTGGTCGCCCCGGTCGTCGTCAACGTGCCGACGAGACCGGCGATGTCGGTCCGCGCGAAGCCGATCCGGCCGTTGTCGTTTGCCCAGTGACCCGGCCGTCGTCGTGGTCGTAGGCGATCCCGAACAGGTAGTTCATCGTCGCTCCGGTCGAGTCGACGGTGCCGCCCGTGCTGCCGTCGAGGCTCGAATAGCCGATCGATCCGTTGTTCGCGCCGCCGGGCCCGTTGACGCAGTACACGCGGCCGCCGTCAGGGTCGACCGTGAGCTCGGTTACTCCGCTCGCCACGGCCGTGTTCGGCAGCGTGATCGTGCCGCCGCCGGAGCCGTCCAGCCGGGGCGTAGGACGGCTGGTTCGGGGCGCCTTGATCGATCCAGGTAGACGACGCCGGTGACCGGGTCGATCGAGACGCCGACGGGATCGTCGATGGTGACGCCGGTCGTGTTCGGGACGCCGCCGTCGCTGCCATCCAAGCGCGCAAAGCCAATCGCGTTGCCGCCCGAGTTGGTCCAGTAGACGCGCCCCGCGATCGGATCGGTTGCGACCCCGGCCGGCTTGTCGACGGTTGCGCCCGAGACGTTGACGTCGGCGGCGCCGCTACCGTCCACGCTCGCGTATGAGATCTGGTTTGTGGCGGTGTTGGCCCAGTAGACGCGTTCGGCCGCCGCGGCCAGCGACGGCCCGACCAGCGCCACCGCGGCCAGCGCCAGCGCGCAGGCGGCCTCGGCGCACGATCGCCATCAAGGCTGTCGCGCCGAACGCTACGTCGACTCTGGCGCGCGCCGCCGCCACATCCCCGGTGGCCACCTGGTCATCGGCGCCATCAACCCACCGCCGCGCCCGCGGTGCAACTCGCCCAACCGCCACTACAGCCGGACGATCGCCTCGTCGTGCAGGCCGCGGGTGCGACCGCGCAGATCGACCAGCAGCGGCGAACGCTGCACGACCGCGGCGAAGTCGACGTCGGGGTGCACCGTGACGAGCACGACCGCGTCGGGCTCAGAGGCGAGCAGCTCGTCCAGCCCGGTACTGCGCAGTCCGAGTCCGGGCAGCTCGGGAACGTAGGAGTCGTGGTAGGAGAGCCGGGCGCCACGCTGGCCGAGAACCTCGATGATCCGCAGTGCCGGCGATTCACGGATGTCGCCGACGCCGCCCTTGTAGCTGACGCCGAGCACCGCGACCTTCGAGCCCCGGACGGGCTTTGCGACGTCGTTGAGCGCGCGCTCGATCCGTTCCACGCAGTAGTACGGCATCTGCTGGTTGACCTTGCCGGCGAGCTCGATGAACTCGGTCGACATGTGGAACTGCCGGGCTCGCCAGGCCAGGTAGAAGGGGTCGACCGGCAGGCAATGACCGCCCATCCCGGGCCCGGGCTCGAATCGCATGAACCCGTACGGCTTGGTCGCGGCCGCGTCGACGACCTCCCATATGTCGATGCCCATGCGCTCGGACAGCATCGCCAGCTCGTTCACAAGGGCGATGTTGACCGAGCGGAAGATGTTCTCCAGCAGCTTGGCCATCTCAGCCGCCTCGGGCCCCGACACGCGGACGATCTCGTCGCACACCCGCCCGTACAACTCGGCCGCCCGCTCGGTGCAGTGCTCGGTGACGCCGCCGACGATCTTGGCCGTGTTGCGCAACGTGTAATCGGTGCGGCCGGGATCGACTCGCTCGGGGGAGAACGCGAGATTGAGGTCCTCGCCGACCCGCAGCCCGCTGCCCTGCTCCAGGAGCGGCGCCAGCTGCTCACGCGTTGTCCCCGGGTAGGTGGTCGACTCCAGCACGATCAGCTGGCCCTTCTTCACGACCAGGCCGAGCGCCTCGGACGCGCTCCGCAGTGGGCCCAGATCCGGCTCGCGGTTGGCGGTCAGCGGCGTCGGCACGCAGATCAGCACCGCCTCGCAGTCGGCCAGCGGCGTGTATTCGGTGGTCGCCTCGATCCGGTCGCCCACGGCGCTCAGACGCTGCGACGGCACGTCCTCGATGTATGACTCGCCGGCGGCGATCAGCGCCACCTTGCGCTCGTCGACGTCGACCGCGACGACCGTCTCGCCCGCCTCGGCGAACGCCACGGACAGTGGGAGCCCTACGTACCCGACGCCGATCACTCCGACTGACATGACGGCCCAACATACACACCGCTATGGCCGCGTCCGGTGCCGAGCGTCTATGGTGGTCGGTGGACCGTGCTAGGCGGGGTGCTAGCGGTGCCCTGTACCCGTAATCCGCTCTAGCGGGGCTGAATTCCCTCCATGAGGGGCTCAGGCCCGGGGTCAGCGTCCCGTTTGAGGCGATGATGGTCAGGTCCCGTTGCGATGGAGAGCTGTGAACCAGGTCAGGTCCGGAAGGAAGCAGCCTTAAGCGGTCACCTCCAGGCGCGTCGGGAGAGCCCGACCGGAGCTCAGAACGGTGCCGCCTCCCCCGGGAACGGCTTCGACTGAAGGGTGCACGGTCCATATATCCGCCGGAACCTCCGAGACTAGACTCGGA
>Ga0302325_10001498_pt1 | contig 59469 bp, 50 predicted proteins | sample Palsa_T0_2_FD_201948 | JGI IMG/M metagenome (GOLD analysis project Ga0302325, IMG submission 201948) | Peat permafrost microbial communities from Stordalen Mire near Abisko, Sweden - Palsa_T0_2 | ecosystem: Environmental > Terrestrial > Soil > Palsa > Peat permafrost | place: Sweden: Abisko... | reverse complement strand
GGATTCTGAAGGTGTCCGCAGGAGTGCGTGCGCCACATCGGACTACGACATGTCGATAATGTCGAAGGTGAAGCGCTCGGGCGGCAAACAGGACAGTGGAGCGGGACTCATGTGCACCCAAGTATCAAACGCGGTGGTCGCAACGCTCGAATTCAGATAAAACAGAAACTGGTTCGAGAAGCATGAGATTGGTGGTGGCTGCCGAAACGTCAGCCGCATCCCGACCGCCTTCTCAAATTCGACGCCTTCGTTCGGGGCCGCTTTGTCTTCGAGCAGCATTACGAAACTGGACCGTCCGGCGTGTGGCCAAACATCGGGACGAAGCAGGTTGCGCAGCTCCAGGCGCATGCCGAAAGTCATTTCGCACTGCCGAATCCATTCGAGGATGCTATCGCCCCACTGCCATTGGGTGACGAAGCGCAAGTACTGATCAGTCAGGTTGATGGCTAAATCCATCTTGCGGCGATCAGCCTCGAAATCTCCGGCCGGGCTATCGAAAGCGGGCGGCATCATGTCTTCGGCATCGATCAGGTTATTGGCCATGCCAACCACGCGATCGAGCCTTCTGACGTTGGGGGTGGTGCGAACTAACAGCGGTGGCAGTTCGTGAGTCTTTTCCCCGGGAACTTCTACGAACTTTCTGTCTCCGACAATGTCCATGGCGACGACCCAAGCTCCTTATCGACAACCAGGTCGCATAACTTTCGACTGCCTAAATGACGCTGAAAGGACCTAACCCGTTACAGAGTCCCCCTGGGAAGCGGGACGAGCACAACCAAGTAAGAACAATTCTGCAAGATTTGTTGCTACTTGTAAAGGGGGTACCAAGAGTAATAGAGCCCGTGCGCTACAATTCGGCTTCATGTACAGACCTTCATGATGATGTATTGCGATGTCAGCCTTCCGGTGCCGCTGGATCACGCGTTCACCTACCGGCTGCCTGAAACCATGCAACATCGCGCGCTGCCGGGCTGCCGAGTTTTGGTTCCATTCGGACCGCGGAAACTCACGGGGATGATACTATCGCTGCGGCCGGACGCGCCTGAAGGGCCGGTGAAGGAGGCCCTGCGGCTGGTCGACGAGGAGCCTGTACTGGATGCCGAGCTGCTCTCGCTGGGCCACTGGATCGCGCAGTACTACTGCGCTCCGCTGGGTGAAGTTTTGCGCAGCATGACGCCTCTCAGCGGCGAGGTTCGCAAAACCAAGCTCTATTCGCTAACTGATGCCGGGCGCGACACGGCGCGGCAACTGCTGCTGGGCGCGGATGAAGAAGATCCGTCGCTCGCGATCCTGCGCCTGCTTGAAGCCCGGCCGCTGTCAGCGTCGTACCTGCAAAAGAAGCTGCCGAGAGCGCTATCAGCGCTTCAATCGCTCGAAAAGAAAGGCTTCGTCGCGATGGAGAATCTGGAAGCCCAACGCGACCCGCTGCGGGCGTCGGCCACGCGGCTGCGCGCGGCATTTTTGGGAACTGCGCCAGACGGGGTTAAACTCACCAAGCGCGAGCGCGAGCTGCATGCTTTTCTCGAATTGCATCCGGGCACGCATAATCTGGAACAGTTGGAGGCTTCGGTGAAGGGCGCCAGCCAGGCCGCGCGTTCCCTTGCCCGCCGGAACCTGATCACGCTGGAGCCGGAAGCGCCCTCGGGAGTCCTGAGCTCCGAAGCGCCGCCGCGGACGCTCAACCCTCATCAACTGGAGGCGTACCAACAGATCGAAGCAGCGCTGCTCGGCGCGCGGTTTCAAACCTTTCTGCTGGAGGGCGTCACGGGATCCGGGAAAACCGAGGTGTATCTCAAGTCGATCGACGCCACGGTGGCGTTGGGCCGCAGCGCATTGCTGCTGGTGCCTGAGATCGCATTGACGCCTGCCGTGGCCGGCCAGTTTCTGCATCGTTTCGGAGACCGCGTTGCCATCTTGCATTCGGCTTTTCACGACGCCGAGCGCGCCGAGCAATGGCGTCGGATTCGCTCCGGCCTCGCCACTGTGGTAGTGGGCACGCGCTCGGGAGTATTCGCGCCGGTGCAGAAACTGGGCCTGGTGGTGATTGACGAGGAGCACGACCAGAGCTACAAGCAACAGGAGACGCCGCGCTATAACGGGCGCGATGTGGCAATCGTGCGGGCTCGGGAAGCGGGAGCCGTGGTGGTGCTCGGCTCGGCCACCCCCAGTCTGGAAAGCCGCTACAACGCGGAACGCGGTAAGTATACGCTAATCAAGCTGCCGGAGCGCATTGAACGAAGGCCCATGCCGGACGTTGAAGTGATCGACATGCGGCAGGAGTTTCTGGAGACTCGCAAACTCGCTACGTTTTCGCGGCGCCTGGTGGAGACCATCGCCGAGCGCCTGGAACATCACGAACAAACCATGTTGCTGCTCAACCGCCGCGGATTCTCTAGCTTTGTGGCGTGCCGCGCTTGCGGGGAACGCCTGGAGTGCATTAATTGTGCGGTCACGCTGACCTACCACCGGCGCGATCGCCGCATGCTATGCCACTACTGCAACTACGCCGAGAAGATTCCGTCGGTCTGTCCGAAGTGCGGCAGCGAATATCTGAATTTCATCGGCACCGGTTCGGAAAAAGTGGAAGAGGAGCTGCATCGCGATTTTTCGCGAGCGCGGATCGCCCGCATGGACCGCGACACCGTCAGCGGCAAGCGACACTTTGAAAGCATCCTGCATGGATTTCGCGACGGCGCTTTCGATATTTTGGTGGGCACGCAGATGATCGCTAAAGGACACGATATTCCCAACGTCACGCTGGTCGGCATCGTGTCGGCGGATGTGGGGCTCGGGCTGCCGGACTTTCGCGCGGCCGAGCGGACGTTCCAGCTTTTGACGCAGGCCGCGGGGCGCGCCGGGCGCGGCGACTTACCAGGAATCGTGCTCATCCAGACCATTAATCCCGAGCATTATGCGGTAAGGCTGGCCTCGGAGCAAAACTACGACGGCTTTTATCAGAAGGAAATTCAATTCCGGAAGCTGATGCGCTACCCGCCGTTCGCGGCGCTGGCGAATGTGCTGCTGCGGAGCCCGAAACAGGAGGATGCGCTGGCGATGAGCGCGGAGCTGGGGCGGATGCTCGATCCGGCGCCGGAGGGAGTGAAAGTGCTGGGGCCAGCCGAAGCGCCGGTGCCGAAATTGAAGAGCGAGTTTCGCTATCAGCTTTTGCTGAAAGCAGCCGATCGCAAGCGGCTGAACCAGACCCTGCGCGATTTGCAAAGCTTCGCGCGGGAGCAGAAGTGGCCGGCGACGGCGTTGGTTATTGACGTGGATCCGCTAACGCTGATGTGACGTCCAGACCTAGCGGTGGGGCGGACGCCCTCGTCCGCGCCGGACCCCTGGTCCGGGTATTCTAGCTCTACCGGATCATGCTGTCATTGTGTCACCGATTGGCTGGCAGCCGGTGCTCAGGGTTCCGCCCCCTCATTGGCGCCCACATCAACGGTGGACATGTACTCATTCGCGTCCTTTAGGGACCTGTGAGAGTACAAAGTCGGGCCTGTGTATGAATAGAGCGCATGCACGCAGTCGTTGCTGAATCCCATTCGCTTTGCCTGCGCCAGTAGCCTTCGCCGTTCCGGCTCCCGCTTGCTAACGAAGCTAATCAGATCCAGCTCCGTATGCGCTTCGGGCCTGATCGTCAAGTTCGGAAGCCAGAGGGCGATTTGTCTCAAGAACTTCTCCAAACCTGGACGGTACCGATGCCATGGAACAGCCACGGTTCCGCCTTCGCACCTGGTGAACCATTGGCGGTAAAATCGGTTGGCCGCAGGGACCGGGCAAACGCCAGGCGAGCCCGGGCCAAGGTCCTCGAACTGATCGGCCGCCGATGGCCGTACTTCAGGCGGAAACGGACCCTGGTGCTCGAACCAATCGGCAATCGATGGCCGTACTCCATGCACGGGCTCAAGCACCAGCCACTGGTAAATTTTGGGCTTTGGTCCGTGCACAAAAACGTCGGTTGTCCGGATCTGAATCGCGGCCAGTTCCGCCATATCCAGCGCCATCACATCTGCTTCAATGTTCTTGCGCCACCCTGGACCGATCGGCCTAAAGAGGCGAACATAGAATCGCTCCGCGGAGGCGGCCACCATCCAATGCCGCCGGCTGAGTGTCGCACGCGCCAGTCGCATTCCGTTCCAGGCAACCAGGAGCGCTCCTACCAGCCTGATCGTGTAGTGCCATTCGAGGGTCCAGAGCGCTAGGAAGAGCATCCCAATGAGAAAATTGCCGCGGAGGGCGCCGAAAACGTCGGTCCACGGGCTGTCAGCCACAACGCAGTCGCGGGATGCGAGTGCCATGACCACCTCCGGCGAGTCGGATCGGACCAGTCTCACGGCGCTCTTCCCCTGCGGAATTCATCGTCAGAACGGGGCTGCGGCTACACTCCGAGGGACCGGCGGTCCGAGCACGCTGCGCGTCAGAGTACTCACCCGCGGGCCCGGCAGAATGATTCCGGCCAGATTCAGCGGATCGGAATTGGCGATCTCGGGAAGCTTGACGTTGTCGGTACCGGTGCGGCGGATGGCCCGCAGCAGGTCCAATGCCTCGGGGCGCGCGAACTGCTCACCGCTAAAACCTGAAACAAACCGGCCGCCTCGGATTTCCCCTTGGGCCTCTTTGCGCCGCAGCACCGGCAGGAGATCGCGCCAAGGCGGGGCCAGACTTTCGCGTGCCAGAAGATCGCGGAACAAGACGCCCCAACGCGCCAGCAACTGATCGGCGAAGGCTACAGCACGCGCGTCGTTCGTCACAATGCTGGATGAATGCCGTACTAGCGCCCAACGGCCAGCGGCATGCCTGGGCCGAGCGAGCCTTCCCCGCCCTTCCCCGCGGCGGCGTTTGGGATCGACCAGCGAGCGCAGATTTTCGAAGCCGTCGGCCGTCACCAATCCAGCTGCGACCAGCTCCCATAGCCCGTCTTCTACTTCGCTCGGTAACCGTCCCGTGGCCCGCACCAGATCGGTGAAGAACGACGCGCCGCGCTGTTCGATTTGCGCCAATACCTCGTGCGAGGCGTGTGAGAGGGTAGGAGCTTTGGACTCCTGGTGCGCGCCGGCCAGCCAATCCGCATCTTCACGCAGAAAGATCGCTATCGGGGCGGTGCGCGTAGGACGCACGCGGCGCGGTTCAAGGGCTTCAAAGGCCGGATGCGGAGACAGGCGCGCCCACATGACTTCGCCGGACAAGCACAGCCGATCCAGAAACTCCGGATCGTAGCGAGCCACGCGCCGCGACAACACTTCCGATTCCCAAGCCGCGGCCGAGATCTCGTAGCCTTGCAGTTGCTTGATGATTTGCAGCGTCCCGTCCGCCCCATGCAGCCGGCTCCCGGGCATCAAATGCTGCCATTGATAAAGGAAGCTTTGAAACTGCGCCGCGGTGACCGGCTCGATTTCTTTCCGCAACTGGCCGAGAGTGAGGCGATGAATGCGAGCCAGAATTCGCCGATTGCACCACTCGGTTTGACCCTCCGTCAGTTCGGGGTTAAAGCGTCCGCGCATCACCTGGCCTTCGGATTCCAGCTTCAGCAGCGCGGCCTCGAGATCGTCCAGAGGAAACGCAAGCGTTGCGGCCAACGACGCAGCGGTCACCGGACCCAGCGATTCCATCCACCCACGCACCGCCGCCAGCACATCGTTCATCGCGTGCATGCGCTCGGTGGCTACCCAGAAACTTTTGCCGTTCCGCTCCATCATGCTGGCTCGGCCGGTGGCCATCAGCTGAGCGAAAAACTCCTGCCAGGCGTCACCCCATACCCCGCTCGGCGGCAGGGTGATCAAACTGAGCAGCGCATCGTGCAATTCATCCGCATCCCGAACATCCGGCCATGATTCCGCCGCTACTGTTGCAATGGCGGCGGGATCCAAAATGCCCGCCCCGCCTGAAAGGTCAGTCCGTAACGTTCGGCGTAGCTGGACGGCTCGCGCGCGCCGTTCTTCCAATGGCGCATCGTCGAGGTAGGCGTAAGGATTGGCGTTGAGAATCTCGTGCGAGAACGGCGATGGCTCGGCATTATCGATCGCTACTTTGCGGATGGCGCCCGATTCCATGCCCTCCAGAAGCCACTTCAGACCATCCAAATCCATGGCCTCGTGCAGGCAGTTGTCGATGGTTTCCTCAACCAGAGGATGATCGGGAATACGAATCTCTCCAGTCAGGTTTTCGGCGCAGGCAACTTGATCGGGAAACACGGCTGCCAGTAAATCCTCGGCGCGCATGCGTTGGATGGGAGGCGGGACTTTGCGCCCGCCCAGGAATCGCGGCAGCGCCAGCGCGCGCGAAGCATTCCAGCGCCAACGGGCGGTGAACATCGGCGCGTCCAGCATGGCCTGCGTGAGGACCTCTTCCACGCTCTGGGTCTTCAGGAATTCGAACACCAGTTCGAGCGGAAAGGCGTGCTGCTCGGTGAGCGAGATATTGATGCCGTTATCGGTGGCCGCGGCTTGCAGCTCGAAATTAAATGAGCGGCAGAAGCGCTTGCGCAACGCGAGTCCCCAGGCTCTGTTGATGCGCGATCCGAACGGCGCGTGGATCACCAGCTGCATCCCGCCGCCTTCATCGAAGAAGCGCTCGGCGACCACGGTCTTCTGGGTGGGCAGCGCGTTCAGAGAGGCCACGCCCGCCTGCACATACGCGATGGCTTGCTTGGCGGCGCCTTCATCCAGGCCGCACTCGTCCGCTAAAAATTCCGCGGCGCGATCGCCCAGGCCAGCGATTTCTTCCCGGACATTTCCAACCGCTTCGGAAAGCTCGATCGTTCGCCCGGGCGCCTCGCCATTCCAGAACGGTACCGTCGGCGGTGCGCCGCGGGCATCTTCCACGCGCACGCGGCCCGGCTCGACCCGCTTGATCTTCCAAGAGCTGGTGCCCAGCAGAAAGACATCGCCCGACAAGCTCTCAACTGCGAAGTCTTCGTCCACCGTTCCGACGATTTTGCCGTCCGGCTCGGCAACCACGGAGTAATTCGCACTATCCGGGATCGCGCCGCCGGAGGTGATGGCGGCCAGCCGGGCTCCCCTGCGGCCTCGTACACGGTGGTTCACCTGGTCGCGGTGGAGATACGCGCCGCTCCGGCCGCGCTGGGTGGCGATGCCATCGGAAAGCATCGCAAGGATGGCTTCGAAATGAAGGCGATCGAGATCGCGATAGGGGTACGTACCGCGAATCAGCGCGTACAGCTCTTCTTCCTGCCAATCGCGCGCGGCGCACTCGGCGACGATTTGCTGCGCCAGGATATCGAGGGGCGCCTTCGGTATTTCCAGGCGATCCAATTGTCCCGAGCCAATCGCGCGCACCAGTGCCCCGCACTCGATCAGCTCATCCCGAGTTGTCGCGAAGAAGCGGCCCTTGGGCATGGCGCCTACCCAGTGCCCGGAACGGCCCACGCGCTGGAGAGCCACGGCAATCGAGCGCGGCGATCCGATCTGGCATACCAAATCCACGGATCCGATGTCGATGCCGAGCTCCAGCGAGGCGGTCGCCACAACCGCTCGCAACTCGCCGCTCTTGAGCCGGGCTTCGGCATTCAGGCGCAAAGCGCGCGCGAGGCTGCCATGATGCGGCAGCACGATATTGTCGCCCAGGCGCTCCTTCAAAGCATGCGTGACGCGTTCCGACAGCCGGCGCGTGTTCACGAACACGAGTGTCGTGCGATGCGTGAGGATCAGCTCGGCCACGCGATCGTAAATCTCCGCCCACATCTCGTTGCTCGCCACCGGACCCAGCTCGTCGCGTGGAACTTCCACTGCCAATTCCATAGCCCGGCGATGGCCGACATTGACGATGTGCGCGTTGGGCGACAAGAACTCGGCCACCTGCTCGATCGGTTTGACAGTCGCCGAGAGCCCAATGCGCTGCGGCTTGTTCTCGGCTAGGGCGTCCAAACGGGCCAGCGACAAGGCCAGGTGTGAGCCGCGCTTGTCGTCGGCGACGGCGTGAATCTCGTCCACGATCACGGTGCGGACGGTCTTTAGCATCTCGCGCGATTTGGCGGCGGTAAGGAGAATGTAGAGCGACTCAGGCGTGGTAACGAGAATGTGCGGCCGCTGCTTGCCCATCTTCTGGCGCTCGGAGGCGGGCGTGTCGCCAGTGCGAACCGCGGTGCGAATCGGGGTAAACGGGATGCCGCGTTCAGCAGCCAACGCCGAGATCTCCGCCAGAGGAACATCGAGATTCTTGTGAACGTCGTTGCTGAGCGCCTTCAGGGGCGAAACATAGACCACCTCGGTTTCATTCCCCAGCGTGCCAGCGCGAGCCGCTCGCACCAGCCGATCCAGGCAAATGAGGAACGCGGCCAGCGTTTTGCCGGATCCGGTGGGCGCGGAAATCAGCACGTCGCGGCCGGCGCGAATCTCGGGCCATCCCAGGATTTGGGGCTCGGTGGGGCCGGCAAAATGCGCAGTAAACCATTCGGCCACCAGCGGATCGAAGCCCGCGAGCGCTTGAGTCGTCGGTTGCGTTTCCAAAGTCACTTAGTACCATTATTTCACCATCCAAGCGCCGCCCGACACATTACTTAATGGCCGACACATTACTCAATGGGCCGCATCTAACAGACGAGGTGAGGTAACAGCATGCTAAAAACATTCACTTGGATCATCGCGGGCGCCGCGATTATTGCACCTAGCCTGTGCGCACAGGAGGAAACGCCCGATCACAGGCTGCGATCGGCCGCCGCCGTGTTGCACGAAACTTTGGGCGCGCCCGACCGGGGCATACCGCGCGATCTTATCGAGAAAGCGCAGTGCGTGGTAGTTGTGCCTGGTCTGAAGAAAGCCGCATTCGTGTTTGGAGCGGATTATGGAAAAGGCTACGCGGTTTGCCGTCACGCGGGCGGATGGTCTGGCCCGGCCGCAGTCAAATTCAGCGGCGGCAGCTTCGGTCCACAAATCGGAGTGGAGTCCACCGACATAATCTTGCTGGTCATGGATAAGAAGGGCATGGAAAATCTGGCCAAGGATAAGTTTACTGTCGGCGCGGATGCCTCGGCGGCCGCTGGTCCGGTGGGAAGAACCAGTGCGGCCGATACCGACGCGTCCCTGCACGCCGAGATTTTGTCCTGGTCGCGCGCGCACGGAGCATTCGCGGGCGTTTCCCTGGATGGTACCATCGTGAGCAAAGACGGCGGCGAAGATCGCAGGCTGTATGGTACGGATGTGAGCAACCGAGGCGTAATTATGGGCGAAGTGCCCCCGCCGGCCGTCGCCGAGGCGCTGACTTCGGTGCTGGCTCAGTATCCGCATAGCTAATGGTGATTGCGCAGAAGGATCGCATTGGCCGAACAAACAACCGTTGAAGATCTAAGCCGGAGGGTTGACTGCTTGCAGGGGCAGCAAAAGCACCTGCAAGAGGAGCAGAAAACCCTCCGGGATTCCGGCGCCGGAGCGAAGAAGCCGTCTGAAAACGGCGGCTCCGGCGCCGCTGAGCAGAAGGACGAAAAGAAAGAAGACCCAAAGAAAGAAGAAGAAAAAAAACCGGAGCCGCCCAAAGAATCTCTCCTTCAGCGAACCCGGCGCTATGTTACGCAACATCCTGGCCGTGTACTATTAGGTGCATTCGCGCTGCTTGTGTTGGTCGTGGCCGGCGCTCTGCTAATGGCCTACCTGTCCTCCTACGAATCTACCGATGACGCGCAGATAGACGGCCACCTCAACACGATCAGTCCGCGGATCGCGGGAACAGTGGTCGGCGTGTATGCCGAAAATGACCAGTTTGTGAAAGCCGGCCAGGTTGTCGTGGATCTCGATCCAAGGGACTACAAGGTGGCATCCCAACAAGCTACTGGCGCCTATGCGCAGGCTGTCGCGCAGTTGCGCGCCGAAAATCCCAGCGTTCCAATTGTCCAGACCACCAATGAAACCACCATCTCGACGGGAGATGCCGACGTGGTGGTCGCGGAGAAAATGGTGTCGGCCGCACACCAGGAATACGAAGCCAAGCTGGCAGATTTGCGAAGCGCCGAAGCGCAGAACAACAAAGTGCAGAGAGACGTTATCCGCTTCCAGCCGCTGGCGGATAAAGAAGAGATCTCGCGGCAGCAGTTCGACGGCGTTGTTGCCACAGCCGAAAGCGGAGCAGCCAGCGTGGATGCGGCCAAAGCCGCCGTGCAGGTGGCTGTGCGAACCCTGGACGAACGCCGTGCGCAATTATTGCAAGCCAGAACTCGTCTTCAAGAAGCCCAGCAAAATGCGCCGCGTCAAACGGCAGTCCGGCAAGCCACGGTAGCGACACGCGAGGCCGGTATTGTCTCGGCCAAGGCAATGCTCGAGCAAGCCCAGCTGAATCTTTCCTACGCCAAAATAGCAGCGCCGGTGAGTGGCGTTGTCGTGAATAAGACCGTGGAAGTTGGCCAACGACTGCAGCCAGGTGAAGAAATGCTATCGATTAGCCAGATCGACGATATTTGGATAACGGCGAACTTCAAGGAGACCCAGCTCCGGCGAATGCATCCCGGCCAATCGGTGGACGTGAAAGTAGATGCGTTCGGCCAGGTGTTTCACGGCTACATTGAAAGCATGCCGGGCGCAACCGGAGCCAGCACCAGCTTGCTTCCACCTGAAAACGCGACGGGCAATTACGTCAAGGTGGTGCAGCGTTTGCCTGTGCGGATTCGTCTGAAGCCTGGCGAAGATTCGCAACATCGTTTGAGAATCGGGATGTCGGTGGAACCTAAGGTCTGGCTGAATTCAAACAACTAAACCGCAGCTCAATGGCCGGCTGGCGCGGCGCCCTTTTTGGCCTTGACGGGCCGCAACAGAAACACGATGGGCAGGCACAGCACGCAGACCAGCACCATATATCGAAAATCGTCTACATAAGAATAGATGATGGATTGCTGATCCAGGCCGTTCTGCAACAGCGAATAGGCGCGCAGCTTCGCGAGCTTCGGACCGGTGTGCAGCGACATGTAGGTCTGAAGCCGTAGTAGCGTGTGTTGCAGAATGGGGCTCCGCGAGAAATCGCGAGCTAACTCGGTGCGATGCACCTGCTGGCGCCGCGCGATCAAAGTATCCACCACCGAAATCCCGACGCTGCCGCCGATGTTTCGCAGGAGATTAAAGAGCCCGCTGGCGTTGCCCATCTGCTCGTTACTTAAGGTGCCTACCGCGGTGGTCGATACCGGCACGAACATCAAGCCGGTGCCCACGCCGCTCAGCGTAATGGGCCAGAACAGAGACCATTGCGAGACCTGCAGAGTGAAGTCGGATATCCACCACGCGCACCAGGCGAAAATTCCGAACCCAGCCGCAATTAGGTAGCGATTATCCAGTTTGCTGGTAAGTACGGCAATGACGGGCATGATCAGAATGGCGCCGATTCCGCGCGGGCTCACCGCCAGGCCGGCGGCGCCGGCGGTGTAGTTCATCAGCGTCTGATAGAACAACGGCAGCAGGGTCACCGTGCCATAAAGGACGGCCCCGAAGGCCGCAATTAGAATGCAACCGATCGCGAAATTACGGTCCTTCAAGACTCTGAGGTTCACGATCGGATTCTTGGTCACCAATTCGCGGACCAGGAATGCTATAAAGCCGATTACCAGAATCACCGCCGCAAATCGAATCCAGGTTGCGCCAAACCAATCGTCCTCCTGTCCCTTGTCGAGAATGATTTGCAAGGTGCCGATCCAGATAGCCAGCAGACCCAGCCCAATACCGTCGATTTTGCCCGGCTTCGCGGACTTGATGTAGGGCGGGTCCTTCACGAAGCGCAGGATCAGCAGCGTAGCCACCACGCCGATCGGTATGTTGATGTAGAACGCCCAGCGCCATGTGTACTGGTCCGTCAGCCAGCCTCCCAAGGTGGGTCCCACCACCGGCGCCACCACTACGCCGAGCGCGAACAACGCCATCGCTGAGCCGCGTTTGGCGGGAGGAAAGCTCTCGAGCAAAATCGATTGCGACAACGGTTGCAGCGCTCCGCCTCCCGCGCCCTGTATCGTACGGGCAAGCAGAATCATTCCCAGGCTGGTCGCGGCCCCGCAAGCGAACGAAGCGGCGGTAAAGAGGGCGATGCAAAACAGCAGGAAGTTTCTGCGCCCGAATTTCAGCGCGAACCAACTGCTCGCGGGCAAAACGACGGCGTTGGCGACCAGATAGCTGGTCAGCACCCAAGTGGCTTCGTCGGTGCTAGCGGACACGCTGCCGGCGATATGCGGCAGGATTACGGACGCAATGGCCGTATCCAGTACTTCCATGAAGGTGGGCAGAATGACCGCGAGGGCAATCAGCCAGGGATTGCAGTCGGGACACCAATCCCCAATGGAGGTGGTTTTGGCGTTTGTCTCGGGCAGAGAGTCTCCTGGATTGTAGGACGCCGGTTAGCGGGCGCCTATTTCGCGATAAAATTCAAGTTATCCTGCGTCTCATGTCCATGAGTCCTATCGGTTCCGGGACGCGAAAAGCGAAGCCCGGCAGCTTGGTTGTGGGCGGCATCGCCATTACGCATCCCGAACGCGTTATTTCTGAGGCCGGCCACATCACCAAGGGCGAGCTGGCCGAATATTACGCAGGCATTGCGCCTCTCCTGCTGCCTCAAATCGTCCGGCGCCCGCTAAGCCTGCTTCGCTGCCCCGACGGCTTCGATGGCGAGTGTTTCTTTCAACGCAATCCCGGCAGGGGGCTGGGCGCCGACGTCCGGCCGTTCGCATTCCGGAACAACGGAAAGAAATTTGAATACCTCTATATTGAGGACGAAAAAGGCCTGCTGGAAGTGATCCAGATGAACTCCGTTGAACTGCATCCCTGGGGCGCGCCGATCAATGCGATTGATTATCCGGATCGAATGATCTTCGATCTCGATCCCGCGCCCGACGTGCCGTTCGAGGCAGTCAAGCTAGCCGCGAAGGACCTGCGGCAGCGCTTGAAACGCAAGGGACTCGAATCCGTTCTCAAATGTACCGGCGGTAAAGGATTGCATGTCACCGTTCCGCTGGCCGGCAAAGACAAGTGGCCGGCTGTGAAATCGTTTGCGGCTGGCGTGGCGGACGAAATGGTCAGCGCGACGCCGGAAGCCTACATCGCAACCATGAGCAAGGCCAAACGGACGGCCAAGATCTTCATTGATTATTTTCGCAACGACTATACAGCGACCGCCATCGCCGACTTCTCCGTTCGCGCGCGCCCGGGCGCACCGGTAGCCTGCCCGCTCGACTGGAAAGAACTGAAGGACCTGAAGTCCGCCAGCCAGTTCAGCATGAAAGATGTCCTGGAGCGGGTGAAGGGCAAGCGGCCGAGGGCGCAGTCGAATTTGGCGAGGCAAACGCTTCCTAGAGGCGCTCAGCGTTGAAACCGAGGCTGCTTTTTACATAGATTTTACAGGCTGAGCTCAATCGCAGACTTCCTCAACTTCATACTGAGGGTAGTTGTGATTGAGTTCTATGCGCGCTAAGAAAGTCGTCTTTTTCTTCCCAGCTTTCTCCAGTCAAGAGGCGACCGCGCCGCTGGGTATACTGGCGGTCTCCACCCCGCTGCTACGTACAGGCTATCAAGTCAAGATCATCGATTCCACCATTACGCCCAATTTCCAGAAGCGAGTGTTAGAGGAACTCCAAGACGCGCTTTGCCTGGCGGTCTCTCTTGTGACCGGGCCGATGATCAAGGAAACCGTACAAATAGCTCGTACTGCCAAGCGGCTCTATCCTGACAAACCAGTCGTACTGGGAGGCTGGCATCCATCGCTATTGCCGCATCAGACGCTCGCGGCCGAATATATCGATGTCGTAGTCAAAGGGCAAGGCGAGGAAGCCTTCCTCGAAGTCGTCCAGCGAATTGAAGCGGGCGAGTCCATGGAAGGCATTGCAGGAGTCGGATATAAAGAAGACGGCCGGATTGTATTTAATGCGCCGCGCGCGCTGAAGCCGATTCGCGAACTCCCGCCCAAAGCCTATCATTTAGCCGATTTCGACGCCTATGAGCGGGTGTGTGGACGCCGCTGGGCGATGTACACGTCCAGCCTCGCTTGTCCCTACGATTGCGCTTATTGCACCAACAACAGCGTTTATGGGCGTAAGTGGAATGCGCTTGACCCCGATCAGGTAGTGGAAGAAACCGCTGACTTGGTTTCTCGTTACAACCTGCAACTGCTCTGGGTTGTGGATGACAATTTCCTGGTGGATCGCGAACGTGCGATTGGCATTGCAGAGGGCCTGCTTCGCCGTGGGGTGCAATTCGACTGGAGCATCCAGGGCTCGACCAACCTTGTCAACCGTTTCACCGTCGAGGAACTGAAGCTGCTGCGGCGCGCCGGTCTTTCACAAGTTGCCCAAGGCGCCGATAGCGGCTCACCTAAGGTCCTGCATCTGATGAACAAGGATTTTCAGAAGCTGGAAACCATTTACACCGCGGCAGACAAGTTAACGCAGGCAGGCATTCGTCCTTCTTTCAACATCATCTTCGGATTTCCCGGTGAAGGCCGGGCGGAGCGCCGTGAATCGATCGATTTAGTGATGAAGGTCTGCCGTCAATACCCAGGCGCTGAGTTCTGGACCAATATCTTCACGCCGTATCCCGGCGCGCCAATCATGCAACGCGCGTTTGAGCTGGGCATCGAGGTGCCGCAAACGCTGGAGGGCTGGGTGGATTTCTTTCCGCGCTACACGGTACTGCCTTGGCTCAAGGGCAAGAAACACGAGGAAGTACAGACCATGCGCGAGTATATGCGCGTGGCCTTTAATCGCAAGCCCATTGGCATTCTGCGCAAGAACCGGGTGAATCGGTTGGTGCACCGGCTGATCAGCTTACCCGCACGCTGGCGTCTGGACCATGATTTTTATGCGTTTCCCTTTGAACTGGCGGTAAAGAATGCGGCGAACAGATGGTTCGCGCCGCCCAAGCCGAAGGTGGATGCGCAGATGCTCGAGGCGGAGGTTGTCACGTGCTGAGTTATGTGGCGCACGCACTCATGCGAGCCGCGTCGGAACTCGTGCCGACGCTTTTTGATCCGCGCAAGGAGGTGTCGAGATGAGACTCGACACGGCACGCACGAGTGCGTGCGCCACAAGCTCTCGCAAGGTCGTGCTCTTCCTGCCGCCTTACTCGGGCAAAGTGCTGGGGCCGCCGCTCAGCTTGCTTAGTCTAGCGGGATCGCTTCGAGAAGCCGGTTACAACCCGTGCATCATCGACGGAGCGCTGGATCAGAACTTTCCCGAGACGGTGGCGCGAGAAATAGATGGCGCCCTCTGCTTCGGCGTTTCCCTGCTTACCGGGCCGATGATCCGCGAAGCCAGGGAAACGAGCCAGCTGGTGCGCAGACTACGCCCCAAACTCCCAATCATCTTTGGAGGCTGGCATCCCAGCCTGGTTAGCGGCCAGACGCTGAGTGAAGATTTCGTCGATGTCGTCGTCCGTCACCAGGGAGAAAAGACGCTGGTCGAAATTCTGCAAAGACTCGAATCGGGCAACACAATGGATCTTGTTCAGGGATGCTGGTTCAAGCGCGACGGCCGCATTATTCAGAATCCCGACCGGGCCGCCGCTCCCTTATCTTCCTTGCCCGCGCCCGCCTACGACTTGATCGATTTCGACGCGTACGAACGCGTTAGCGGCGAGCGTAAGTTGCCTTATGCCACGAGCACCGGTTGTCCCTACGCCTGCAATTACTGCACGGATATGGTTTTCTACAATCGCCGGTTCAATCCCTACGACACGGGTCAGGTTGTCGAGGAGTTAGTAACCCTGGTGCGCGAACATCGTTTGACGGAAGTCGCGCTGCTCGATTCCAACTTTCTTGTGGATGTGCGCCGCGCTCTCGCCATCGCTAAAGGCATTCTCAATTCGGGAGTTCGCTTCCATTGGAGTTTCCAGGCATCCACGGATCTACTTTGCCGCATGGCGGATGAAGATGTGCAAACGCTGGCCGCGAGCGGCGTGAACCATATCGGGTTCGGCACCGAGTCCGCTTCGCCAGAGGTCCTGCGTCACATGAACAAAGCGCATCAGCACATCCAGGACATGTTTGAAGCAGCCCGCAAGTGTAAGCGGGCCGGAATTCGGGTGACTTACAACCTGATCTTCGGATATCCGGGAGAGGAGGATCGCCATCGCCGCGAAACGCTGAAGGTGATGGGTGAGATCGCGGAACGCTTCGATAATGTCAGCTTCTCGCCGAACGTATTCACGCCCTATCCCGGCGTTCCCATCTGGCCGCAGCTTCGGGCCACGGGTCTCGCGGAGCCGCAGTCGCTCTTGGAATGGGCCGACATCGATCTCGGGACCAACAAATTGCCCTGGCTGCAGGACAAATCCTTCGCCCGCTTGCAACGCGGAATTTCGTATTTTCTACTGGATAATCAGATCAACAAGACGCGCCGCCGGTCGAGATCGGGAGCGGTGCAATCGATTCTACAAGCCTCCAGAAGGCCGCTGCATTGGCGCATTCGTAATTACTCGTTCGACTGGCCCCTGGAACTTTGGCTTGCTATGGCGAACCGGTGGCTGGTGGTAAGGCGCTCTCTGCTCACCGGACAATCTCTGAGCCATGAGCTCGCCAAAGCAAGGTAATACCCCGATGGCAGACGTACTGTTCACTCACAGCAATCACCTCTTCTTCGATCGCAAACAGATGAAGAAGATGCAGCCATATCCGCCGCTACAGACCCTGCTGGCCGCGGCCGCTTTGCGGGAGCGTGGCATCAGCGTAGCGTTGTTTGATTCCACGTTGAATCCTCCCGAGGAGGGTTTTGCCGCGGCGCTCGATACGCACCGGCCCCGCCTGGCGATGGTTTGTGAAGACGATTTTAACTACCTGTCCAAGATGTGTCTGGGACGCAATCGGGATCTTGCATTCTCTATGGCTGCCGCGGCAGGCGCGAGAGCCGTCCCCATCGCCGCCCACGGTTCGGACGCATCGGATCATGTCCTGGAATATCTCGATGCGGGCTTCGATTCCGTTTTGATCGGAGAGGTGGAGACTACCCTCATTGAACTGGCGGAAGGGCGGCCGCGAGCTTCCATTCGCGGGCTGGCTTATCGGGATGCCGATCGGGGCGAAGGCTCGGTTCAGCGTACCGCGCCACGCGAGCTTCGGGCCGATTTAGCGCTCCCTTCGCCAGCCTGGGACCTCATCGACATGCAGCAATACCGCCAGGCATGGCAGGCAGCGCACGGCTATTTCTCTTTGAACATGGTCTCCAGCCGCGGGTGCCCGTATCGATGCAACTGGTGCGCAAAGCCGATCCACGGCAATAGCTACCGTGTCCGGCCGGCTTTGTCCGTCGCATCCGAGATGCTTCATTTGAAGGCACAATTTCAGCCGGATCAACTCTGGTTCGCCGACGATATTTTTGCTCTCTCGCCCAAATGGACCTTAGCCTTCGCGAATGCGGTGGAAAGCCTGGATGCGCAAGTGCCGTTCAAAATGCAGTCCCGATGCGATTTGATGACGCGCGATACCGTGGGCGCCCTGCGCCGCTCCGGATGCGCGGAAGTATGGATGGGCGCGGAGTCCGGATCGCAGCGGATTCTGGACGCAATGGACAAGGGCACCACCGTGAGAGATATCTACCGGGCCCGCGAGAATCTGCGCAGCCACGGCATCCGCGCCGGGTTTTTTCTTCAGTTCGGCTATCCCGGCGAAAGGTGGAACGAAATTGAAGAGACCATCCGCATGGTCCGCGAAACCCAGCCCGATGACATCGGGGTGTCGGTCTCCTACCCGCTTCCAGGCACTCGCTTTTTTGCTCAGGTCAGTGAGCAACTTGGCCGGAAGTCGAATTGGTCCGACAGCGCGGATTTGAGCATGCTGTTCCGCGGTGAATATTCGAGCGAATTCTACCGGGCGCTTGCCGATGCGCTGCACGCCGAGGTGCGTGGAAGCTTCAGCGATCCCGACGCTTGGGACCGCGTGCGGAAACTGGAGCGTTCCCGAGCGGCGGTGCTTGTGTCATGAGGCTGCTGCTCACTCATGGCTATTTTCTGCGCGAGGATCCCAAGGAACGCCAGATCATGAAGCCCTATGCGCCGCTGGGCATTCTCTATCTGTCTTCCCACCTGCGCGGCAAGGGATTCGAGGTCGATATCTACGACTCGACGTTCGGCTCGCGCGACGAGCTATTCGGCATCTTGGATGCTGGTCCGCCGGCCGCGATCGGAATCTACGGCAACCTGATGACCCGCCGCAACGTGCTGGAGATCGCCTCGCGGGCGCGCGCATCCGGATGGAAGGTCATCCTCGGTGGTCCGGAGCCGGCGAATTATGCCAACGAATACTTGGCTTGCGGCGCCGACCTCATCGTGGCGGGAGAAGGCGAATACGCTCTCGAACGTTTGTTGGCCTCTCGCATGGACCCTGCGGAATGGCCATCGATTCCCGGCATCATCTTTCGCGCGCCCGACGGATCGGCGTTCCGTACCGCTGCCACCCAGCTCATTCTCAACCTCGACGCCCAGCCGTGGCCCGACCGCGAACGCGCGGACATTCCCCGTTACCTGAAGGTCTGGCGGGAACACCATGGCGCCGGCTCCGTCTCCCTGATCACCGCGCGCGGCTGTCCTTACCATTGCAACTGGTGCAGCCACTCCGTCTATGGCAAGACTCACCGGCGGCGCTCGCCGAAATCCGTTGTCGATGAAGTGGCCTGGATCGAGCAGCGCTACCAGCCGGACATGCTGTGGCTGGCCGACGACGTTTTCACCATTCATCACGGCTGGATTTTCGAATATGCGACGGAAATGACGCGCCGCAATCTCAAGATTCCGTTCGAGTGCATCACGCGCGCCGATCGCCTGAGTCCGCGCATCGCCGAAACGCTTGCCAGCCTGGGATGCTTTCGGGTCTGGATCGGATCCGAGAGCGGATCGCAACGCATTCTCGACGCCATGCAGCGCGGTGTAAAGATCGAGCAGGTGAGGGATGCGGTTTCGCTTTGCAAGCAAAATGGCATTCAGACCGGTATGTTCCTCATGTGGGGCTATGAAGGCGAAGAGATCGCCGACATCGAAGCCACGGTGGATCACGTGAAGCAATGCCGCCCCGATGTTTTCTTCACCACGATTTCTTACCCCATCAAAGGAACGCCGTACTTTGACAAGGTTGCTTCCCGCCTGGTGAGCATTCGCCCTTGGGAGGCAAGAACAGACCGCGAAGTGCGGGTTCGCGGCCGGCATTCGGAAACGTTCTATCGTCACGCGGACGAACTTCTGAAGTCTGAGATGGCCGCCGAGCCGGACGCCGGCAAAATTCTGGCTGCGCGTCAGGCGCTGGGCGCAGCCCGTAATGAGGTGGAAGCGTGACCGCTCCCTTTGACCAGCTCGCGCCGCAATATGATCAGCTCTGGACTCGTTCTACTGTTGGTGTGCTGCAACGCGAAGCTGTCTGGCGGCAGATAGGTGGTCTGTTTAAGCCGGGCCAAACGGCCCTCGACCTCGGCTGTGGCACTGGCGAGGACGCGCTGCGTCTGATGCAGGCCGGCCTTCGCGTCCGTGCGATTGACGCATCTGGGGAGATGGTAAGAATCGCTCGCGATCGCGGCGTGGACGCCGAAACGCTTGCAATCGAAAACTGCGGACGTTTGGAAGGAAGTTTCGACGTTGTCCTCTCCAACTTCGGCGCTCTCAATTGCGTAGAAGATATTGAGTCGCTCCGCGAGCCGCTGGCCCGCCTGGTTCGCCCTGGCGGCTATATGGCGATCTGCGTAATTGGCCGGTTCTGCGCATGGGAGACGGCCTGGGCGTCGCTGCGGCGCCAGCCGGCCAAAGCCTCAAGGCGCTGGCGCAAAAGCGTCATGTCGTCGTTGGGTGTTCGTGTCTTTCATCCTTCGACGAATAATCTTAAAGCCGCGTTCCGCCCCCGCTTCAAGCTTGTGAGCTGGTGTGGCATCGGTTTGTGTGTTCCGCCGTCGTACGTTACTGGATTGTCCGACGGCTTCCTCCAGAAGCTGGATGCTTTCGACCGGCGCATTGCACACTGGCCCGTATTGCGCGGATGGTCCGACCACCGTCTGTTCGTTTTCGTCCGGAGTTGATCATGTCAATAAATACGGCCCCGGGGGCGACAAGTGCGAGACAAAGATTTCTCGAAGATTACCGGACGATTCGCGGCGCCGAAGGCCGAGGCTCTGGGGAGTCCGCGTATTACCGGGCCCTTCCGTATCGGGATTTGAGCGGAAGAAACTCGGTGCAGTGGGCGATTCGCGGCAGGAGCTATCGCTATTTTGAACGCAAGATTCTGTCGCCAATCGAGCGGAAGGCAGGCCGCCCACTCGACGTTCTGGATCTCGGCGCAGGGAATTGCTGGATGTCCTATCGGCTGTCCCTGCGGCAACACGGGCCGGTAGCGCTGGACATCTTTACGGACGCGATGGATGGTTTGGGAGCTGCGCGTCACTACGGCCCCTGCTTCCCGCTCGTCGAAGCTGAGTTCGACCATCTGCCTTTCCGCTCGTCCAGCTTCGACCTCGCGATTTTTAACGCTTCCATTCATTACTCGACGGATTATCGGCGAACTCTGAACGAACTGCGGCTTTGCCTTCGCCCGGGCGGGCATTTCTTAATCATCGACTCGCCCATCTATGCGGTTCCCGAACATGGTGAGCAAATGCGCGCCGAGCGCCACAACGAGTTCGAGCTGCGTTACGGCTTCCGCTCGGACGCCATTCCCAGCCTCGAATATTTCGACGAACCGGCGATCGCCGACCTATCCGAGCAACTGAATATCGAATGGCGCGTTCATCGTCCCTGGTATGGATGGAAGTGGTGGTGGCGTCCCTGGAAAGCGCGTTTGCTTGGGCGCCGTCCGCCATCTCGCTTCTGGATTTTGGATGGAGTGTTTGCCTGAGTGTTTATTTGACTCCATGATTATCATCTTGCATCCCCGCGCCACCAAACCAAAGAACCGCCGCTTCCCGCTGGCCGCATTGGCGATTGCCGCGGTTCTCGAAGGGAAAGAAGAATACGTCATTGTGGACGGCAATGTGGACCCTCAGCCGGATCGCACGCTGGACCGTATTATGCGCGAAACGGGCGCGGAGATGCTCGCCGTTTCCGTGATGCCCGGGCCGCAAATGGCCGCCGCTGTCCCTCTCTGCCGCGCTTTTCGCCGGAAGTATCCACGGGTGCCGGTGGTGTGGGGCGGGTATTTCCCGTCGCTTTACGCGGATGCCACGCTTAATGCGCCTTACGTCGATTTCGCCATTCGCGGGCAAGGAGAAGACACTTTTCTGGAGCTGCTCGCAGCGTTGCGCGGGCCTCTGAAGTTTGGCGGCATTCGCGGCTTGTCGTACAAGGACGACTTTGGCCTACGCGTGCACAATGGCGAGCGCCCCATGCGTTCCCCCGACGATTTTCCCTGGCCGCCGTACCATCGTCTGGTCAATCCCGAAAGATATATCCTGCCTACCTTCCTCGGCCGCCGCACCGCCGTCCATCACGCGAGCATCGGTTGTCCGTTCCGTTGCAAGTTCTGCGGAGTAGTGCCCGTTCACGAGGGCCGTCAACGAATGGAGGGTCCCGAGCGCACGGCTGCCATCCTCACGCACTTGCAGCGCGAGTACGCCATCGACTCGGTGCAGTTCTACGACAATAACTTCTTCCTCAAGGAGAGTCATGCTCTCGAACAAGCAGAGCGCCTCGCCCCCTTAGGCCTGCGCTGGTGGGCGGAGGGCCGCGTAGACGCCATGCTCCGTTACTCGGACCAGACCATGCGCGCGCTGCGCCGCTCGGGAGCCACCATGATCTTCTTCGGCGCTGAATCCGGTTCCGACAAAGTGCTCGCGGAGATGAATAAGCGCATCACTAGTTCACAAACTCTCGAACTTGCCGCGCGCATTCGGCAGTTCGGAATTGTGCCGGAATTCTCGTTCGTGTTTGGAAATCCAGCCGATCCGGAGGGCGATACCCGGGACACCATTCGATTCATCCGCCGTATCAAGAAACTGAATCCGGAAGCCGAGATCATCGTTCAGCACTACATCCCCACTCCGCACCCCGACGGCATGTACGGCGGGGTGGAAGGAAAGATCGAATTCCCCAGGACGCCCGAAGAATGGGCCAGCGAACGCTGGTACAACTTCACTGTGCGGCACGATCCGAATCTCCCGTGGCTGCCAAAGCCCGTCAAGGAGCAGATCGATAATTTCGAACTTGTCGTCAACTCACGCTGGCCCACGATCCAGGATATTCACTTGCCGCGATGGGGCCGCAACATGCTTCGCTCGCTGAGCTTGTGGCGCTACGCTTTGGGTGTTTACAAATTTCCGTTCGAGTTGCAGTGGGCGCAACGTTTGGTGTCCTTGCGAAAGCCGCGTCTCGAGAGTCTTTGAATGCAAGTATCGGCTATCGAAGGCCACAGGAACTGGGCCGCGAGCTACGACGCCGGGCCAAACCCGCTGCTGGCCCTCGAGACGCGGCTTCTTCTGGAAAGATTGAGTCCGCTGACGGCTACTCGCTTTCTTGACATTGCTTGTGGCACCGGTCGCTGGATGCTTTGGGCCCAGCAGTGCGGATCAAGAGCGTTTGGCGTCGACTTTTGCGCGGAGATGCTGCTCGAAGCCTCACGCAAGCCGGGCCTTGCCGGGTGTCTCAGCCTGGCCGATGCCTGCCGCCTTCCGGTTGCCGATGGCGCAGCCGATCTCACGCTCTGCTCTTTTGCGCTGGGGTACCTCGCGTCTCCTCATCAAGCGTTCGCCGAAATGGCCAGGGTGTCACGCAGAGGCGGCCACGTCGTCGTCACCGACCTGCATCCCCGTGCGTTAGCCGCTGGTTGGAAACGCTCCTTCCGATCGGATGGGCAAGTTTTTGAAATGGACCATCATCTCCACCCGATTGCTGCTTGGGTAGCAGCCGCCGAACCGGCCGGTCTGTCGCTCGGCTGGTGTCTCGAAGCCAGCTTTGGCGACCCGGAACAAGAGATCTTCCGTGAGGCAGGCAAAGAGTCGTTGTTCGCGGAATTAACCCGCATTCCCGCGCTGCTCGCCATGTCTTGGACAAGATCATGAAACTGACCGGCGCTAGAGTAGCTCTCGACGCCATGTCCGCCGAGCGCATTGATCTCGAAATCCATCGCGGCCGCATTCAGCCTTGGGGAAGTTTCGCCAGTCACGCGCCGGAACTGGATCTCGGCGGCTATCTGATCCTCCCGGGACTGATCAACAGCCACGATCATCTGGAATTCAATCTATTTCCCCGCCTCGGCCGCGGCCCTTATCCAAATGCGACCGCTTGGGCCGAGGATATCTACCATCCGGATCGTTCGCCCGTGAAAGAGCATTTGGCGGTGCCCAAGCCAGTGCGCCTCGCCTGGGGCGGGTTGAAAAACCTCTTGAGCGGGGTCACCACTGTCGCGCATCACAATCCCTACGACGCCGAAGTCTTCGACAAAGGATTCCCGGTCCGCGTGGTAAGGCGGTTTGGATGGGCTCATTCGCTGCGCTTTTCCACCGACTTTGCCAAGCGCTATCGGGATGTCTCCAGGCGCTGGCCTTTCTTGATACACGCCGCTGAAGGAACGGATCCCAAGGCAGCCTCCGAGGTCCAGGAGCTGGAGCGAACTGGAGTTTTGAACTCGCGCACAGTTCTCATCCACGGCGTAGGGATCGATCGCGATTCCTTGGAGATTCTCCTGCGGCGTCGAGCTTCGCTCGTCTGGTGCCCCAGTTCGAATCTCTTCATGCTGTCTCAAACACTGCGGCAGGAAGTATTACGCTCCGCCCTACCGATCTGCTTGGGAACGGACTCCGCGCTCACGTCTCAGGGCGATCTGGCTTGCGAACTCCGCGTGGCGCGCAAGTCGAGTTGCCTGACCGCCGCGGACCTCTACCCCATGGTCACCACGCAGGCCGCGCGCGTGCTACGTCTGAACCGAGGCGAAGGTGAAATTCGGGAACATGGCATCGCCGATCTGCTTGCGGTTCGCGATTCTGGCCAGAATCCCGCGGATGCGTTGCAGGATTTCGTGCCGGCCCTGGTCATTTCCGGGGGAAGAATCCAGCTGGTCTCTCAAGATCTCGCCGCGCGGCTCGATCCTCTGCTCACGCGCCACTTGCAGAAGGTTGAAATAACGAACCGCGGCGCTTGGCTTGTGAACGTGAACGTTGCTCTACTCCGCGCCGCTACGGAAGCCGTTCTCGGGACTAACTTCCACCTTGCGGGAAGGCCGGTGCGAGCATGAATCCGGTTCTCGAATCACTCCCTGTGTTGATTCTGTACCCGCATAATCGTTGCAACTGCCGCTGCGTTATGTGCGACATCTGGAAAACGGATTCGACCCAAGAGATCAGCGCTGCCGAATTGGAGCGGCATGGCGAGGATATAGCCCGATTGCGCGTCCAATGGGTGGTGTTCTCCGGCGGGGAACCGCTCATGCACTGCGATCTCTTTCGCTTATGCCGGTTTTTGCGAGAGCGAAGGATTCGCACTACCCTGCTGAGCTCCGGGCTCCTGATCGAGCGGTATGCGGACCAGATCGTCGAGTTCTTGGATGACGTGATTGTGTCGTTGGACGGCCCTCCGGAAATTCACGATGCGATTCGTCGCGTGCCCGGAGCCTTTGATCGGCTCGCCGCCGGCGTAAATGCTCTGCATCAAAGGAACCCAGACTTCGAGGTTGCGGCCCGCTGCACGGTTCAAAGCCGCAACTGCACCCAACTGCGCGCCAGTGCGGAATCCGCTCGCGGTTTGGGGCTGAAGTCTATCTCGTTTCTCGCGGCCGACGTGTCGTCGGAAGCATTCAACCGCCCCGGCATTTGGAGTTCCGAGCGTCGGAACCAGGTGGCGCTGGCACCCGGCCAGGTTTCCCACCTGGAATATGAAGTCGAAGCGCTGATCGACGCCGGGCAGTGCGGCAACTTCGTTGTTGAGACGCCTGAAAAGCTACGCCGCATCGTCGAGCACTTTCGAGCTCATCTCGGTCTCCTCGCCCCGGTTGCTCCGCGCTGCAATGCACCCTGGGTTTCGGCCGTATTGGAGAGCGACGGTGTAGTGCGGCCCTGCTTTTTCCATCGCCCAATCGGCTTTGTCGGCAAGGATGCGTCGCTCTTGGAAGTATTGAACGGGCCGGAGGCGATCCGATTTCGTCTCGGTCTGGATGTTTCGACGAACCCGATTTGCCGCCGTTGCGTGTGTTCGTTAAATTGGAAAGGCTGAATTTCGGCTACAGACGCAGGCAGAACCGCGCACCGCCGGAACCGTTGGCATCCGCCCACATGTCTCCGCCATGGTCGAGCACAGTCTGGCGCGACAACGCGAGCCCGAGACCGAGTCCATTTCGTTTGCCGGAGTGAAACGGCTGGAAAAGAGACGCGCGAACTTCGCCCGATATTCCAGGCCCTGTGTCGGCGACTTCCACCAAGACCACCGATTCTTCGCGCCGCGCCGCGACATCGATGCGTCCGCCATCCGGCATGGCATCCAGCGAATTGCTAAACAGATTCACGAACACGCGCTCCATGCGCGAGCGTTCCATGGGAAGCTCAATATCTTCCGGCACCTCGAGAGACACTTCCACCGATTGTGTCTCCGCCTCGCGTGCCAAAGCGTCCCAGGCCGCGCCGATCACCTCCCGCAGCCGGCACACTTCCACCACCTTCCGCTTGCCCCGCGAGACGTTTACCAGATCCTGCAACAGTTCCTGGATCCGCCGCGACGCGCTGTAGATGTTCCGCGCCAGACGCTTCACTTGCGATGGAGGCAGATCGGAATCCACCATCATCTCGGCGCCCCCGTAGATGGCCGCCAGTGGATTTCGCAGATCATGCACAATCGATGTAGACAACCTCCCAATGGTCGCAATCTGTTCCTTCTGAATCAGCTCTCTTCGCGCGCTCTGGATCGAACTGCACATGTCGTTGAAGGTCTCGGTCAGCCGTCCCAGTTCATCGCGGCTCTCCACCGGCAAGCGAATATCATAATCACCCTGTGCGATCGCTTCGGCTGCGTGGTCCAGACGTTTTACGGGCGCCAAAATGCGTCGCGCCAACAGATAGGTCAGCGCCAGCCCCGCCAGCACCGCGGCCAGCCATATAAATACAATGCTCCAGCGCAGCGATTCAAGCCGCCGGTCGGCGGTGGCGAAGGAACGAAAAATGGACAGTTTTCCGATTGGATGACCCAATACGTCCATCAGCGGCGTGGTGAACACCATGTATTCGGTTCGGCCATCGGTGATTCGCCCGGGCCGATCGGGATAATTCGCTGCCGTCAAAATGGCGCTGGAGACGCCGCCGGCTAGCGTGGACGCAACCAGATGGGATCCCGCGACGAACGTGAAGTCGCTGCCCCCAGTCGCTTTCTTGAGCTGTCCCGCTGTCAGGTTGTTCACTTCGTAGCCCGCCACCAGCACATCGATTAGGCCGGGGCCACCCGAGGATTGCACATATACTGGCGTCACTATCACCTGATACAAGCGCCCCCCAAGCGTGAGAAAGCCTTGCGATTGCCGGGGAAAACTCGCGGCCGCCTGTTGCACCAGCGGCATCGTGTGCGGCATGGGGATGCGCGGATTGCCGCCCAGAGATGTAATCACGCCGCCATTCGGATCGGTCACCAAAAACATCGCGTTGTCTTCCGATACTCGATTCCACAACTCGGCCGCGGTATCGCGAATGGTCGCTTCGTCTCCGGTGGTGAATGCGGCCCGGACATCCGACATCGTGCTGAGGATCAGGCTGATCGACGCGAGTTTATCGGCATGCGCGCGCCACAACGATTCATAAGCCTGAAAGCTGGCGCGAACTTCGTCTTCCAGGCTTTCCGAGGTACTCTGCACCACATGCTGCTGGACAATCCAGACCGTTACCGCGAACAGCAGCGTGATGGCGATGGAAGTAGAAAGGAGGGTCTTCCACAGCAGCGATAATCGTGAAAATCCCAACATCACTTGGCCGCGCCGGGGTAAGTCAGGCCGTCCTCCGGGGTGTTGGAATAGTCCTTGCCGTATTTGTTCTTGTGCGACGCCGGCAGGTAGCCGGTCTCAGAGATCTCCATCGTCGGCAGCGTCAGGTTCTCGGCCCCTACCGCGACCTTGCGCTCCAGCCCTTGCAATACGCTTTCGCTCGCGCGCTCATGAAAGACCTTGAGTCTATATTCTCCCGGCGTTACGCTCGCGATCTCAAACTTTCCATCGCGGCCGCTGACGGTGAAGTAGGGCGTGTCCACCACCAGGATGACGGCGCTCATCGCCGGATGAATATTACAGAAGATCCTTACCACGCCAGGGCGTTGAAAGCGGAAACTCTTGATCGTGCCCGGAGCATACAGGCCGATGTCGAACAATTGCCCGCTGAAATTCGAGAAAGCGTTGTGGAAGATCGGATCGTAGTTCGGAAAATCGACTGTTGTTCCGGTCTCGATCGCCAGAACATGCGGCGTGAAGGTCTTGTCCTTTTGGATCAGACGCGCGTGTTTGCCGTCTGCGGGCGTCGGAGTTCCGTTTGCGGCGAGAAGCCAGACCACGACGCCGGAGAAGTCCCGGCCTTTGCGGACGGATGCGATATTGGAATCCTTCAACTCCACTTGGCCGATAACTGAACCGGCGACTAGAGGCGTCCCCAGCAAGGCCAGCGCGCACGAGATGGCCAGCGCGCGACCGGCCGAGCCGCGACCAACCGAGCCGCGACCGTGAGGGAGCTGGTCTTTAAAAAAGATACGCCACCCCCAAATCATAATGATTGTTTAGCCGCGTCCCTGTGCCGATGTACGACGTCCGCAGTTGCATGCCCTCCAAACTGAACAGCACGTTCGGAGCGAGACGATACACCAGATTCGCGGCATACCCTTGATTCTTGTAAATCAATCCCTCGGAAACCTCCGAGGCCTGGTTGTTGTGCTGGCCCGCGATCAGATGAAAAGTCAGGTTCGGAGTCGCCAGCCACGCTAGCTGCGTCCATCCTCCGATCGCTTGCACAGGCCGCACTAGCGTCGGCCCCAAAACAAAATAGCCTGGCCCTATCGTCCCGAGCCCCGCAATATTTTCGCCGCTGTAGAATGCGCCTGAGAACTCGATTTTCTCCCACGGATTCGCAAACCAATCGAAACTGAACAGGCGCGATGGCACCGAAACTCCATTTTCCGTGGTTTGTGCGGTATGGAAACCTGGAGCGACCTCGATGCGGGTGTGTTCTCCGAACTTGTGCCAGAATTCAAACCGGCCCTCCAACGCGGGCCCCGCGCTCGATCCCACGCTGCTGTTCGAATAGATCAGGCTGTCCGTGTACGTTGCGCTCATGTACGTTCCGCCCATCTCGTACAGGCCGAGTTGCGCGCGCAGTCCGCTGTCACCGCCAAACTTGAAGCGCTCCTCCACCTTTACTTGCGGACTCCATAGCCACAGGTTCCCTGCGGAGGTAAACGGCGAGACTTCCACTTGCGCTAACGAGAACGGATCGCGCGGAGCGATCAGTGGTTTGTCCTGGCCCACCATCACGCTGGTGTTCGCCCAATCGAATTGAATGTCCGCGGTGCGCAACCGAGCCGTGTGATCGAGCGACGTGCCCTCCCCGCCGTAGAAATCGAAGAATACCGAGCCGTTGACCTGGGCTCCCCACAGCGCTTTGGGACTTTCAAAGCGAAGACCAAGCACCGTCTGCGCGACGGTCGCTCCGTCGGTTGTCGGCCCGGAGGTAGCGGAAGCGGTGGTCGGATTCTCGTCTCCAGCAGCGTTCTTGCCGTTCAGAAACGCGTTGAACAACACCATGCCGGTGAGCGAAATGGGAAATCGTTGCGAAGCTTCCACCTTCTCCTGGCTGAGATCGGCAGCGCGTTGTTCGGCCACTTGGATCCGCTCTTCTAGTGGCGCCTCCGGCGGCCCGACTGGCGGCTGAGCCTGCGCAGCCTGGCCCGGCGCTGCTCCCTTGGCCGCTGCTAATTCCGTGCGGAGAGCGTGAACTTCGTCCGCCAACTTGTGGTTTTCCTGCTCCAATCGATCCAGGCGCTGCAAGATTTGCTGTAGGTCTGAATTCTCCTGGGCTCGAATTCCGGGAGCGGCGAATAGAAGGGTAAGAATAGGGCAAACCACCTTTACGGAAACAGGGAGAGGGCGTTTAGTAAACATCCAGCAATTTCTCCAGAGCCTGCCGCACGGCGCCAGGCGAATAAGGCTTACTGAAATACGATGCGCCCAATGCTGCCACCCGGCGTGGCGTTTCCGGTTCGCTGTCGCCGCTGATCACGATGATCGGAAGTTGAGCCAGGCAGGGTTGGGCGCGCACGCGCTCGATCAGTTCGAAACCGTCGATGCGCGAAAGACGCAAATGCAAATCGGTGACCAAAGCCGCGACCGGCGTTTCGGAGACGGCGAGAAGCTGAAGTGCTTCCTGAGCCGTCGCGACCACTCGCACCTCGAGATCGGGCCGCGGCAGCAGCGCTACCTCCAGCGGTTCCACCGACAACGCGTTATCTTCGACAATCAGAACAATCCGTTGCATGCGGCTAGGGGATAAATCGGTACCCGACGCCATGTACCGTCAGAAAATGCCGTGGAACGCCGGGATCCGGCTCAAGTTTCTGCCGCAGCCGCACAATGTGGGCGTCCACAGTCCGGGTGTTTGGAAACGACTCGTAACCCCACACCGAATTCAAAATCACATCGCGAGTCAACGCGCGGTCCGGATTCTGCAGAAAGAACGTGAGCAGGTTGTACTCGGCTGGCGTGAATTTTAGCTCCTCCCCGCGCCGCGTCACCACCCGGCGTTTAAGATCCACCTGCGTATCGGCGAATACGATCACCTGATGCGCGTCGGAGGATGTGCGTCTCAGCACGGCGCGGATCCGCGCTAGAAGTTCGCGCGTGCCGAACGGCTTCACGATATAGTCGTCGGCGCCGATTTCAAGCAGCAGCACCTTGTCCATCTCCTCGCCGATCGCGCTCAGAACGATGATAGGCGTCTTCACGTGCGAGGCGCGCAACTGCTTGCAAAGATCGATGCCGCTCATTTCCGGCAATCGCAGATCCGCCAGGATGAGTTGAGGTTTCAGGCTGAGCGCTTTTTCGAATCCCGTCCGCCCGTCAGCCACGTGGACGGCCCGGAATCCTTCCTGCTCTAACAGGACGCTAATTGTGTCGCCCAGGCTCTCATCATCGTCGATAACCAGAATTGTAACCACGATATGTACTGATTCGAAGTATACGAAACGGTGGCAGAGATTGGCGAAGAGTCAGCGGCCTTTTACAACTCTTTTACAACTAAATAACCGTTGCTAGGCTTCGGCGCGGCTACTGTGGGGACAGTGCAACTTACCATCGCCGCGGTGCTCGCGCTTACACCGCTGCTAATCTTGCCGGCTTATCTGTTCTATTACGATGTCACGCCGAAGGTTGACCTAGTGCTCATCGGTACTGCGATTGGACTGCTGGCTTTGTTTCGGCAGCACTCGCTCGCCAGCTCGCGCCGGTTGTGGGCAAATCCGCTCGGTCGGTGGTTTAGTTTTCTGGCTGCCGCGCAACTCATTTCGCTCCTGCTCTCCACTGTGTTCTCTCGCCATCTAGCGCTTGCATGGAATGGAGGGAACTGGCGCCGGCTTGGCTTTGTTTCGCAATCCGCTGTTATTGCCCTCGGATTTCTTATCGCCGTGTCGTGCTCGAATTCCGGGTTGCGTGTTTTGCTTCGTGCCACGACCGCATCAGGCACGGCGACTGCGCTCTACGGAATTGTGCAGTACTTCGGCGTCGATCCGCTGCAACAGTCGGCCAGTTATCACATTGGCGAAGGCTTCATGTCTATCGTTCGGCCACCCTCTACGTTGGGGCACTCGGACTACTTCGCCGGGTATTTGCTTTACGTGGTTTTCCTGGGCGCGGCTCTCCTAGCGACCGAGGAAAAACCCCTGTGGAAAGCGCTTGGAGCTGTCGCCACTCTTGCCGCAGCGGCTGCGATCTTTCTCAGCGGAACGCGCGGCGCTTTGCTTGGGCTGGCCGCTGGTTCTGTCTCGCTATGGATGTGGAATCGTCCCAGGTTCACATTGCGGCATACGGCGATCGCGGCCGGACTGTGCGCCGCGGGCCTCGCCTTTTACTTCTCTCCAGCCGGGTTGAAGCTTAGGGCGCGCTCGCAATGGGCGCTTCAAGATCTTCATGGAGGGGCTAGGCTCTGGCTCTGGCGCGATTCGCTGCGCATGTCGAGTAAACGCCTGCTCGTTGGCTTTGGACCGGAGACTTTCGCTCTGGAGTTCCCTCGTTACCAATCCGTGGAGCTTTCGCAAGCGTATCCAGATTTCTACCACGAGTCGCCGCACAACATTTTTCTGGACGCGCTGGTGTCGCAGGGCATCGCAGGATTAGGAATATTAGTTGGATTCGCGGCGTTGGCTTGGTTCGCGGCTCGACGTGCGGTCAGCCACGCGCAACGGTCTGCGCCGCATCTGGCTTCAGCGCTGGTTGCGGGGCTAACTGCCGGTCTATTCGTATGCTTCACTCTACCGGGCGCTCTTTACTTCTATGCGACCGTCGCGATGCTAGTGGGTCTCGCGATCCCCCGCGCTGCGGACGTCGCCGAGTCACGACCAGCACTCCAGTTTCGCGTCACGGCGTTGGCGCCAACTCTGACTGCTGTCGCCATGTTCTTGTGCTTCGTCGTCCGGTTGACTGCAGCCGACGTTGCCCTGGAGCGAGCGAAGCGCGATCTGGACGCCGGACGAATCGAAGATTCGGTAGCGGCTTACGCGCGGTCTGAACGATGGCATCTGCCGGGCTCGAGCGACGATTTATACTTCTCCCGTGCCCTAGCGGAGGGTTCACGCACTGCCTCAAACCCGGCTCGCATGTTGATCGCATCGCAACAGTCTTTCACTGTCGCGCGTCGTGCGGCGGAAACCTCTGAAGAACAGCAAAACGCCTGGTACAATCTGGCCGGGTTCTACGCCGCGCAGAACGACCTCGCAGGGATGGAGGCATGTCTGCGCCGTTCCGTTGCCGCTTCTCCAAACTGGTTCAAATCCCACTGGGCGTTGGCGCAAGTGCTCCTCTTTGCGGGCCGGCGGACGGAAGCAATGGCCGAAGCGGCGCGCGCGGCCGATCTGGACGGTGGAAAAGATCCGGAAATTGCAAAGCTTTTACAAAGCCTTCACCACCCGACGGCGTCACCAAAGGCAGAATAGGCATAGGTATTGAGGCCGATTATGAAACATTTACCCTTTTTCTTGGCTATTGTGTCTGCCGCCGTGGTTTGCCCCGCGCAGACCCCTATTGTGGCTGGTGGCGGCGTCGTGAATGGCGCTAGTTTCGAGAAAGGACAGCCGGTATCGCCCGGTTCGCTGGTCTCAATCTTCGGCACGGGGCTGGTGAGCAAAGTGGCCTCGGCCGACACGATCCCGTTGTCGAACAGCCTGAGCGGCGTCACCGTGACGTTTGCCGATCTGCCCCCGGCGCCCCTGTTGAGTATTATTCCTGGCGCTTCCGGCTCCGACGATCAGATTAACGCTCAGGTACCCTGGAACATCGGCTCCGGAACCGGCATTGTAAACGTCATGGTAACCACTGCGAACGGCACGTCCAAGCCCGTCGCGGTCAACTTCGCGCCTTCGATGCCGGGCGTCTTCGTGGCGGCCCTGGGCGGCCAGTTGAACGCGGTCGCTGTCAACTTCTCTGATAATTCGCTGGCCTGGCCGCAAGGTCTCGTCTCCGGTTCTCATCCTGCGAAAGCAGGCGATGTTCTGGTCATATACGCTACCGGACTTGGCGCCGTCGACCACCCGCCCGTTGAAGGCGGAATACCCGGCCAGCTTGCGAAGACCATCGCGACGCCCAAGGTCCTATTTGGCGGGGTCCAGGGCGAGGTTTTGTTTTCCGGGCTTTCGCCGCAGTTTGTGGGCGTGAATCAATTGAACGTGCAAGTACCCACGGGCGTTAAGTCAGGCAGCGCCGTGCCGCTCGACATCGAGATCAACGGCTTCACCAGCACAAACACTGCCGTAGTCGCGATCCAATAACGGGGGCCGCGTTTGAATACACGAGTCTTTGAATGCACGACTCCTTTGACGTTTTCGAATACATCGATTTCCTGCGGGCGCGGTGGAGATTCCTGGGCCTGGCCTGCGGCTTCGCGATCCTGGCCGCCCTCGCAACAGGGTTTCTGCTTCCCAAGCGGTACACCGCAACTGCGACCATACTGATCGACCCTCCAGCGGGAGGCGACCCGCGCATCGCCGCTGCCGTGAGCACGGTGTATCTGGAGTCGCTGAAGACTTATGAACTTCTCGCTACCAACGACCAAATCTTCGTACGCGCGGCCGGGCAGTTCCATCTTCGCGACCGGGACGGATCGCCCATCGAATCGCTAAAGCGCCGCGTCCTTAAGGTCGACAAACTCCGCGACACGCGGGCCCTCCAAATCAGTGTCACTCTATCCGATCCCAAAACGGCGCAGGCCGTGGCCCAGTACATCGCGGAAGGTGCCGTGGAACTCAACCGTTCCGGCGCGAAGGAAGCGGATGAGGCGTTGATCGAGAGCGCAGCCAAGGCAGCCGAGACTGCCAAGCTCCGCCTCAGCGATGCCGAGAATGCCTGGCAGAAGGCCGCCGGAGCGCATTCCGCGGAAGCGCTGCGGTCTGAAGTTTCCGACGAAAGCTACCTCAAAACGCGCGTGGAAGACCAACTTCTGGAGGTGCAGGCCGATCTCGCCGGCGGCATTACTGAAGCGCCGCGCGACATTAGCGCAGCTCGCGCCCGAACCGAGCTCTTGGAAGGTCGAATCAGGGAACTGAACGTCGCGATAGAAAGGAAAAGCGCGGCGCTGGCTCACCAGAGCGCACTCGAACAGGATCTGCAGGCGGTGTTGAACTCGGCTCGCGCATCGTACGAGGCGTACGCGCAACGGCTATCGGATTTACGGGTCAGCCGTGGATCGCGAGCCGAGTGGTTGCGCGTGGTCGATCCCGGCATTATTCCGCAGCGGCCCAGTTCTCCGAACTTGCCGGTGATCCTGATCGGAGCGGCGTTACTGGCGCTCTTCGGGTCTTTGTTGTACCTCACGCTGTCGTTCAGCTTGACGCGAGGACGGCGGCGCTACGATTCGCCGCTGCGCATTGCCAGTCATGCGGGCGACTGAAGTTCACGCGCGCGAGCTGCCGCGCGGTTATTGGATCGCGGGATTGTTGGGTGCTTATGCCTGCGTCGTCGCGGCGTCGCCGAATTTGGCGGCAGCCGCAGCCCTGAGCCTGCCTCCGGTAGCGATTGCGCTGGTCCTGTGGACCCTCGAAACGCCCGGCCGTTGGATGTGGTGCTTCTTCTTCGCTGCGCTCCTGCTGCCACCCCTTCCGTTTGCACTCGGCAATTCAGGCCCTCACGTAGGCGTGGCATTGGCCGGGCTCGGCCTTGTCTGCGGGGCTCTGCGGGTCCGAGAGTGGCGCCTCGAGCGCAACCTGCTGACGTTTGCGATGGCTTGTTTCTTCCTGGTGCTGCTCGCTAGCTCGGCGCTCGCGGTGTTTTATTCCGGGCTAAATGTCGCGGCCGGTAGTCTGGCGCGGGTCCTGCTGTTGGGAATTCCGCTGTACGTGTTTTTCTATACGGCGTACGGGCCCGCAGTGGCCAAGGGCGGAGACGGCATCGCTGGATCTCGGACGTTGTATTGGTTCGGCGTGCTTTCAGCGGTTTTCGCCTGCTTCGATTTCTACTACCAGTTTCCCGCGCCGGCCGGCTACGGACCCCAGTTCATCTGGCTCGACTCGGGGATCTATCGCCGCGCTCAGGGTTTCTTCTATGAAGCCAGCACGCTGGGAAATGTATGCGCGTTCTTTCTGATCATGATTGCCGTGACCCTGCTGCGCCCCGGGCGTGAGCGGCCGGTATCGAGATTGGCATTGGGGCTCGGTGCGCCAGTTCTGTTCGCGGCTCTGGTGATGTCCTATTCGCGAGCCTCGTTGCTGAATCTGTTGGTGGCGCTCGCGGCGCTGCTGTTCATCGAGCGCGCCCAAATCCGGATCAGCAGGCTCCTTGCCATCGCCGCTAGTTGCCTGGCAGCGGGCTCGCTGGCCGCCTGGCAGTTATTTCCGGAGGCCGCCTGGAACTATTGGCTGCACCTGGTTCACTCGCAGTTTCTGTTCACGCAAACGAACAGCGTGCTCTCCGGCCGCGTCTCCAACTGGCAGACCATAGCAGCATTTCTCGCGGCCCATCCCTGGCACGCGATTCTAGGAATCGGTTACAAGACACTCCCCTATTCCGATTTCATCGGACACTCCGTCGTCGCGGATAACATGTACCTGAGCCTGCTGGTCGAAACCGGAATCGTCGGGCTGGCCGCGTTCTTCCTGCTCAATTTCGCCATTCTTCGCACGGCCTGGCGCGCCGCGCGGCGTCGCGATTCACGAGCTTCATTCTTCGGAACCTGGATCTTCTGCTTCTGGATTGGTCAGCTCTTCCAGATGCTTTCGGGCGACCTGTTTACGTATTGGCGCGTGCTTCCGGTGTACTTCTGGGTTCTCGCAATGGCCATCCGATGAACCGGCGTCTGTTGATCCTCGACCAATTCAATCAACTCGGCGGCGCTCAGCGTTGCCTGCTCGATTTGCTGCCGGCATTTCTTGAGGCCGGTTACCAAACGCACCTGGCAGTTCCGGGAAACGGACCGTTGGCGGATGGCGCGTGCGGCCTTGGAGCTATCGTTCACCGCATTTCGTGCGGCGCATATACATCCGGGCAGAAAAGCTGGATCGATGCCGCTCGATTCGCCGTCGATCTTCCGCGTCAGGCTGCACGAATTGCGTCTCTGGCGTCTCAACACGAGATTGACCTCATCTACGTCAACGGTCCGCGATTATTGCCGGCAGCCGCCATCGGCGCGCGCGGTAGGCCGGTGGTCTTCCACGCCCATAGCGTTGTGACCCAACAGGCCTCCGCGCGATTAGCGCGCTGGGCCCTTCGATCGGCGAATGCCAGCGTAATTGCGGCGTGCCGATTCGTCCTGGAATCCCTGGCCGGCGCGGTGGAACCCGAGCGTTCGCGCGTAATCTACAACGGAGTTGCGCCCGTGGAGTGTGTGCGGCGTCGGCGCGGCGTTAACGATCCCTGGCGAATCGGCGTCATTGGACGGATCGCGCAGGAAAAAGGCCAGTTGGAATTTGTTCAGGCGGCGCGCCTGATACTCCGGCAGCAGCGCTGGCGCTGTGAATTTGTGGTGTGCGGTGACGCGCTGTTCTCAAGCCCCCGTTACAGCCGGCGCGTGCGCGCGGAGGCGGAAGGGTTGCCGATCGAGTTCACCGGATGGCGCAACGACATTGGCGATGTGTTGTCGACGCTCGATCTGGTTGTGGTTCCGTCGTCGGAGGTGGAAGCTACAACGCGCGTGATCCTCGAAGCGTTCTCCGCGGGAATCCCGGTGGTGGCATTTCGATCGGGCGGGGTACCGGAGATCGTCGAGGACGGTGTCACTGGCGTGCTGTCCGCACCCACAGCGCGGGACCTGGCTTCAAAGTTGTTGGAGCTTTTCTCCAATGGCGGCGCTTTGCTTGATTGTATTTCCACGCGGGCGCGCGCTCGGTTCGCGGCGCGTCTTACGCTTGATCGCTACCGTTCGGAAGTCTTAGACGCGATCGGAAGCGTCTTGTGAAACCCTCCCGGCAGATTCCAGCACACGCCCAGACGGTTTTCGATGCCCTGCATTTCGCGGAGCCTCGTTTCGACAAGCTGAGCGGTCTGTCGGACGCCGAGTGGAATCGGTTGATCGCTTTCTGCCACCGTACGCAATTGGCTATTCCGTTCGCGCTTCGTTGCCACAGTCGCTTGCCGCCCAAGATTGCGGAGCGTTTCGATCAAAACCTGGTGAACAATGCGGAACGTTGGCGCCGGCTGAAGTTGGTGTATCGCCAGGCCAGCGGCGCATTCGAAACTGCGGGACTCGAGTTCGTCACGCTCAAGGGGTTCACCCACGTCCCCGGCTTTGTGGCCGATCCCCGACTGCGTGTGCAATACGACTTCGATTTGCTATTCCCGTGCGACCAGGTCCAGGCAGCTCTCGACATCGCACTTGGGCTCGGCTATGAACCGTTGGGCGGGGGAGATCGACATCCGGTGGATCACCTGCCCGTGTTGATCCGCAAAACCGGCTGGGAATGGCGTGGCGATTTTTTTGACCCCGATCACCCTCCGGCGCTGGAGCTGCATTTCCGCCTCTGGGACTCCGGAACGGAGGGCTTCGCGGTCCCCGGCGTTGAGCATTTCTGGCAACGCCGCGAGCGCCGAATGCTCGAAGATCTGGAGTTCAGATCGCTCGCAGCCATCGATCTGCCAGGCTACTCTTCGGCGCACGCGCTGCGCCACCTGCTGCGCGGAGATTCGCGTCCGTCGCACCTTTACGAAATCGCCTATTTTCTCGAACACAATTCCGATACCGAGTTCTGGCGCGTCTGGCGCGACTCGCACGATCAGCCCCTGCGGCGGGTGCAAGCGGTCTGCTTCGCCATCGCTCGCCAGTGGTTTGGCTGCCGCCTACCCGCGATCGCACAAGTAGAGATAGAGCAACTGCCGCAACCGGTGCGGGCCTGGCTCGCGACCTATGCCCATGCGCCCGTCGTAGGCCTCTTTCACCCCACGAAGGACGAGCTGTGGCTTCATCTCAGCCTGCTGGATCGGGGCTCCTCGCGACTTCAAGTCCTGCGTCGCCGCTTGCTGCCGCTCCAACTTCCAGGGCCCGTGGACGCGGTGTATTTGCCCGAAGGCGCCGTAGGCTGGCGAGTTCGTTTGCGCCGCGCCTGGCGCTACTGGCTGTTTCTGAGGTCGCGGACATGGCGTCACGCACGAGCACTCGTGCCCACGTTGTGGAGCGGAGCGATGTGGGCATGGAATAGACATCAGTGAATCTGACGCATTAAATCGAATCCGAAGAACAGGCCGCCGGGTGTGTCCGCCGACGGCTCCCCCAGAAACTCCGCGCGCGTCCCCGCACGCTGTGAGACCGTGACGCCGGGGCTGGTTGTCAGTCCGAGCGTAAAGGCGTGCCGGAACAGCTTCTTTTGAATGCCGAATGAATATGCCGGCCGATGGATGCCGAGCTCGCTCGCGTTCAGCACGGTCGGAATCACCTCTGCGACCAATGCCACCGTCGGCCGGATATCGTAAGCCGCGCCCACGCCGATCGAGAATGTGTTTATGCCCGGCATATCCGGAATATCCGAGGAAAGAAAACCCGTCGCCTGCACCAGGGGCCGGGCATCAAACGAAAATGTCGGGACCACATAGAATTGCGCTTTCGAAGTTATGCTCCGCGAGAAGATCCCTTCGATATTCTGGGTGTAGCTCTTGCGAAAGTTGTTCTGACCTTCGATGGAAACGCGCACCGTCATGTTCAGTGGATCCTCATGATGCTCATCAAGGATGTGGTATGCCGCCATGAGCTGGATGGGCCGTCCGATCAGCGTCGGCGACCGGAAGACGCTGACCGACAGCTTGTCGGTCACGCCGTATCGGAGCCCGAGAGAAGCGAGCGCGAAGTTATCCAACCCGAACAGTTCCCCGCCGCGGCCCTGCCCCGTGAACGCCGCATCGTAAGGGAAGCGATGCGTGAAGTTGACGTAGAGGCCATGCTCGTCGACCGCGCGGCCGGTGGGCAGGCTAAAGAGCAAGTCATCGCCAGGTTCATAGATGTTGCCATTTGCCGCTGGCGTTTCCTGCGCCTGCCCGGAAGAAGAGCTGGCGCCAGCAGGGCCGTCGGGATTCGAGAAGGACCGGATAAAGGCTGAGAGACTGTCGATCTGCGCTTCGCTCAACTTGCCTGACCAGGCCGGCATCTGGCCGCCGCCTCGGCCATTGCGAATGGCATCGGTGATGTCCTGGAATCTCAGACTGCGCTGCAACGCGGGGTTGGTAAAATCCGGCGTATGCAGGGCGGCTATGCCTTTGCCGCCGGCTCCGTGGCATCCCGAGCAGTTCTGCTGAAACAGAGCTGCTGCCGGTTCGCCCCCTTCCGGGCCAATCTCGTGAACGGTCTTCGTGGCCACGTCCACCTGATAGCGTTTTCCGTCCCGCTCCACGATCAGTGTCGAGTCAGTGCCGTTTGAAAATGAGATGCCGAGGGATTTCGCGGCGTCCGCGGAATCCTCCGCACGGGCCGCAATCATGCCCATCGCGCCAAGAAATAAACACAGGATGCTTCTGGAAATCAGTCTGATTACCATGCGTCCCTGCCACTAAGCACGCCGGGAATCGTCGCCGTCAAAATCTGGAAATACAAGCCGGCTGAAAAACGGCGCACCAGAAGCAAATCGAAGCGCTTTCGTTGGCGGTACGTGAGGCGGCTGCGTCCGCGAACTTGCCAGAGGCCCGTGAGCCCGGGTTTGACGGACAACACTTCCAGTGCCTCCGGTTGGTAGTACTCGTTCAACTCAAATCGCGTGATCGGCCTGGGCCCGACGACCGACATGCGGCCCGCGGCAATCAGCGCCAATTGTGGAAGTTCGTCGATCGAGTGGCGCCGGCAAAAGGACGCAAAGGCGCTCGTTACCCGCGGGTCTGGCCCTAGTTTCGCCTTGGCCTCGTCGTCGGCTACCTTCTCCACGAACAGTGCCGATCCGCGCACAGGCGCGCCGCTGGGCCACATGCTCCGGAACTTGTAAACCCAGAGTGTTTTCCCGTATCTGCCAACCCGCCGGTGAGCCACCAGTGGCGACGCTCCCGATAATACACAGATCGCCAGCGCCACCATCGCCAGAAAAGGCGACAGGCATATGAGACATAGCGCGGCGGCCACCGGTTCCAGCGCGTACAGCAAGTTGATAGCGGCGGGGACCGTGCGGACGCGAGCTCGCTCGCGAAGTCTTGGCAGGGATACTAACTCAGTGGGCGACATGCGTCCATTATCTTTTGAAATACCAGCCTGTTTTGCCTGAATTTGGTAAAAAGCTTGTAAGAACACATGACTCATGCTCCTTGATCCACAAGTTGCCCCAGGCGCGTGATCGCGCCGTCCAAGCACGAGTACTGCATTCGCCAGAGGCCAGCGCGCGACAATCGCTCATGACAACGCCGCTGCGCGGCCCGTATGTCGCCGGATCCGAGGATGGTGTACTGCGCCCAATACTCCAGGGCGCGATCTGCCGGGTACTTATGAACCCCTGTAGGTGCGCCATGTTCGCGGTCTAGGAATACAACGTGATCGACGACGCATCCGGGCGCGGTTGATATGCCCAGATCGCGTGTGCGAACTTCAATCGCGATTTTGCCATTGGGCCGAACCATCGGCGGATGATCGGACAGTTCGGGAAACAAGCGAGGCGCATCCACCCTCAAACGAATACCGTGAGGGTCTCCAACCGCGTAGCGGTCATCACGGCCACGCACCAGAAACGTACCGTCATCGCTCACATAGCTCCAGCCAGCTCGGGCACACCCATACGCTAAAGTGCTCTTGCCGGCACAGGAGTCGCCGCACAGCAGCACACCGGTCCCATTTCTCATCACCAGCGCCCCATGCAGCGGCGCAAACGCTCGCTGCTGCGCCAGCGTAGCTCCACCGGCAGCTAGAAACTGGTAGCGCAGCAACGGGCGATCCGCTGCTGTGCTCTGTGTCACCCACCCAAACGCAAAGCCCCGGTCCAAATCGCACAGCATGAAGTTCTCCGGGTCGGCAACAATCGACATCAAATGTTCTCTCGCACGGATGACTGACTCCGGAGGCGATACCGAATCGCTCTCGGTCGCTCCGAGACAAACGCGTACGGGATTCCCGTCAAACATACGCTCGAACGCGCCCCAGCTTTCCTCTGCCGCCTGGAGCACGTCGCACGAGTTGGTTTCCAGGACCAGCGGATATCCAAGTGGATAGAAGGTTCGGCGTAGCGGCAGCTCGAACGCGGAGAAAACTGGATCGGCGATAACCGGGGTGGGGCTCGACGCTTCGGGCATGGCGCTCGTCTCGTTGTCAGGGTATGCGATGAAGAAAGCGAATGCCAAGAGGTCGAAGCAGGAAAGTCTTGGATTTTACAAGAAAAATACAAGCCAGAAACAAGCCCTGGCACAGTGCTCGACATACTGCAAGTAGCTACCTCTGCGATGCGTTGTGCAATTGTCCATTACTGGTTGCTGAACATGCGCGGCGGCGAGAAAGTCGTCGAGGCGCTGTGCCGCCTGCTTCCCCATGCCGACGTGTTCACCTTGTTCTACGATCCCGATCGCGTCTCGGAAACCATTCGCGCGCATCGCGTGCAGGCTTCGTTTCTACAGCCGCTTCGTAAGCACTATCGCTCGTTGTTGCCGTTGATGCCGCTGGCGCTCGAGAGTTTCGATCTGCGCGAATATGACTTGGTAATTAGCAGCGAATCGGGTCCCGCCAAGGGCGTGATCACGTCATCGAACGCGCGGCATATCTGTTACTGCCACACTCCCATGCGATATCTCTGGGACATGTATCCGGCGTATCGCGATGAGTGGACTCAAGGCCGCTCGAAGCGCATATTGATGTCGGCGGCGGCGAATTACCTCCGGTTATGGGATCACGCATCCGCGGCGCGCGTGGATGAGTTTGTAGCTAACAGCGAGAACGTACAGCGGAGGATTTGGAAGACCTACCGGCGCGAATCGCTCATCGTGCGGCCACCGGTGAACGTGGAGACGTTTTATTGGCGGCCGTCGGAGGACTACTATCTGATCGTCTCCGAGTTGGTGCCGTACAAGCGTGTGGATGCCGCGGTCCGGGCCTTCAGGCAAAATGGACGCAGGCTCCGTATCGTGGGCGACGGGCCGGAATACAAGGCGCTCAGACGATCCGCGGCGCCGAATATCGAGTTTTGCGGCCATGTCCCGGGAGAGGATCTCCGAGAGCTCTATGCTCGCTGCCGCGCGTTTCTAATGCCGGGCGAAGAGGATTTCGGCATCACCGCCGCGGAGGCACTCGCGAGTGGCAAGCCGGTGATCGCACTGGAAAGAGGCGGCGCGCTCGAAATCGTGCCTGAATTTGGAGGGCTCCTCTACAACCAGCCCGAGGGTCTGCTGCAAGCGATTGAACACTGGGATGAATTGGAGCCTCAGCTTGACCCCCACGCCCTGCAGGCGTACGCAGCTCAGTTCTCGGAGACGGAATTCCTGAGACAAATGAAGCCAATATTGTTCGAAACGGCCAGCTATGAGCGCGAGTATGCTCTTCCCACGCGGCTGGGACCCGAGACGTCGCATGTGGAGCAATTAAGAAACCCTAACGAGTTGTAACTACCTGCTGTGGATTGCATCCAACAGTTGCCCACGTTTGAACTAACCGGGTCATTTTGACACTTTCCTCGCTCGGTACCGAAGTCGAGTGGCTTTCCGCGCTGAAGGAAATTCCTCTGTGGCTTCCACCTTCGTGGCCTACTGTCGTGATTGCGCCCCATCCCGATGACGAGACGCTCGGTGCAGGTGGTCTGATTGCCGCACAACGCAAGTGCGGCGTGCCAGTGAAAATCATTGCCGTCACCGACGGAGAGACGGCTTATCCGGACGCGATGGGGCTCGGGGCGATTCGGCGCGATGAACAAGAAGCGGCCGTGCGCGAACTAGGCGTCGAGGCATCCGGCATCGTCCGATTAGGTTTGCCCGATAGCAACGTTGCGGCGTTCGAAGACAAGTTGACATATTTTATTCGTCCAATGATGGAGCCTGGAACTATGCTGGTGGCGCCCTGGTCCGGCGATCCGCACCCCGATCATGAAGCCTGCGGGCGAGTTGCGGAAAGGCTAGCAAACGCTATCGATCTCACTTTAATTTCCTATCTATTCTGGACCTGGCACCGCAAACCCATCGAGTCCGTCGCCGCGCTCCCGATGTGCCGGTTCGAGCTGGATGATTCACTCCAAGCCGCCCGAACAAAGGCTCTATCGCACCATCGTTCGCAGTTGGAATGGAAGAGCGGCTCGCCGGTGCTGCCCGATTTCTTGCTTGATCCTGCCAGGCGTCCTTTCGAGACCTTCATTCTGCATGCTTAAGGATTCTACGTCGCAAGCGTTCTTTGAAGAGATGTATTCCGCGAATGGCGACCCTTGGGGCTTTGCCACAAGCGCCTATGAGCAGCGCCGCTATCGAACGATACTTCAAGCTCTCGGCCCCCGTCGATATTGCCACGCGTTCGAACCCGGATGTTCCATCGGCGTGTTGACGGAAAGCCTGGCTTCGATTTGCGATCGGGTGGACGCTATGGACATTTCCCCGACTGCAATCGCCCTCGCACAGGATCGCTGCCGTTCCCTTTCCAATGTCAACGTACAACAAGGAGCGCTGCCGGATCAGCTACCCGACGGCGAATTTGATTTGATAGTCTTCAGCGAGATCGGCTACTATTTTGAACCAAAAATACTACTAGCGGTCGCTCAAGAACTAGTTAGCAGAATGAGCAGCGATGGCATCTTTCTCGCCGCGCATTGGCTGGGAACGTCGCCCGATCATCTCCTGAATGGGGATCAGGTGCACGAACTTTTGGACTCAATGAACTTGCGCCGGTTACGATCCGAGCGGTTTGAGGGCTTCCGGCTAGACTGCTGGAGACGAACATGATCCAGCGGCCCTGGCACATCGCTGTCCTCATTCCAGCTCGAGATGAAGAAGAACTCCTTCCGCGATGTTTGCGATCCGTTCTCCTATCCGCCCGTCAACTTCCGGAGCTCGTTCGCAGCCACATTATCGTAGTTTCGGATAGCTCCACGGATCGCACCATCGAAATCGCAGCAACCCTGCTGGGATCTCATGATACCGTCCTGAAGACTCACGCAGCGAGCGTCGGAACCGCGCGCAGGTTGGCCGCGAACTCCATCCTCGGATGCTACCAGGGTTCGCTGCAGCAGCTTTGGCTTGCGAACACGGACGCGGATTGCATTGTTCCACCGGCGTGGCTGAGCAATCAACTGGAGCTGGCTGAGGAAGGCTTTGAAGCGATCGCCGGCACGGTGACTGTGGACGGTTTCGAGGAGCATGGCGTCGAGGTGGCGGAGCGTTTTCGAACCAGCTATATCATCCGCAACGACGGCTCTCACCCGCATATTCACGGAGCAAATCTTGGGGTGCGAGGGGATGCGTACCAGCGCGCCGGCGGCTGGTCTCATCTAAGCACGGCCGAGGATCACGACCTGTGGAGGCGTTTGCTGCGGCAACGCACGCGGACCGTGTCGACTTCCGGCATTGAAGTTGAAACTAGCGGCCGCCGGGTGGGACGCGCCCCGCATGGTTTCGCGAACGCGTTAGCCGCTCACAACAACGAGGGTTTACTAGCGTGACTCTCCAAGGCCGGCTGCGCCAGCTTCGGCGTGAGGGAAGCCTCGACCTTCCGTTCCCCGGTGAGGGTGAAACCCCGGCTCGCCATCGGCGCCTTTTCGAAATCGGCCGCGAAGATCTCAGTTTGGCTCGTCTCGCCGAGGCTCATGTGGATGCGCTGGCGATCCTTGCGGAGGCTGGACGGCCGGCAGATCCAAATGCCCTCTATGGGGTTTGGGCGTCGGAAACTCCGAACGCAATGCTGCGGCTCGATCCGTCGCCCTCGGGTCTGGAGCTGAATGGCACCAAACCGTTCTGTAGCGGGGCCGCGTTTCTGGATCGCGCCTTAATCACTGTGTTCGCCCCGGAGCAGCGGATGATCGAAATAAATCTGCGCGAACATCGCGGAGCCCTCACCGGGGCCCTAACCATTACCGGGGCCCTAACCATTGATGACACGGCTTGGATCGCGAGCGCATTCGCGGATACTGAAACAGCCACGGTCACTTTTGAAAAAATACCGGTGGCTGAAGACGACATAATCGGGGACGCTCGCTGGTACCTGGACCGTGCCGGCTTCTGGCATGGCGCTTGCGGACCAGCCTGCTGTTGGGCCGGAGGCGCCGCCGGGCTAGTGGATTACGCCCGTTCGCAATCCAGCCAGGACCCGCATACCCTGGCTCATCTCGCCGCCTTGCATGCCAATGCCTGGAGCCTCCACGCACTACTGGATGCCGCCGGCATGGAAATCGACCAGTGCCCGATGAATCCAGATGCCGCGCGAGTCCGGGCGCTAACGCTTCGCCACCTGGTGGAACAGACTTGCACCGATGTGCTGAGGCGTTTTGCGCGCGCCTACGGACCAAGACCCTTAGCCTTCGATTCCCGAATCTCGCGCCGCTATCAGGAGCTGGATTTGTACCTTCGACAATGCCACGCCGAACGCGACCTGGAGAAACTCGGCGCGGCCATTCATGGCCTTTCGCATCGCGACCCCAGGAGCTAGTTCAGTGACCATCGCGGGCAATGATTTAAAGATGCTGCTACGGCGTTACCCGGCGGTCCAGCTGGCCACGCTTGTAGATGCGCCTCCCGAGGGCCCGCAATGGCTGCACGAAATCAAGCTGGATGGCTATCGTCTGCTCGGGTTTGTCTCCGGAAGCGTGCCCGTCCTCAGGACGCGCAACGGCAAGGATTGGACTGGTAACTTCCCTTCCCTCGCAACCGCGCTAGCAACGCTGAAGGCGAAGGATGCCGTGCTGGATATGGAAGCCGTCATTCTGGATGCGCAAGGAAAAAGCAGCTTTCAAGCGCTCCAGGCGGCGCTCAGTGACCCGGGCGGCGCGCGCAGGATTGTCGCGTATGTCTTCGACCTTCTTCATCTCGACGGGACCGATCTCACTTCTCTCCCGCTGGCCGAGCGCAAGCAAAAACTCGAACGGCTGCTGAAGCGGTCCCGGCAACGAACCTGGCTTCGATACAGCGAGCATATTATCGGCCAGGGTTCGGATATGTTTGCCGGAGCCTGCAAAGCGGGTCTCGAGGGTATCGTGTCGAAGCAAGCCGGCGCTCCCTATGTCGCCGGCCGCCAGCAAAGCTGGCTCAAAATTAAGTGTTCCCAACGGCAGGAGTTCATCATTGTCGGCTATAGTGACGCACGCACGGGCGACCGGGCTCTTGGCGCACTCTACCTCGGTTACCAGAAGAACCGCGTTCTTACATACGCGGGCAAGGTGGGCACGGGTTTTACGATGAAGAGCGCCCGCGATCTTGCCGAGCGTTTCGCGAGCATCGCGGTCGAGAAGCCCGTGCTGACCCGCGCCGAAGCCAGCGGAATGACGGCGGGCGAATATCGTTCCATTCACTGGATTCAGCCGGCACTGCTCTGCGAGGTCGCGTTCACCGAGTGGACCGCAGATGGCCGGATTCGTCACCCGTCTTTTCAGGGTCTGCGGGAAGACAAAAGCGCCGCCGAAGTGAAAAAGGAGACGCCGGTGAAGTGAAACACGATGCGGGCGCTTGGAATCTATGAGCAGGAGAAACCGAGCCGTAATGCGAGACCCAGAACCTAAGCTACCGCCTCCCGATCCCGATCCGGAACCACCGGGCCCACCTATTCCAGGACCGAACCCGGACGAACCGGGCCCAGATGTTGTGCCACAGGTCGATCCCGATATTCCTCAATCGCAAAGACTCGGAACCCCTGACACAAGTGTTTAGCTGTTGGGTGGTTTATGGTGGGCGCGACAGGACTCGAACCTGTGACCTCCTGCGTGTGAAGCAGGAGCTCTAACCAACTGAGCTACGCGCCCTTTCAATGAGTTACGGCTGATTTCTCCTTCGCCGAATCGCTCACCGTGGGGGAAACTTTGGGGACTACGTTTGATAGTTGGCGCGCTTCGAGCGCATCTATAGCATCCCTACGAGCCTGCACCCGAATATGGGAATAACGCCTCAGCATCGCCATACTCACGTGTCCCATCATATCAAGCATGGTGCTCTCCGGCACCCCGCTTCTGCTTGTTTCGTACAGAATGAGTGGCGGAGATCGTGTAGGCGACAATCGACCTTGCTCGCCTTCCTCACCGATTCCCAGGCGGTCTTAAGTGTAGTAACGGGCTTGGTAAGGTCCACCATCGCTAGCCGATTGCACAATGGAAAAACGAACCACTACGGTTGCACCGGACCGAACTTCGTAGCATAACGTGAAGCATGTTGGCCCAGAACCGCCTTCAGGTTCGCACTCATGGGAATCCGCCTTCCCTTCCCTGCCTCGGTCTTTGATCTGCCCACGACAATTTCCGCAGTTTCAAAATTGATCTGCGACCATCGGAGTGTACGGCCTCATCGCTTCTCATGCCTGTCCATGCGAGCGTGTATAGAAACGGGTAGATCAGACGGGATCGGTTCTTGGCGGCCATGTCCAGAATGGCCATCTCTTCGGCGGGCTCCAACGCTCTGCCAACGTCATGGTTCTCCTCAAGGTGCTTGAGTTTAGGCCATAGGATTTGAAACTTAGACCCTACCGCGCGCGCAAGGACTGAGAGTTCCATGTTTATCGTGCGGTTGCTCGCTTTCTCTAATTTGCGAGTGGCCATGTACGCCTTGATCCGGTCTTCCGTGAGATCCGGCATGAGGAGACTGCCGAGATGCTTCTCAATGTGCGGAGCGCGCTCCTTAACCACGGCTACAAAGTTACGACGGTGGTTGATGGGGTAGGTCTTCTGGTAGGCGGCTGGCGCATTCTTGACCGTGCGGACGCGCTGTGCCGCAGGTTCCGAAGCGCCCTGGCCCGCATAGGCACGCTAGAGTTCTTTACGGCGGTTTTGTTCGGCCAGCGTAGCGAGGGTCTTCCGGGGGACTTGCTAGATTCCCGTACGCGACGGCCTGCGAAGTTGAACTCGTACCACAAGATGCTGGAGCGCACCAAGCCTCCGGTGTTAGGATCTCTGTACTTGGGTCGATAGATCGCCATCACTTGCCGCCTTTCTTCGTTTCTTTCGTCTTTTTCGTACTGCCCTTCGGCCGCCCCCCAACTTACCTCACTCCTGCATGCGCCGGTACCCTGCGTTTTTGCGCTCTTAACACGCGAGATGCCGGCCGCCAACTCGGGCGCCAGCAGACCGTTATCAGTGGCTTCTGCAGCCAGCTTGCGGATCGCCGACATGCGGATAATAATCGACGACGAGCCGAGGCGACGGTCTTCGAGCGATACCCGCCACGCGCTTACGGTGGCTTAGTAAAGCCGGATCGTGGGCCCTGCTGGAACCAGGCGTAAAACTCGTCCAGCGCCATGTTGTACACTCGTTTCGTAATCGGCGAGGAGACGCTATCGAGCACGAGCGTCTTCAATTTCTGCCACTGGGCAATCTTCTCCACCACAATCAGTTGGTTCATTTTTATCCTCGTTATTGGGCATTATCGGCCACCTAAACTTTAGCTCTGACGGGCTGGAACATCAAGCAAAAGAGAGAACACACCTGTCGCTAGCAATAGGTCCTGGGGTCGTTCTCGAAACACTACCGGGATAATCGACGAAAAACGCCAACAACATCGGGGAGCGTAGCGATGAGCCGGCACAGCACCGTCTGTCCGTCCTTGACAATGGGCGGAGCTTCACCAAGGTGCGCGCGCACCGCACCGAGAATCCACTTTCCTGCCCGCCCAAGATCTGCCGCATCGATAAATAAAACATACGCCGAAAGAACATCCCATTCGAACAGCGGAAGATTCAACGAATATTCAAGACACAGGTGAAACAATAATCCAAGCGTCAATAGGTAGTAGCGGAGTTCACTGACCCAAATCAGAATGGCCAGAGAGAACTCCAGCAACAATGCCAACCAAGTCCCCAGCTTGAGGATGATCGGGTGTAGAAACCACGAAGGCACAGGGAAACGGCGAATCTCATCGAGATGATAGACGTAGTAAAGGGCGGTGCCGTCCACCCAAGAAGATCCCTGCGCCTTAGAACAAAAAGCAGCGAAATACACAAGCGCCAATTCAATCTGAATCATGCGCTGCGCCCACGGACTAAAAGCCCTCGCGCCGCCATTCTCCTTCCTACGCCAGACACGGATGAGACGATCGATCGAAAGAGCTGCTCCGGCGGGCGCAAACATCAAAAAGAACCCAGCCACTCGCAGGAATGTGTCTCCGCCATGAGTGATGTACAGATTTCTTTGCTGAGTCGAGGTAAGGCACAGAAATACGATTACGGTGTTGAGGCGCGTCAGAAAGCCGAGCGTCAGAAATATCGCCGATCCTAGGAACAACCAGAACAGCGCCTCGAGCCAGTGGTCGCTTGGCGGAATAATCGTAAAAAGGTTGAGGCGTGTTCCCCGTTCAACATGCTGCATGGTCTGCAAACTCACCCAGGCGTGAGTGCCATACCACGCCAGCCAGTCTGGGTACAGCAATACCAGGGTCGCAATGACCAGCGAACCATAGATAATGCGAAACAGAGCGATGGGAACAGGCGATTGGGGCTCAAAAAAGAAAGTGTTCCACGCCTCAGCGATCGAACTCAGTCTCACTTCAGATCATCCGCTTCCACCGTGTAACCGTAGAAAACGTGCGTGTCCCAAGCCGCTGGCGTATACTCGCCATCGTTCCGCGGCACTATGTTCGACCAGTATCGGATTAGGAAAACCATCCTCACCGAACTAGGGGCTCGGTTGTTTGCCCTGGCGAGAAATCGTGCCGCGTCCGGCCACAAAGCCGAGTTCGTGTCTTCTTTGAGGTTCTCTACAAACTTCCGGTAGCGTTCTTTGAAATGGCGCTGGGTGAGGCTCAGGCGATCCATCCGCGGGAACGCCCAATTCTGAGTACTGCCATCTTTGTATAGGATGATCGCCTCGACGTAGCTGTTAATCGACTTCGGCGAAGGTGAGAACATATCCCACGACTGAAAGAGGCCGGACCACAGCAAGTATGGTCTAACGAAGTTCCGGCCTGCCGCCACCAACGGATTTGCCAGCGGTATGCACCAGCAAGCCACGCTGAGGATGTGAAAGATCAGAAAAACATTGATCGCAGCGACTCTTGCTTTCGCCAGCCCAAAAGTGCGCTTCCGGACCGAGCGTGTTCGTGCCGGCATGCTGTGGTCTACTGCTGCTTTACAGATGTTCCGGCCGCGCGCGCGCCACCGGACGCGTAACCGATAACTCCCATTGGAACGCTGTCGAAGTTTTGTCTCTGGTCAGGTGAAAGGAGCGCATAGAACTTTGCATACGCCTTGGCTTGAACGGCAACCGTCTGGGCAAGAACAGCGCCCAGGTTTGCCGATAACCGGTCGATTTCAGCATCGGCTGAGTTCGCCTTCGTCGCGGCGTTCAACGCGCTGTTTGCCTGATCGAGGTCAGTCTTGAGGGCTTTGGATGAACTCTCTTGATCGGAGAGTATCATCTTCACGCTGGCTTGTTGGCTAGCGTCAAGGTTCAAATAGGCGGTCCAGAATGCGACCGGATCCATACCGGGTGTCGGCGGCAGGAATCCCGGTACACCGACCGCGGACAAAGAGGGGCCATCAGAAACTGAAGTTGAGGTTCTGATCTGAGGAGTTGAGGTTTGAGCTGTCAGTACGGTGCCGGTGGACCAGAGAAGCGTCAGAATTCGAACAGCGAAGTGTTTCATCCAGAAAATCTCCTATGCAACGTAGAACGCGGCCACCGCCGCGAGGGTTGGAGCGATTTGGTCAAGGGAACGTCAGATCTGCTTAACAAAGATTTGACATTGGCGGTTCCACGATTCGCCCGGTCAGGGCGTCTATCCAGTATGCGTGCTGGCCTTGCCCGTGGTGTGGGTGTGTGGCACGGTAGTCATTGGAATCTGCGCACCCTGTTGCTGGCAACCCTAGTCGTAGTGGCACTGGCGTTGGGCATACTTCAGTACCGCTGGATCGATGAAGTGAGCCAAGCGCAAGAGACTCGCGCAAAGGCGCGTTTAGCCGTAGAGGTCAGACTCATATCGGACGCCTTTGATAGCGAAATAAGTGCAGCTCTATTCTTCACGATTCCTCGCGGTCCGGCGCCCTTGTTGTATGACATGCTGCAACAGACATGGGAGACCTGGAATCACGATGCCCCCTGGCCCCGGATTGTTTCCGGGGTTTCGCTGCTGGAATCAAAGGATGGCGGCTGGCAAAGGCGCTCGCTGGGCGATCCTGGTGCGTTCGATCTTCGCTTGATTCCGCCGGTCGAAGCTTTTGCCGATTCTCCGGCGCCCAGGCCGCCCGGGAGAAGCACCGTCCATGTAGAGGCTCGGAGTCTGGATCTCTTCGCCCGCGGTGAGCCCTATTTGCTCCTGCCTCTTCCCGCGTTCTCAGAGCCTCCTGGCCCGCCACGAATAAACTGGCTACTGATTCGCTATGATCCGAGCTATCTGGCCGGCGGGATGTTTGCAAGGTTGCTGGAGAAGTACTCCAGTGCCGAAGACCGCTTAGAATTTCGGTTTCAAATCGGGTCCAAGGGTCCAATCGATCGTAGAACGATCGCGGCCGCTGACCAGTTCCATTATCGTCCGGACTGCCTGATGCCGTTCAATATTGGGGGGCCCGTGGTGTCCGTGAATGCCTCCGCCGGCAGCGCGCACAGTTTCGCGTCCAAGGCCGGCCGCTACACAGCGGAGTTCGGCGGCGGCCCAAGCGTTCCTCTAAAGTCTTTGCTACATGCCGCCGGCCATTGCCAAATCCCGCCGTCTCTATCGAACTCCGGCCTGATGCAACTCTCGGTGCGCCGTCCACAACGCACGCTGAGCGAAGTTTATCGGGGATTCCGCCGCCGCAACGAAATTCTAAGTGGCGCGGTGATAGTTATACTGCTGGCGGCGCTGGCAGCGTTGGTTATTTCCACGGAGCAGGCGCGCACACTAGCGCGTTTACAGACCCTAGTAGCGGCCGGCATATCCCACGAGTTACGGACTCCGCTGGCCTCGCTCAGCGTAGCCGCGGATGATCTTAAGAGCGGGCACGTGGAGAATGTTGAACAGGCTCGCCGCTATGGAGAGATCATCGACGCCCAATCCCGGCGGCTCCGTCGCATCGTCGACCAGGCGCTGGCCCTTACTACGCCGGCCCAATCGGATGGTTCGCCTTGTTTCCGCCGCGTTTCGGTTCCCGAGATTCTCAGCGCCGCCGTCAATGGCCTGGCCCCGTTGCTCAGCGAAACGAAAATCGAGGTCGAGCGGTGTATAGCCCCGGATGTGCCTGGGATTTTGGCTGACCCAGAATTGGTGCTGCGCTGTCTGACGAACCTGATTGAGAATGCCGTCAAATACGCCGCCTCCGGCAGACGGATTTTGTTATCCGCGCAAGGATGTCGATACTATGGCCGCTCTGTGGTCGAGGTGACTATCGAAGATCGAGGCCCAGGCATTGAGCGCGACGAAGTTGCCGCGGTATTTGAGCCGTTCTATCGGGGCAGGTCGGCGCGCAGTTCACGAGAACCCGGCAGCGGCTTAGGCCTGGCAATCGCGAAGCACGCGATGGACGCGCAGGGAGGCTGGATCAAGCTGGAGCGTGTTGTTCCCAAAGGCTGCAGGTTTCGGCTCTTTTTCCTTCCCGAGGATCCGGCAATCGTCCACTTCGTGGATTCTAAGGCGGCGGGATAATGCCGTCTCCTCTGGTCCTGCTGGTGGATGATGACGATTCCCTGGCGACACTCCTAGGCGATCGGCTTCGCCGGGTAAGGATACGATGTAAAATGGTGCGGCGACGTGAGTCAAGCCGAAGAACTGCTGAAAACCCATGGTTTCGATGTGATTCTGCTGGACGTCATGCTCCCTGACCAGAGCGGTTTCCAGTTTTGCTCGGAGCTACGGGATCGCGATGTTCAAACTCCCGTGTTGATGCTGACTGCGCGAGGCGATGTGACGGACCGAATAACGGGACTGCGAATCGGGGCGGACGACTACCTTCCCAAGCCATTCGAAGTAGCGGAACTGCTGGCGCGAATCGAAGCGTTGCGGCGCCGCGCCGGCCGTAATGGCCGAACGGTGAACGCAGTCTTCGAGTTCGGAGACGTGTGCGTGAATTTCGACAACCAGAGCGTTTACCGGTCTGGCCAAGCGGTAGAGCTCTCGCGGCGCGAGTTTCAGATGTTGAGCCATTTGATCCGGAATAGGGGAAGCGTGGTGCTCCGCGATGAACTATTGCACGTCGTTTGGGGATACCGCTCCTTGCCCTACACGCGAACGGTGGATGTTCACATGTGGCAGCTTCGTCGCAAACTGGAAGCGGATCCTCAGGAACCGCGTTTCCTGCGAACTGTCCGAGGAACCGGTTATCTGTTTGCCGACACTTCCAAGCCCTGAAAACCGATGAATCCAACCGGAGCCCCACTAACGCGGGCCAGTCCCAAGTAATCAAGGCGCTTCTGACTGTACCGTCGAAAATCTTCGATGGTGTGCAGATAGCTGCGGATCGTCGATTCGGCATAGTTTCTCTGAACCAACGCTATCGCTGAGAGCGCGTAAGCACGCTACAACGCTCGCCGCAGGCGTCCACCGTGCCAGCGGCTTCGTTCGTGTCGGCTAGTGTTTTTAGCCATCTTTCGTATGGTCGGTTTCAGGAGGCGAGTCGGAGAATACCGCCTGATAAGCAACATTATCGCCTGCTTCCCAGTCCGCTTGGGAGGGTGGAGCTCCTTGATCGCAGACGACGCATTATGAACGTCACACCCTGAGGAGCGAATTCCAGCTTTTGACACCGCCCGCTCCCCGCGGAGTAATAATGGATTGGCATGGTTCCCGACGAATCTCCGGCGAACACTGACAAGGAACCCACGCTCGCCACCCGCACCATCAGCTCAACGGATTCGGGCGCAGAAACCGTCATCGGCCCCTATCATCTGCTCCAACTGATCGGGCAGGGAGGAATGGGTGAGGTGTGGCTGGCCGAGCAGAAGCAGCCCGTTCGCCGGCGTGTGGCCCTCAAAGTAATCAAGGCGGGTATGGACACACGCGAAGTCGTGGTGCGCTTCGCATCCGAGCGGCAGGCGCTCGCGCTCATGGATCACTCGGCGATAGCCAAGGTCTTCGATGCCGGTTCAACGCCGGAAGGCCGGCCGTATTTCGTAATGGAGTACGTCGCTGGCATCCCGATCACGTCGTATTGTGACAAGCACGCACTGGGCATGCGCGAGCGGCTGGAACTGTTCATCCGAGTCTGCGAGGGTGTCCAACACGCGCATCAAAGGGCGATAATCCATCGGGATCTAAAGCCCTCAAACATACTGATCGCGGAATTGGACGGAAGACCCTCGCCCAAGATCATCGATTTCGGCGTTGCGAAGGCCACCGCACAGCGGTTGACAGATGAAACCATGCTTACGCATGTTGGGGCGATCATCGGCACGCCCGAGTACATGAGCCCGGAGCAGGCCGATTCGACTGGAGAAGATATCGATACGCGCACCGATGTGTACTCCCTCGGTGTAGTGCTGTATGAGCTACTGGTGGGGGCTTTGCCGCTGGAATTCGGCAAGCTTCCGTTGGCCGAATTGTTACGCAAACTACGGGAGCAGGACGCACCTCGACCTAGCACGAAGTTGAGGACCCCGGGCGATCAGACCACTACCGCAGCGCGGAACCGGCGCAGCGATCCTCCCACACTCAGTCGGCTGGTGCGCGGCGATCTGGATGCGATTACCATGAAAGCACTGGAAAAGGAGCGAGTGCAGCGCTATGCCACACCCACCGAACTGGCGGCGGATATTGGAAGGTACTTGCGGCATGAGCCGGTCATGGCTCGTCCGGCGAGCGCGGTATATCGCGCGCGCAAGTATATTCGCCGCCATCGGCTCGGCGTCGCACTAGCGGCCGGGCTGGTGGCCGCGCTGGTCTCTTTTGGGGCGGCCCAGACGTTGCAACTGCGGCGGACAATCAGCGAGCGCGATCGAGCAGACCGTGAGCGTGACCGGGCAAGCCGTGAGCGTGACCGGGCGAGCCGGGTCACGCAATTTATGACCGACATGTTCAAGGTATCGGACCCGAGCGAAGCGCGCGGGAACAGTATTACGGCTCGGGAAATATTGGATAGGGCGTCGAAAGACGTCGACACTGGATTATCGAAAGACCCTGAGCTCCAGGCGCAGATGATGCATGTCATGGGGACTGTGTATGAGCGCCTCGGACTCTATTCTCGTGCACGCCAACTGCTGGAGCGCGCGGTTGAAATTCGAAGCCGGGTCCTGGGTCCGGAGAACCCGGAAACACTCCATTCAAAGGACCAGCTGGCCGGGATTCTGGAGAACGAAGGCCGGTATCCCGAAGCGGAGAAGTTGTACGGCGAGACACTCAGCATTGCACGTCGCGTGCTTGGACCGGAGCACCCGGAGACACTCAGCCTCATGAACGGTTTGGGCGACACGCTTTTTCTCAGAGGCAGCTATGCTGACGCGGAGAAGCTATTCCGCGAGACGTTCGACGTTCGGCGAAGGGTGCTCGGGCCGGAACACCTGGACACGCAGCGTTCAATGGATAACCTCGCATTAGTTCTTGAGAATGAAGGAAACTACGCGGAGGCGGAAAAGTTGAGGCGGCAGACGCTCGAGATGGCACGGCGTGTCCTTGGGCCAGAACACCCAGAAACACTTCTGACAAGTTACAACTTGGCCTCCACTCTTCAATCAGAAGGCCACTACGCCGAGTCAGAGCGCTTACTGCACGAGACGCTCGGCATCCAGCGCCGTGTTCTTGGCCCGGAGCACCCGGACACCCTATACACAATGCGCGGTCTGGCAGCGATTCTTGAGTCTGAATCCCATTACGTCGACGCGGAGAAGGTATACCGTGAGACGCTCGACATACAACGGCGCGTACTTGGGCCGATGAACCCGGACACGCTGCACACGATCTCAATGTTGGCCGACGATCTTAGGATAGAAGGTCACTACATCGAATCGGAGAAGATTTTGCGCGAGGCGCTAGAAAATCAGCGCCGTGTTTTAGGGCCGGAGAATCCAATTACCCTGAGTTCGATGAACACTCTGGGGAAGGTTTTCTGGAAGGAGCGTCGTTACGCCGAAGCAGAGACGTTGGTGCGCGAGGCGCTGGCTATTGAACGCCGCGTACTGGGGCCCGATGACCCGCTGACCGCGAATTCGACATCGGACCTTGGTGGGATCGCACTGAGTGAGGGCAAACGCGACGAAGCGCTTTCGCTTTTGCGAGAGGCGGTTGACCATGGACTAGCCCCCAATTATGATCTCGAAATCGACAAAGATCCCGATTTCAGGGCGCTTCATGGCGATCCCCGATTCGACGATCTCGTCGCCCACGCCAAAGAGCGGGCTGTTGCGGCGCAAAAGCCAAAATAACTTCAAGCTCGATAAGCTGGTAGCGCAATGAGGTAATGGCGCTCCCGCGCGGTGAAATCCGTTTCCAGGGAGCCGGGTGGACGGAAACTTCGACTCAAATCCACCATTATCGGTAGCGGTCTCGCTGCCGGGTCAGGGCGGCGGTAAAATTCGGTCCGTCGTCTGAAGATCCGGGCCGGCTCGGGTCTGCGATTCACCGCTCCCGCAGCCCACTCCTTGGCCTTTCGGCCAGACTATCTATTCACTCCTCAGAGCCCAAAGTGGATCGACGCGCACAGCGCGGCGTGCAGGAACATAGCAAGCGAGGAGAGAGACCAGCGTCAAAAGAATGCCGACCGCGATGAATGTCAATGGGTCCCGCGCGGTGACCCCGACAAGCTGACTCTCCATGAGACGCGTTAATCCGAATGCGCCGACCAGCCCGACCATCACACCTACCAGTGCCATTCTCAGGCCCTCTCCAAGTACCAGAAGCATTACATCGCCGGGTTGCGCTCCGAGGGCCATCCGTAGGCCGATTTCAGCGCTGCGCTGGCCCACCACGTACGAAGTCACGCCATAGATTCCGACGCAAGAAAGAAGCAGCGCGAGTGCCGCGAATATACCCAGGAGAATCATCGACAGCCGGCGCGCGGCGAAGGAACTCGCGATCACTTCGTCCATCGTTTGTACCCCATAGATGACATCGCGAGAATCCATCTCTCCGACACTGCGGCGAACAAGATTCATACTGGCCGTGGGATCGCCGGCCGTGCGCAGAACAACGGCGACACCGCCGGCGGCCAGCCGCATGAGATTCTCGGGAAGCTGCATGAAGGGATAGTAGAACTGCGCTTCGACCGCCGATTTTGCATCGTTGCCGAGCCCCCATTGCTTCAAGTGGCCCACTACTCCCACGATTTCGGCCTGTACATTGAATTGCGTCAGATTGACGCGCTTGCCGATGGGGTTTTCATTCGGAAAGTAAGTGTGCGCGAAAACATCGTCAATGTCGATCTTGATCTGAGTGTTTTCGTTATCTTGCGGACTGACGAAGCGGCCCCGCTGGAGAGTGATTCCCATGGCTTCCCGAAATCCCGCTTCGACGAGATAAAACATGGCCTGTGGCATTTCGCTGTCATTGGCGGGCTTCGGCCGCCCTTCGATCCAGAACGGAATCGACGAGTCATGAATCATCGGACGGGAGCCGAGAGTGATGGAAACAGCCTGCACGCCGGGAATGGAACCCATCCGATCGTCGAACTGGCGCAGGCGGGCGCGCGTTTGGGCCGAAGTAGTAGCTGAAGAGGATGGCATTGAGAGATTGAAGGTGATGGCGTGGCCGGGATTGAATCCCGGATTCACGCGCCAAAGCGCGGAGAGGCTGCGAAGCATCAGGCCGGCTCCAATCAGCAGAACCAGAGCCATCGCCAGTTCGAGAGCTACGAACACCTTCTGCAGGCGATGGCGCCCGCCGCCGGAGCCACGACCGCTTTCCTGGAGGATCTCCAGCAAATTTACCCGCGAGCTTTTGAGTGCGGGAAAAAGCCCGAAGACGATCGCCGCAAACAGAGATAGGGCCATGCTGAAGAGCAAAACACGGCCATCGAGGGAGATCTCTTCGGCACGCGGTAATATCGCGGGAAAAGTGTTGAGCACCGCTCTCGTAGCGCCAAAGGCGAAAAGAAGCCCGAGCGTCCCGCCCAAACCTGCCAGCAAAATGCTTTCGGTGAGAAGCTGGCGAGCGATGCGCATGTGGCCGGCTCCCAACGCCGCGCGAACGGCAAACTCTCGTGACCGGCTCAACGAGCGTGCCAGAAGAAGATTCGCAACGTTCGCGCACGCAATCAGAAGCAGGCAACCAACGGCGGCGACCAGCACCAGCAGAAAAGGCTGAATGTTGCCTACTATGTCTTCCTTCATGGAGACGAGCGTAACGCCGGTCTCTTTATCGGCCACCGGAAAGGCGGCGGCGAGATCGCGCGCGACGACATTCATGTCGGCTTGGGCCTGATCTATCGTGATGCTTGGTTTTAGGCGTCCGACGACATGAGAGCTGACGGAAATGCGGCGATCGAGAAACGATGGATCGTTCCACTGTCCAATTGGAGTGTAGACATCGCGGTCGTGGCCATAGAACGTGAAGCTGGGAGGTATCACTCCGACCACCAGGTACGTGGCGCCGTTCAGGGTAAGAGATTTTCCGATTACGTCAGCCGACGAACCAAACTCGCGACTCCAGAAACCTCCGCCGAGAATCACCACCGGCGCGGCCCCCAACTGATCGTCGTAGGTTCGGAATGTCCGGCCAAGAACGGGCTGAACGCCGAGGGTGGAAAAGAAGTCCACGGAAATCATGTAACCGCTTAGGCGTTCAGATTCGGTCGGCCTGCTGAAGTTGTAGTCCTGGTTCCGGTAAATGGCCATGGATGAAAAAGTATGATTGTCGCGTCGCCAGTCGAGGAAATTCAGGTAGACAACCGGTCCTCGGTCAAATCCCGGCGTTTTTCCGTAAACCGTCACGAGTTGCTCGGACCCCGGATATTGCAGGGGGTTAAGCAACACGCCGTTCACGATGGAAAAGAGCGCCGTGCTGGCCCCAATCCCGAGTGCGAGAGTGAGGACGGCGATACTCCCAAAGCTCGGTGATTTCAGGAGCATCCGGACGGCATAGAGCAAGTCTTTCGACAGTGTCGTCATGGGTTAATTCTATTCGCTTGGCGTCCGCCATGCGCTCTCCCGGTAACCGTTAACGGTGATTGTCGGAAGCCTCTTTGATGCCGACCTCTCAGGATGATTTGCACCTGGACCGCGCGCGAGCAGAGGATTGGAGGAGCCAAGGGCGTATCGATCCTAATCTTCCGCCGAGGGCGGGCACGGAGGGGAGTACACTATGGTGTTCAAATGAAGTCGCCGGGAAGAGAAGGGGAATATGCCGGCTCCAGAAAAAGATCGTTTAGCTGCTGAGGCCATGGAATGCTGGGCGGGTTTTCAGGACGCCCTATCCTCAGACAAGCGGAAATATCCGATCCAGCAATTCAAAGCTTTTTGGGCGGTGACGAAGCGCTACGCCGAGTTGACAAGGACTGATGCCTTAATTCACAGGAGTCTCGCTGGCGCGGTCAACGGGCTTGTCGATTTCCTTGAAGGAGAGCGCAAGCGCGTTCCAGGCCCGGTTCTGCGGGATGCAGAGCGTCTGGAGTGCCTCCTTTTTAGCGGTTATGACCCGCACTTCGAGGGAGACGAACCCCCAGGACTGTGAAGCGAGTCCCGCAGGCCATCACGTGAAGTGCGGCTCGCCAAACTTCTCACAAACTGGACTGTCGGATGGAGATTGAAAACCCGGTAACTTCCGGATACGCCGTCATCCGACAGCGACCCTAAACCCCGTGCGACTGATCGTTACTTGGTTCAACAGGTAGATAGCCTAACGCAGACGGTCCGTGACGAGTCCGGTCGCGAACTCGCGTGTCAGACCCAGCGCGCGGCAGCCGCACCGCTATCTTCAGGGCGGGTGTTGAAGGCGATGGCCGCTTGTGGCGCGGCACGATGGATGGCGTTGACCACCGCTTCAAACAGAACCAGCCGACTGGGTGGCAGGCGGAGA
>Ga0302325_10001497_pt1 | contig 59484 bp, 55 predicted proteins | sample Palsa_T0_2_FD_201948 | JGI IMG/M metagenome (GOLD analysis project Ga0302325, IMG submission 201948) | Peat permafrost microbial communities from Stordalen Mire near Abisko, Sweden - Palsa_T0_2 | ecosystem: Environmental > Terrestrial > Soil > Palsa > Peat permafrost | place: Sweden: Abisko... | reverse complement strand
CGGTCATGTCGGCCTTCTACGTCGGCACGTCGGCGACGCCGATGACGCAGTACGGCCACAACGCGACGCTGAACGCCAGTGCGTACGCCGCGACGACCGCGGGATTCACCAACGACGCGAAGCCGTCGATCAACGCGGCCTACGGCCGGCAATCGTCGGTCAATGCCACCGTCAGCACCGACTCGTCGGGCGACGTGACGTTCACCGGAACGCGCAACGGCACCGAGTTCAAGGGCGCGCTCAACGGGCTGACGATCTCGTCCGCTCCGCCGTTCACCATCTCCGGCGGAACCCAGCTCGGAACATCGCAGCTCAACGGCGCCGTCACTTTCGACTCCGACGGCAACCTCGAAGCGGTCGCTCTCACCGGTACGCTGCCGGGCGGCAACACGATCAACGTCACCAGCTCGGTGAACACGAGCGGCGTCGTGACCGTCAGCGGCACGATCACCTCGCCGACGAACGCTCCCGTCGCGACATTCACGACCGACGCCGACGGCAACGGCATCCTAACGCTGGCCAACGGAACGCAGCTACCAATCGTCGACTGGCACGTCGTCTGGTCCTGATCCCTGAATCGTGACGATGCGCTGGGGTCGTGCAGTGCTGCGGCGGGGCGTTTCGCAGCGAGCGGCGCCCGGAGGGCGAGGAGCGAGCGGAGAACCGAGCGAGGATTACGCCAGGAAGGCGTAACCCTCGCGTCCCCGCGGCAGCACTGCACGACCCCAGCGCATCCGCCACCAACGCGGCCCGCGCAGCGTCGCGGGATCAGGACGGCTGTGTGCGTGTTCGTGGGATGGGGTCGACGTGGAGGTCGCGCGGACGGAGCTCGTGCCAGGCGTCGATCGTGCGGACCGAGCGCGTGTACGTCGAGATGACGAACGACTGGGTGAACGCGGAACCGCGCCGGTAACGAACGCCGTCGAGGAACTCGCCGTCGGTGACACCGGTCGCGGCGAAGAGCGCGTCGGTGCTGGCGCAGAGATCGTCGAGCGTCAGCGTCTTGCGGACGTCGTGGCCTTCGGCGGCGGCGATCGCTTCGTCGGCCTCGTCGCGCGGCCACAGGCGTCCCTGCATCTCGCCGCCGAGCGCGCGCACCGCGCAGGCGGTGATCACGCCTTCGGGCGATCCGCCGATGCCGGCCAGCACGTCGACGTTGGCACGTTCTTCGAGCACGGCGTACACCGAGTTCGCGACGTCGCCGTCGCCGAACACGCGCACGCGCGAGCCGGCGGCGCGTACCTGGCGCATCAGATGCTCGTTGCGCGGGCGGTCGAGCAGCGCCACGGTGAGGTCGGAGACCTCGCGGCCTTTGGCGCGCGCGAGACGGCGCAGATTCTCTTCGAGCGGCAGGTCGATCGACACGATCCCGCGCCCGGCCGGGCCCGTCACGAGCTTGTCCATGTACGGCACGCGGGTGCGGAACAGGGTGCCGCGCGGTGCGGCCGCGATCACCGAGATGGCGCCGGGGCCGCCACGCGATGCGAGCGTCGTGCCGTCGATCGGATCGACCGCGACGTCGAGGGACGGGTCGCTGCCGTTGCCGATCTCTTCGCCGTGGTACAGCATCGGCGCTTCGTCCTTCTCGCCTTCGCCGATGACCACGACACCGGCCAGAGCTGCGCCGCCGAGCGCGGTGCGCATCGCCTCGACCGCCGCTCCGTCGACCGCGTTCTTGTCACCCAGCCCGACGAGCCGTCCGGCGGCGATGGCGGCGGCCTCCGTCGAGCGGACGAACGCATACTCGAGGCCATAGGTGTCCATAGGCGGCCTATTTCCAGGTGCCCGCTTGCTCAAAACCTTCTCCGACGCCGCATACCGTCCGAAAAGGCTCGCCCGCCGAGGGACGATGGGCTCGGAGTAGCCGGGGCGGACGCGTGCGAATGCAGAGGTCCGTGGCCGAACGTGAGGTCGCGCTGTTCGACGCGATTGCGAGTGCCCTGACGACGACCGAGGTCGAGCCGGCGCTCGAAGCAGTGCTGCGCGAGATCGTGCGGGCGCTCGATCTGGCCGCCGGCTGGATCTGGATCGTCGACCCGCACACCGGTCGCTTCTACCTCGCTGCCGCGCACCAGCTTCCGCCGTACCTGCGCGAGCCGGTCCAGATGACGGGCGATCCGTGCTGGTGCATCGAGTCGTTCGTCGACGGTGACTTCGATTCGAAGAACGTCGACATCATCGCCTGTTCGCGGCTGCGGCGCGGCGCGCTCGAGGGCGGCAACGCGTTGACGCTGGGACTCCAGTCGCACGCGTCGATCGTGCTGCGTTTCGGCGAACGCCGGTTGGGGATCATGAACGTCTGTCCGCCGATCCCGCGCAAGCTCTCGGCGGAAGACCTGCGGCTGCTGTCGGTGACCGGCGCGCAGATCGGTTTGGCGGTCGAGCGCGCGCGGTTGGCGGAAGAAGAAGCGGGTGCGGCCCGCGCCGCCGAGCGCGCGCGGCTGGCGCGGGAGATCCACGACACGCTGGCGCAGGATCTCGCCGCGATCGGGCTGCAACTCGAGAGCGCGCTGCGCAGCCTGCCGGCGGATTCGCCCGCCGCGCAGCGCGTCGCGACCGCGCTCGACGTGGCGCGAACGTCGCTGGCGCAGGCGCGCGCGTCAGTGTTGAGCTTGCGCGCCGATCCGTTGGCCGGACGCGCGCTCGCGACCGCGCTGGCGGCGCTGGCGCGCGAGCTGACGTCGCAGACGGGGATGCGCGTCACGCTGCACCAGCACGGCGCGACCGCGCTGCCGGCCGCGACGGAAGGCGAGCTGTTCCGCATTGCATCCGAAGCGCTCGCCAACGCGCGGCTGCACGCTGCGGCGTCGCGCATCGAGATCGAGCTGCGCGATGAAGGCGACACCGTCGCGTTGCGCATCCGCGACGACGGCGCCGGCTTCGATCCGGCCTCGCGCGCCGGCGACCGCTACGGGCTGCGCGGCATGGAAGAGCGAGCTCGTCTCGCCGGCGGCCGGCTGCGCCTGGAGTCCGCGCCGGCGCGCGGGACGCTGATCGAGGCGATCGTACCGAAGGGGCGCGCATGATTCGCGTCGCGATCGTCGACGATCACCCGATCGTCACCGACGGGCTGCTCGCGAACCTCGGCGTGGTCGAGGAGATCGAGGTCGTGGCGACCGGGACGAGCGCCGACGACGCGACGATCATCGCCGCGGCCCAGATGCCGGACGTGCTGATCCTCGACTTGGAACTGGGCGATCGCGGCGGGCTCGACGCGATCGCGGCCTGCAAGCGCGCCTCGCCGCGCACGCGCATCGTCGTGTTCAGCGCCTACGCCGGGGAGGAGCGCGTCGCGACGGCCTTCGAGCGCGGCGCCGACTCCTACGTCCTCAAGGGAACGTCGAGCGACGAGCTGATCGCGATCGTGCGCGCCGTTGCCGCCGGCGGTACGATGATCCCCGCAGAGATCGCGGCGCAGCTCGCGCGCGCGGTGCGCCAGCCGCGGCGCGACCGCCTCACCGCGCGCGAGCGAGAGATCCTCGCGCTACTCGCCGAAGGGCTGTCGAATCGCGCAGCGGCCGAACGGCTCGGCATCAGCGAACGCACGGTGAAGTTCCACGTCGGCGAGATCCTGGCCCGGCTCGGCGCGTCCAACCGCGCCCAAGCCGTCGCGATCGCGAAGGCCCGCGGCATCGTCTGATCGTGAGCCTGTCCGATCGGACAGGTACCGGACGAGCCGTTCGGTCGTCGCGCGGGCAGCGTTCGCCCAGCTATGCTCGGTGCATGAACGACTATGACGGCTGGTTCGAGCGCGGGCACGTGGCGATCGTCACCGGCGCATCGAAAGGTTTGGGACGGGCGACGGCGCGCGAGCTGGCCCGCAACGGGATCTCGCTGGTGATCGATGCGCGCGGCGCGGACGCGCTGGGCGAGGCCGAACGCGAGCTCGCGCAGCTCGTTCCGATCGTCGCCGTGCCGGGTGACGTCGCAGAGCTGGCGCACGTCCACCGGTTGGTCGAAGCCGCCGACCAGCGTTTCGGGCGGATCGATCTAGTGATCAACAACGCCTCCACGCTCGGGCGCTCGCCGTTGCCCGCGCTCGATCAGCTCTCGCCGTCGACCTTCGACCGCATCTTCACCACCAACGTTTTCGCGCCGCTGCACCTGATCCAGCATGCGCTGCCGATCATGCGCCTCACCGGCGGAACGATCGTCAACATCACCTCCGACGCCGCGATCGAAGCGTATGCCGGCTGGGGCGGCTACGGGTCGGCGAAGGCTGCGCTCGAGCACATGTCGCGCATCTTGGCGGCCGAGCTCGACGGCAGCGGGATCAGCGTGATCGTGGCCGATCCCGGCGACATGGACACCGAGCTGCACCGCCTCGCGGTGCCTGACGCCGACGTGACGTCGCTGGCCGATCCGCGCGCCGTCGCGCCGGCTTTGCTGCGCGCGATCGCCGCGCCGCGCGGATCGTTCGTGCGCGTCGCGCTGCAGAGCGAGGTCGCCGTCGTCGCGTGATTGCCGGCCTCTCCTTTGCGCTCCCGCCGGCGAACGAAGCGACGACGGCGCCGGAGCGGCGCCGTGTGGAGCGCGACGGCGTTCGGCTGCTGGTCACCGATCGTGCAACCGGCGCGCACCACGACGCCGCCTTTCGCGATCTGCCGCGGTTTCTGCGCCGCGGCGACCTGCTGGTGGTGAACGACTCGGCGACGATCCCGGCTGCGCTCGCAGCGCGCGCCGCGAACGGTGCGCGATTTACCGTGCACCTGTCGACGCGCATCTCCGCCGAGCTGTGGGTCGCCGAGCCGCGCGAACGCACGGTGAGCGCCGGCGAACGGGCGCGCCTCGACGACGAGGGCAGCGTGACGTTTCTGGCCCCTGTTGAAGCCGAGCAGTCGCGGCTGTGGTACGTCCTGCTCGACGTGCCGGAACCGGTCGATGCGTTCGTCGACCGTCACGGTGCGCCGATCCGCTACCGGTACGTCGCCGAGGCGCTACCGCTGGCCGCGTACCAGACGATCTTCGCGCGCGTGCGCGGCTCGGCCGAGATGCCGTCGGCGGGCCGTCCGTTCTCGGCTCGAGTGCTCGCCGGCATCCGCGCCGCCGGCGCGGAGCTGGCCGCGATCACGTTGCACACCGGAGTGTCGAGCGCGGAACGGCACGAGCGGCCGTACCGCGAGTGGTTCGACGTCGCCGCGACGACTGCGTCCGCGGTGCACGCGGCGCGGTCCGCCGGCGGCCGGCTGATCGCGGTCGGAACGACGGTCGTCCGCGCGCTCGAGAGCGCCGCAGCCGGCGAAGAAGTGGTCGCGGCCAACGGCTGGACCGATTTGATCGTCACGCGCGAGCGCGGCACGACCGTCGTCGACGCGCTGCTGACCGGCTTTCACGAGCCGCAGGCGAGTCATCTCGACCTGCTGCGCGCGTTCGCGTCCGACGCCTTGCTGGAATCGGCTTACGAACATGCGCTGGCGTCCGGCTACCTCTGGCACGAGTTCGGCGACGTCCACTTGCTGGCCTGACGCCGGCGGCCGCCGGGGCCGAAAGCGAACGGGCGACCGGCAGCGAAGGCCGTCTGGGACGATGGCCAAGCTGTACTTTCGGTACTCGGCGATGAACGCCGGGAAGTCGACCGCACTCCTGCAGGTCGCGCACAATTACGAGGAGCACGGGCGGCGCGTCGTCACGTTCACCGCCGAGCTCGACGTGCGCTATGGGGTCGGCTTCGTCACCTCGCGCCTCGGGCCGCAGCGCAAGTCGCTGACCTATGACGTCGACGTCGACTTCTCACGGCACCTCGCCGACGCCGGCAACGTGTCGTGCGTGCTGGTCGACGAGGCGCAGTTCCTTACCCCGGATCAGGTACGCCAGCTGCACCGCATCGCTCACGTCGGTGACATCCCGGTGATCTGCTACGGAATTCGCAGCGACTTTCGGGGCGAGGCGTTTCCGGGTTCTGCGACGCTGCTGACGCTGGCCGACAGCATCGAGGAGATCAAGACGATCTGCCCGTGCGGGCGCAAGGCGACGATGAACGTCCGCATCGACGAAAACGGCAACCGCATCACGACCGGCGAGCAGATCGCGATCGAAGGCGAGACGCGCTACGTCCAGCTCTGCGGCAGCTGCTTCTATCGCGACCTGGAGTGAGGTCGGAGCGTCAGTCGACCGAGCGGCCGCTGAGCGAAACGAAGCCGTAGCGCTTCTCTAGGCGCTTGCGATCCGCGGCGAACATGTCGCGAATGCGCGATGCCTCGCTGACGGCGGCGGCTTGGTTCTCGATGGCTTGCTGCTCCTTGCGCAGCTTTTGCGCGGCTTCTTCGGCCGCCCGGGTAATGGACTTGAGACTCATGCGGTCCACGTTGCGTGTAGGTCCAGGATGACCTTTACGAATCGGGTCTTCGGTACGAAACCGTACGGACGGCTAGCTCGGTCGAGGTGACGGCAACGGCGACGGCGATGGTGGGGCGGCCGGTGCTGCCGGCGGCGGCGATTCGCCCGACCGCAAGCCGCGGCACGTGCCCAGCGCGGCGTCGTCGCCGAGGAATATCCCGATCCGCGTCCCGCGCGGGATCGTCGCGTCCTTGCCGTGGTGCATCGCGTCGTAGCCGCCGACCGCATAACCGACGATCGGGATCAGTCCGAGCACGCCCGGCGCATTGGCCGAGCTCCCGGCTGCGGTCGACAGCTCGTCGTTGAAGCGGTCGATGATGACTTGCTCGTGCTTGCCGTCCGGCAGCACGACGAACCGCGTTTCGAGCGCGAGGTAGCCGCCGCGCCCGCCGCCCCCGGCGTGCGACGCGTTCGCGACTACCCCGTAGCCGACCGTGCCGCTGGGCACCTGCGTCCCGTCCGACGCGCTGACGGTATCGACGACGACGAACTTGAAGACGTCGCCCGCGCGCGCGCGCGAAGAGTCGATCGTCTCATCGACGGCGACCAGCCCGCGCGGGCACAGCGACCGCGTGTCGCCCATCGTTTCCGCATCGAGGGGTACTGCAGCGACCGCGGTGACGAATGCCGCGCCGAACGCGGCGTGGAGCGGCCGCAGCGTGCTCATCAGGGCCTTCGGGCCCCGGCCTCGACGCAGCGTGCTTTGCCGGCACGCTTCGCCTCGTACATCGCCGCGTCGGCGGCCGCCAAGGTGGCGTCGGCGCTCCGTCCCGTCTGCAGCCGCACGATCCCGATGCTGGCGGTCACCGGCGGGGCGCCGGGGAAGCTGCGCGCGGCCTTCGAGATGCGCTCGATGACCTGGTCGCCGATCGCAATGGCGTCGTACGGGAAGCGCGACTCCATCAGGACCGCGAACTCGTCGCCGCCCAGCCGCGCGACGACGTCGTCGAGTCGCATCCGGTCGCGAATCGCGGCTGCGACGGCGATCAGCACCGCGTCACCACCGGCATGACCGCAGGTGTCGTTGACGTCCTTGAAGCCGTCGAGGTCGATCAGCAACAGCGTCCATTCGCCGTCGCCGCGCCGAGCCAGCCGGTCGAGCGAGGAGAGCCGCTCGCGGAGAACTTGCAGGAAGCTGCGGCGGTTGTGCACGCCGGTGAGCGGATCGCGCTCGGCCAGCTGGCGCAGCCGCGTTTCGCGACGGCGGCGTTCGGTGACGTCGTTGATCAGCAGCAGGATCGACGTGTCGGGGGATCCTCCGTCCATCGGAACCGCGGTGATTTCGCACCACGTCGCGGCGCCCGTCGGCCGGCGAATGCGCGTCTCGAGCCGGAGGGGCCGAATCGCACCCTCACCGAGCTCGGCGAGCGCTTGGCGCAACGGCTCGCGCTCATCCTCGGGAAGGAGCGACACGATCGACGTCGTTTCCGCGCCGGCGAGGGCGAGGAACGCCATGTTCGCGCGCTCGACCGAACCTTCGACGTCGATGCTGCACATCGCGATCGGACTCTGCTCGAGGATGTCGTACGACGCGTGCAGCGTGTCGACGATCTCACGATAGTGCGCGTTCTCCTGTTCGAGCTCGCGCTGCGCCGTCAGATCGCGGAGGGTGTAGACGACCAGCTCGCGGTCGCGATCTTCATCGTCGCGCGCGACGCGCGCCGACAGCGCGATCCAGCCGCGGGTTCCGTCCTGGCGGTGGATCCCGATGGTGATCGTGCTGCGCTCCCGGGCCAGGCGAAACGCCAGCCGCAGCGCGCGCGCGGCGTCGTCGAGCGGCGCCTCCTGGTCCCAAAAGACGAGCCAACCGGGTCCGAGCGATTCGCGGCCGCACAGCTGATCGGCGGTCATCCCGAGCAGCTCCAACGCGGCGGCATTGCAGTCGCGCACGGCCTCGCCGGCCGTTACGATCAAGCCCTCGTCGAGGGCGTCGAGCAAGCGAGGGGGCCGCTCGGCCTCTTCCTGCGGGCTCCGCGAAGATTCGGAGTTGACCATGCTGGCCTTGTTACCGTCCCCGTCCGGCAATCGATCCAATTCCAGGACGTACGACCTATCCAACGCCTCAGCATGACGTCGAGGTTCCACCATCCAAGTCATCGGCATCATGCGGCTGGTCGATGAGTGCTTGCCCTCGGCGACCGAGCTCGCGCGCAGAATCCGGGCGCGAGAGGTTTCCGCGCTCGAGACCGTCACCGCCCACCTCGCGCGGATCGAACGCGTCAATCCGGCGGTCAACGCCATCGTGACGCTGGACGCCGACGGCGCACTGGCGGCAGCCCGCCGTGCCGACGAGGCGCAAGCCCGCGGCGAGGAGCTAGGGCCGCTGCACGGACTACCCGTCGCGCACAAAGACGTCTTCTTCACCCGCGGGATGCGCACGACGTTCGGCTCGCCGATCTTCCGCGATTTCGTCCCTGACCACGACAGCATCATCGTCGAACGGCAGCGGCGCGCCGGCGCCATTACGATCGGCAAGACGAACATGCCCGAGTTCGGTGCGGGCTCGCAGACGTTCAACGAGGTGTTCGGCGCCACGCGCAATCCGTACGACCCGTCGAAGACCTGCGGCGGAAGCAGCGGCGGCTCCGCGGTCGCGCTGGCCTGCGGGATGGTCGCGCTCGCCGACGGGACCGACTTGGGCGGATCGCTGCGCAACCCGGCCAACTTCTGCAACGTCGTCGGCCTGCGTCCCTCGGTCGGGCGCGTGCCGATGTGGCCGACGCAGGACGCATGGAACACGCTCGCCGCACTCGCCGGACCGATGGCGCGCACGGTCGACGACGTCGCGCTGTTCTTGAGCGTCATCGCCGGACCCGACGCGCGCGATCCACTCGCGCTCGACGGGACCGGAGCGGCCTATGCGACGATCGACGAACGCGACTTTCGCGGGACGCGGATCGCGTGGAGCGCCGATCTCGGCGGCCTGCCGGTGGAGCGCGCCGTCACCGCCGTGCTCGCTTCACAGCGGGGCGTATTCGACGATATCGGCTGCGCCGTCGAGGACGCGTCGCCGAACCTGACGGGTGCCGACGAGGTCTTTCTCACGCTGCGGAGCGTCAGCTTTGTCAACGCGTTCGGCGAGCTGCTCGAGCGTGACCCCGGCGCGCTGAAAGAGACGATCGTCTGGAACACCCGCTACGGCCGCGCGCTTTCGGGCACGGAGGCCGGACGTGCGGCCGGCCTGCGCTCGCAGATCTTCGCGCGAATGCACACGTTCATGGAGCGCTACGAGTTCCTGATCGCACCGGTCAACCAAGTTGCGCCGTTCCCGATCGAGCAGGAGTATCCGACCGAGATCGACGGCGTCGCGATGCGGAGCTACATCGACTGGATGCAGTCCTGCTCGGCGATCACCGTGACGGGACATCCGGCGATCTCGGTGCCGTGCGGTTTCACGCCGGACGGCCTACCGGTCGGGATCCAAATCGTCGGCCGCTACCGTGAAGAGCGCAGCCTGCTGCAGTTCGCGCGCGCCTTCGAGCAGCGCACGCAGACCGGCCTGCTCCGGCCGCCGCTGCTGGGCTAACCGGTCGCCGGCACGAGCGTGCGCTCGCGCGCGAACGCGACGAACCAGTCGAGCGCGGACGGGTCCATCATCGCTTCGCGGCTGGCGGCTTTTTCCGGCGGCGTGCCGGCCAGGATGCGGCGCACGGGGATCTCCATCTTCTTGCCGGTCAGCGTGTACGGCACCGCGGGCACCTGGTGGATCTCGTCGGGGACGTGGCGCGGGCTGCAGTCGGTACGCAGCTTGGCGACGATCCGCGCGCGCAGCGCGTCGTCGAGCGTTTTGTCGCCGGTGAGCCGCACGAAGAGCGGCATGTAGAAGCCGCCGCCGGCGAGCTCCAAGCAGATGACGAGACTGTCGGCGACGTCGTCGAGCTGTTCGACGGCGCGATACACTTCGGCCGAACCGATGCGCACGCCGAACCGGTTGAGCGTCGAGTCGGAGCGCCCGTAGATGTAGCAGCCGCCGCGCGCGTTGATCTTGATGAAGTCGCCGTGCCGCCACACGCCGGGGAAGCGTTCGAAATACGTCTCGCGGTAGCGCGCGTCGCCGGGATCGTTCATGAAGCGCAGCGGCATCGACGGCATGGGGCTGGTGACGACGAGCTCGCCCACCTCGTCGAACACCTCGTCGCCCGCGTCGTTCCAGGCGTGCACGTCCATCCCGAGCAGCCGCGTCTGGATCTCGCCGGCGTAGACGGGCAGCAGCGGCGATCCGCCGACCAGCCCCGCGCACAGCTCCGTCCCGCCCGACGGCGACGTCACCCACAGATCGCGCTTGACGTTGTCGTAGAACCAGGCCGTCGACTCGGGCGTGACGGGTGAGCCGGTCAGCAGCACCTGCGTCAAGCGCGACAGGTCGAAGCGCTCGCGCGGCACGATGCCGGCCTTCTGCATCATCTGCACGAAGGTCGGGCTGGCGCCGAAGCAGGTCGCGCCGGCGTCGGCGGCCAGCTGCCACAACAGCGCCGGCGTCGGATGCGCGGGGTGCCCGTCGTACAGCACGATCGACGCGCCCTGGAGCAGCGCCGACACGAGCGCGTTGAACATCATCCAGCCGGTGGTGGTGTAGAAGAACATCCGCGAATCCGGGCCGAGATTCTGCGCGAGGCCCGTGCTCTTGAGGTGCTCGACGAGCGGCCCGACGTGGCCGTGCAGGATCGGCTTCGGCAACCCCGTCGTGCCCGACGAGAAGAGCACCCACATCGGATGATCTTCGGCGACGCGCTCGTAGGCGAATGCTTCCGCGGCCACCGCTGGGCGATCGAGCAGCGTCTGCCAGCCTATCGCGCCTTCGATCGGACTGCGCGAAGCGGAATCGAGGTACGATAGCCACACGACGCGCTCGACGGTCGGCAACTCGGCCAGGATCGTGCGAATCTCGGCAGCGCGGTCGTAGTCCTTGCCGCCGAACCGGTAGCCGTCGGCGACGAACACGATCTTGGGCGCGATCTGCGCGAAGCGGTCGATCACGGTGCGCGCGCCGAACTCCGGTGCCGCCGACGCCCAGACGCCGCCGATCGAGATGACGGCCAGCATCGCTACGACGGTCTCCGGAATGTTCGGCATGTACGCGACGACGCGGTCGCCCGGCGTCACGCCGAGCGCGCGCAGCTCCGTCGCCAGGATCCGCACGGCGTCGCCGAGCTCGCACCAGGTCATGCGCGAGAGCGGTCGCAGCTCGGAGCTGTGGACCAGCGCCGGCTCGTCGGCGCGCGCGTCGGCCTCGTGGCGCAACAGGTGCTCGGCGTAGTTGACGCGCGAGCCGCGAAACCACACCGCACCCGGCATCGTGCGCGAGCTCAGCACGCGGTCATACGGTTGCGACGACGCGACCGCGAAGAAGTCCCACACCGCCGCCCAGAACCCGTCCAGGTCGTTCACCGACCATACGCGCAGCTCTTCGTAGCTGTCGAACGACCGGCCGCGCTCGTCGCTGAGCCACCGCATGAAACGCGCGATCTTCGTTTCAGCAGCGTCGGCCGGGTCGGGCGTCCAGAGCAGCTCGCCTTCGGTCATGCTCGTCTCGTCGGCGGGCGGATGGCGCAACTCCTGCGTCGAAACCGCTGCGCATGCCTCCGATGATGTCTTCAGATTCCGACTGATGCCTTCAGATCACGACGCGACCAGTGGTGGACGTCCGAAGCCGGGCGATCCCATCCCAGATGAGGAGACCGGACAATTCGGCGACGCCGACGATCCTGGCTTGGAATCCGACGAAGACCTCGACGGGGAGCAAGACGCAGACGGCGGCGAGCCGCTCCATCGCTAGTCGCGGCCTCGTAGATAGAGTCGCGCGTCGTCAGCCTCTAAGAGGTCGAAAATGTTGGTGTACTTGGCGCGCAATTCGGCCGGGTAGATTCTCGCAAATTCCTCGAGGTCTTCGGGAGGCGTCCTACTCGAGTCGAAACGCGTCATCTTCCCGTTGATCTTCTCCTTGTCGATTTCTTTGGTTCGTTCGCCGATCCAGTGCTCCACTTCTGATTCGGTCGCCGCGCTTTCGACGATGCCACGCAATTGGTCGAGGTCGACGCGCGTGTAATAGGCCCAAAGCAGGCTGAAACCCGTCGTCGGGAGGTAGCCGTTCAGGTTGCCGCCGGATAGAGAAGCGCGCAGCTTGTCGACGAGTCGCGCGGTGAACACGATTCCGGCGAGTTGCACACGCGGGCCGCGCGGCGGCCGCAGGCGAAGATCCAGCGGCGTCATCGGTTCCCAATCCGATTCGGAAGATCATGAGGGTCACGGAAGGAGAAGTGCGAGGCGAAGCGATGCATCAGGAAACCGGAAGGTCATTCAATTGAATCACGCCGATGGCCCTTGATGCACAACTGGCGAGGTGATCAATATGTCGCTGGTCGCCGGTGACGACAGTAGCAACAGGGCTTAACATTGTCGCTGTCGCCACGATGAGTGCGTCGATGGTTTCATGCGATCCCGCGCTTCGCAAGATGCGGCCTGCCTCCTTAGCAATTTCTGCCGAAGCGTCGACGACGACACGCTCGACTCCCCCAAGCAGGTTTAGCGCACGGTCATAGCGCGCATTATGACGAACGTCTCCGTAGCACTCGGCGAGCACAACCGACGGAACGCGGACGATTGCAGCATCGCGCACGATGTTCGCAAGGAGGCGCCGCATCCGGGGATCGTCCTCCGCAAGCGCTCCTAACGCGCCGCTATCGAAGACAAAGAGTTCGCTCAAGCTCGCTTCGCGACGCGCGTGTGTTCAAACCGTCTTGCGTACGCGTCGTCGACCGCTGCGGCCACGCGACTAGACACCGGACCACTCTTTTTCTCGATGTCGGTCAGATATTGGGTAATCGCATCCGTTTGCAGCCGGCGTTCGAGCGCCTCGTTCAAAAAGGACGAGAGTTCGCGCTTTCCGACCCGGCGGCGCACCTCGGCTACGAGATCGCGATCCAGGCTGAGAGACACCTTTTCTTTCGCGGGCATGGTCTTATCCTACCATAAGTAGGAAACAATGAAAAGGCCGCCCAGCGCGGTCTCCAGTCGACGGAACCGCGATCGCGGACGTGACGTACATCAATGCAGCCGGCGCTTCGCGGTGAGCAAGCCGGTGTTCATGCCGCCGATCGCGAGGCCGCCGTCGAAGCGGGCTGACTCGACCTTGATGCAGCGGTCGACGACCACGTCGAGGCCGGCGTCGTCGGCGAGGCGGATCGCCTCCTGATTGATCACGCCGTATTGGAACCAGATCGCCTTCGCGCCGGCGGCGATGGCGTCGCGTGTCACTTGCGGCGCCTCTTCGGGCCGGCGAAAAACGTCGACGATGTCGGGCGCGCCGCGCTCGGCGGTATAAGCGGCGAGTGAGGGATAGGCTTTCACGCCGTCGATCTCACCCAGCGTGGGGTTGATCGGCGAGATCTCGAACTTGCCGCGCGTGCGCAGGTACGAGAACACGAAATAGCTCGGCCGGTTCGGGTTCGCCGACGCGCCCACCATCGCGACGGTGTGCGAGCGGTCGAGCAGCTCGCGCCGCTGCGCCACGGTTTCGAGGATCATCCTTTCGCCTCGGAGAGCTCGGGCGTGACGGCAGCCGCAGCGGCGAGGCCGCGCTGCAGATCCCAGATGAGGTCGTCCGGGTCCTCGAGCCCGACTGACAGGCGCACCATCTCGGGCAGCACACCGCCGGCGCGCAGCTGCTCGTCGGTGAGCTGTTGGTGCGTCGTCGAGGCGGGATGGATGACCAGGCTCTTCGCGTCGCCGACGTTCGCCAGGTGACTCCAGAGCTCGAGCGCGTCGATGAACGCGCGACCCGCTTCGCGGCCGCCGCGCAGGCCGAAGGTGAACACCGCGCCGGCGCCCAGCGGCAGATAGCGTTCGGCCAACGCGCGGTCGGGGCTGTCGGGCAGATCGGCGTACGACACCCAAGCGACCTCGTCGCGCTCCTGCAGAAAGGCGGCGACGGCGCGCGCGTTCTCGACGTGCAGCGGCATGCGCGCCGCCAGCGTCTCGAGGCCCTGCACCAGCAGCCAGGCGTTCATCGGCGAGATCGACGCGCCGACGTCGCGCAGCACCTCGACTCGCGCGCGCTGCAGGAACGCGTACTCGCCGAACGACTCGGCGAAGTTCAGCCCGTGGTAGCCCGGGCTCGGCGTGCTGAGCAGCGGATGCCGGCCGGCGCCCCACGGAAACGTGCCGGACTCGACGATCGCGCCGCCCATCACGGTGCCGTGGCCGCCGATGAACTTCGTCGCCGAGTGGACGACGACGTCGGCGCCGTGCTCGATCGGCCGGCACAGGTACGGCGTGGCAAAGGTATTGTCGACCACCAGCGGCACGCCGGCCTCGTGCGCGATCGCGGCCAGCGCTGCAATGTCGGCGACGTTGCCGTTGGGGTTGCCGATCGTCTCGACGAACAGCGCGCGCGTGTTGTCCCGAAGCGCGGCGCGCACCGCGCCCAGATCGCCGGGCGCGACGAAGGTCGTCTCGATCCCCATCCGCTGCAGCGTCACCGAGAACTGGGTGACCGTGCCGCCGTAGAGGTTGGCCGACGCGACGAGATGATCGCCCTGCTGCGCGACGCTCAGGATCGTGATGAGCTGCGCCGCCAGCCCGCTTGCCGTCGCGAGCGCACCGAGCCCGCCTTCGAGGCTGGCGAGCTTCTCCTCGAAGGCGGCGACGGTCGGGTTTCCGATGCGCGTGTAGATGTTGCCGTAGGTGCGCAGCGCGAACAGCTCGGCGGCCTGCTCGGTCGAGTCGAACACGAACGCCGTCGAAAGGTGCAGCGGCAGCGCGCGCGCACCTGTCTCCGTGTCCGGCGGCGTTCCCGCGTGCAGCGCGCGCGTCCGAAACCCGAACGTTCGCTCGTTCATCCCGATCCTTTAGCCGTTCTTGCGGTGGTGCAGGATGAACTGGTTGCCTTCGTTGTCCTCGCCGAACGCCATGTGGCAGAACGGCGTGTCGGTGATCTCGCCGTCTTGGTGAAGCTTGACGCCGTCGGTCTTGGCTTTGGCGACCGCGGCGGCGACGTCGGGTACGGCGAAGAGCGCGCTCCCGTTGCTGGCCTTCTCGCCCTCGGTCTGATACAACCCGAAGCTCGAGCCGTCGGCGAACGTCCACTCGCTGACGGGCCCCTGCCGCATCGCCGGTTCTCCGCCAAGGAGCTGCGTGTAGAATTTGGTCGTACTATCGATGTCCGCGACGACGTAGTAGGTGGCGTCGATGCCGGTGACGTTCATGTGATCCTTTCCTCGGAGCTGAGCTGAGCCGGAGCCCTTCGGGTCCGAGCGAACTGCACCCGCCCGGGCGAGGAGCCGTCGGGACACCGGCCGTAGACGTGGGGCCATGTCGCGTGTCGCCCTCGCGGTCGCATCCCTCTCGCTGCTGCTGACCGCGGCGCCGCCGCCGTCGGTTGCCGCCGATGCCGACCGCGTCTTCACGCTCGGCGGAACGTGGGCGTGCCGGACGGAGCACGGCTTGCTGATCCAGCGCGTCGGACGGCGCGACGGTGACCTGCTCGACGTCGCCGGCGACGCACAACGGGCCGACCGTGGGAAGAGCACGGTCGACGATCGGTTCACGTTCGACCGCCGCGGCGGCGTCTGGCACGTGGAGTTGGACGCGGGATCGCCAGGTGCCGCTGTGGGGACGGCGCCCCCGTGGACCGGCGCGACGTGGGACGTGGTCGTGCGCGGCGCGCAGGGCGACGAGCGCGCACGATACGAATTGCTGGCGGACGGAAACGTGCGGCGAACGATCGCGCAACCGGTGCCGACCGTTGCGGGCGCGTGGCATCCCATCGAGGCGGAGCTTTGCGCGCCGGGCGACGCGCCGCCGCCCGCCGATGCGTGCATCGCCGAAAACTTTCCCGCGTATACGATCTCGTCGAGCAGCCCGGCCACGCTCGACGTTCCGCCGCGAACCCGCGGCACGGTCGTAGTCCTCGTCGGTCTGGACGAGCAGTCCAACGTCGTGTCGGCCGCGATCTATTCCAGTCCATCCGCGAACCTCAACGGTTACGCGTTGGAGACGGCCCGCATGTCGCGCTTTCAGACCGAGATTCGCAATTGCCGGCCGATCGCGGCACGGTATCTGTTCTCGGTCGACATTCAGCCGCGAACGCGCGAGTAGGCTCCGCCTTCGACGACGCCGAGCGCGTCGAGGATCGCGGCGCGCGTTGCGGTCTCGCCCACGTTGCCGGTGAACGCGACCTCGGCGGGCGAACCGGCCAAGACGATCACGCGGTCGGCGATCGCCAGCGCGTCGTCGACGTCGTGCGTCACCAAGATTGCCGAGGCGCGCGTGAGCGTCAGGATCTCGTGGACGGCCGCGCGCAGCTCGATGCGCCGCAAGGCGTCGAGCGCCGCGAACGGCTCGTCGAGCAGCAGAAGATGCGGATCGCGCACGAGCGCGCGGGCCAGCGCCGCCCGCTGGGCCATCCCGCCCGAGAGCTCCTTGGGCAGCCGGGTGGCCGCGTGCGCGAGCCCGACCAGGGCCAGCACGTTCGGCACGCGCACCCGTTCGGTGCCGTTGCGCGCCGGAAAGGCGACGTTGCGCCCCACGTCGAGCCACGGGAACAGCCGCGGCTCCTGGAACATCACGCCGATCTCACCGGCCGTCGCGATCGTGCCGGCGTCGCTGCGTTCCAGACCGGCGATACAGCGCAGCAGCGTCGACTTGCCGCAGCCGCTCGCACCGAGCACGGCGACGCGCTCGCCGCGCGCAACGTCGAGGTCGAGGCCGTCGAAGACGAGATGCGTTCCGTACGCCTTACGCAAGCCGCGGATGCGCGCGGCCGGACTTTCGGAGCCCGCGCTGCGCCGCCGAGCGGACGTCAAACCGGCACCGTGTCGGTCCAGCCGACCAGCCGTTTTTCGAGTTGCCGCATCCCCGTCTCGGACAGCTTGCCGCACGCGGCGAACAGCAAGATCGCGACGAGGATCTCGTCGGTGCGTGACGTCTGCTGACCGTCGGTGAGCAGGAAGCCCAGCCCGCTGGTGGCGGCGAGCAGCTCCGCGGCGACCAGGAACAGCCAGGCCTGGGTGAGCCCGATGCGCGCGCCGACGAGCAGTTGCGGCAGCGTGGCGGGAACGAGCACGCGCGTGATGAGCGCGGTGCGCGACAGGCCGTAGATCGTGCCGACCTCGACCAGCTTGCGGTCGACGCCGTGGATCCCGCTGACCAGCGCGACGTAGATCGGGAAGAACGCGCCGATCGCGACCAGCGTCACCTTCGCCGTTTCACCGATTCCCAGCCACAACAGGATCAGCGGAACCCAGGCCAGCGACGGTACGGCGCGAATCGCCTGCAAGGTCGGGTCGAGCGCGCGCTCAGCGATCCGTGAACCGCCGACGAGCGAACCGACGATCAGCGCGAGGAACAGCGCGATCGCGAAGCCGAGCGCGACGCGTTCGATGCTCGCGCCGAGATCGCGCCACAGCAAGCCCGTTTGCGCGAGCTCGAACAGCTCCCGCACGACGTCGCGCGGTGAGGCCAGCTGATACGACTTGATCGCGCCGCTCGCCGTCGCGGCCCACCACGCGGCGAACAGCGCGAGCGGGACGACGAGCTTACCCACGCAGCGCGGTCGTCGCCGGACGGCTGTCGATCAGCGAGCCGAGCGCGACGTCGAGGTCGGCGTCGGGCTTGGCCAGCTTGTCGCTGCGGATCAGCGGGACGACCGCGGCGATCGCGTCGTGATAGTCGTTGCCCGGCGTTCCGTCGCCCGGATACGTCGTGCGCTCGCGCAGCTGCAGATCGGCGACGCGCCGCTCGACGTGCGACGCGTCGGCGAGCAGCGCCGCGGTCTCGTCGACGTGCGCCGCTGCGTACTTGCGCGCGCGGTCGTAGGCGTGCAGGATGATCTGCACGACGTCGGGATGCGCGGTAAGGAAGTCCTCGCGCGCGTTGAGCGCACCCCACGTGTTGAAGGCCACGTTGCGGTACAGCAGCCGCGAACCGGCCTCGAGCTGCGAGGCCGCCATGTGCGGATCGAGACCCGCCCACGCGTCGACCTGACCGCGCTCGAGCGCGACCCGCCCGTCGGGATGCTGCAAGTCGACCAGCTCGACGTCGCCGGGCTGCAAGCCCGCGGCCTGCAGCGAGCGCAGCAGAAAGAACCAGGGGTCGGTGCCGCGCGTGGCCGCGACCTTCTTGCCGCGCAGGTCGCGCACCGTCCTCAGCGACGAGTCTTTCCCGACCACCAATGCCGTCCACTCGGGCCGCGAGTACAAAAAGATCGTCTTGATCGGCGAACCGTTCGCGCGTGCCAGCAGCGCGGCGCTGCCGGCCGTCGAGCCGAACTGCACCGCGCCCGCGGCCAGAAAGCCGTTCGCCTTGTTCGAACCGAGCGAGAGCACCCAGTCGACCGCGGTACCGCGCTTGACGAGCGCTTCGTCGAGCCAGCCCTTCTGCTTGAGCACCAAGCTCGGCGGGTTGTAGTACGCCCAGTCGACGCCGATGCGGTCGGGGCCGTCGGCGCGCGCCCCGCGCGGAAGAGCAGCGACGGCGCCGGCGGCGCCGGCGGCGGCGAGGAAACGAGATCGGGTCAAACCGGTCATTCGGGTGCGCCTCCTGGTGCGAGGGGAAAGCGGGTGAAAAAAAGAGCTCCCACCGGTTGTCGGCGGGAGCTCTGCGATGGCTGCGCGTGTGCGCTAGCTCATGCCCAGGCCAGCCAACCCCCGAACCGGGAGCAGCACATGCACATCGACATGAGACAGCGGAACGCGCTCGTCACGATTCGGGGACTCTACCACGGCTTCGCCCCCAGCGTCAAGCGCACAGCGTGCCCAACAGCCGCTAGATGGCGCCGGTTTGGGAGAGGTGGACGTAGCTGATCCAGGCGTTGAGCGCCCAGGCCAGGATCGCGCCCAGGACGATCGCGCTGAACAGCACGTACGGCAGGACGCGTTCGCGGCCGTGCTCTTGGATCAGCGACTGGCCAACCGCCGCGGCGAGCGCGATGCCGATGATGAATCCGACCACGGTCCAGACGATGCGTTCGGTCACGTTGTGGTATGTCGATCCTTTACGAGCGGGGCGGCCGGCGATGAAACCGCCGAGGCTTGGGCGGCGTATTTCTCATGCAGCACCAAGAATGCCGCCCCGCCAGCCTTCGTTTCCCGGATAACCAACCCGATCTACGCACCCGCCGGCTCAACCGGGCGTCGCAAGTCGTAGACGCAGCTGTCGATACGTGAAGCAGCTCATCACGGTTCTTCCAAGCACAGCCGGCGGCCCGGGAAGTCGATCGTGACGCGGTAAGCTCGTAGGAAGTTGTAGCCGAGCGCACCGTCGACCGGACCGACCGCCGCCTCGATCTGCGACACGTCGAAGATCGAGACCATGACGTCGTCCTGCGAGAGCGAGCCGACGGTGATCGCGACGCGCGCGGCCCGCGTGCTGAACGCGCCGCCGGCACCGACGCCGTGTACGACCGCCGACGGCGACAGATGCAGCCTGCGCGCGACCGTCGAGCTGAGGATGCTCACCGTCGCGCCGGTATCGATGAAGAACGTGTACGGTCCGAGGCCGTTGATGCGCACGCGCACGAGGATCTCGGGCGTACCGGCGGACGAGATCGTGGTCGGCACGCAAGTCGTCGCGGCGCGCGCCGGACCGGTTGCGGTGCAGACCGCGCAGGCTGCCGCAGCTGCGACGAGCGCTGCGCGCGCGCTCACGACGCGACCTGCGGCGCGGGGCCGCGTCGTTCGACGTACAGCGCCTGGCTGGCGAGCCCGAAGTAGCCGTCGAGATCGGCGACCCGCGCGCTGGTGACGCCGATTCCGTCGCTAGCGAGCGTCGTGCGCGCTTCGAGCAGCACCCACTCGCCGCGCGGATACCGCTCGAACGCCAGCGAGAGCGACGGCGGGACGAACAGCCAATCGTCCATCGGCAGCTCGCCGCTGATCCCGTTGGCCGAGTCGGCCACGACGATCGCGCGGTCGAGCGGTGCGATCGGCTCGCCTTCGACCAGCGGCACGCGCAACCGCGACCAAACCGCTGCGGGGCCGAGCGCACCCATCCCCACGACGTAGCGCCATTCGATCGAACGGCCGTAGCCGAATTCGCCCAGCCAGGTGTCCTCGGCTTCGGGCAACGGCGGCGGCGCATCGGGCGGCGTCACGCCGGGCGGGACGCTGCCCTCGGGCTGCACGGCGATCCGCCACACGCGCGCGGCCAGCACCTCGCGCCCGCCGATCTCGGCGGTCGCCTCGGCCATCTCGATGCGCCGGCCGGGCCGCACGACGCGTGTCCGCACGCGCATCGGTTCGCGCGGAATGGTGCCCAGAAACTCTGAGGCGACCCGCGCCACGCGAACGTCGTCGCGCGGATGATTCTTACCGATCGCGTGCACCAGCAGCGCGGTAGGCGGCCCGCCGTGCTGCAGCCGTGGGTCCCAGGGGCTGCTGGTCCCGCTCGTCGGTGCGTACGTCTCGTCGTCAAGCCGCGTGAAGTACGCGTCGAAATCCATGGATTCGGCGTTTCGGCGCGCCCGCGCGCACGCATCCTTAGACCGGCGGCTCGACGGCGCGCAGCTTGCCGCGCAGGTGCGCTCGCTCGGCGTCGTTCTGTGTGCGCGCGATCGCGGCTTCGTACGCGGCGCGCGCCTCGGTGGAGCGACCGAGACGCGCCAGCGCGTCGGCCCGCGCGACGTGGTACGGATGGTAGTCGGCCAGCGACTCGGCCGGCAGCGCGTCGAGCGCGGCTAGCCCGGCCTGCGCGCCGTGCGCGAACCCGATCGCGACCGCGCGGTTGAGCGCGACGATCGGCGTCGGGACCATTTTTTCGAGGTGGTCGTAGAGTTCAGCGATGACCGGCCAGTCGACGTCGTTCGCCGAGGTCGCGCGCGAGTGGGTGAACGCGATCGCGGCTTGCAGCTGATACGGCCCGACGACTCCGTGATGCACGGCGCGCGCGATCAGCAAGTTCGCCTCGGCGATCTTGCCCGGATGCCAGCGCGTGCGGTCCTGCTCGCCGAGCGTCACCATCGAACCGTCGGCCGCGACCCGCGCGTCGCGGCGCGAGTCGTGGTAGAGCATCAGCGCGAGCAGTCCCATCACCTCGGGTTCCTGCGGCACCAACGCGTTGAGCACGCGGCCCAAGCGCACTGCTTCGTCGCACAGCTCGTGCCGGATCAGCCGGTCGCCCGCGGTCGCCGCGTAGCCTTGATTGAAGATCAGGTACAGCACCGTGCAGACGTCGTCGAGGCGTTCGGAGAGCCGCTCGGCGGCCGGTACGTCGAACGGAATCGCCGACTCGCGGATCTTCCGCTTGACGCGCACGAGGCGCTGCGCCATCGTCGCGTGCGGCACCAAGAACGCGTCGGCGATCTCTTCGACCGTCAAGCCGGCCAGCGTACGCAGCGTGAGCGCGATGCGCGCCTCGATTCCCAGCGCCGGATGGCAACAGGCGAAGATCAAGCTGAGCCGGTCGTCCGGGATCGCTTGCATCGCGTCATCTCCGTCCCCGAGCTGGGCGTATGCTGTCGGCGCGAGCGCCGTCAGCCGTGCCAGCTTCTCGCGCCCGGCGCGCTCGCGTCGCAGGCGGTCGATAGCGCGATTGCGCGCCGCGGTGAAGATCCACGCCGGAGGACGCGCCGGAAAGCCGTCGCGCGGCCAGCGCTCGAGCGCCGCCAAGTATGCGTCCTGCAGCGCGTCTTCGGCGAGCTCGATGTCGCCGACCGCACGTGCCAGTGCCGCGACGGTGCGTCCCGCGTCGTCGCGGAAGCACCGCGCGACCTGTTCGGCGGCGTCAGCCCCCGAGGTCGACAATCGGCCGGATCTCCACCGAGCCGTAGCTCGCCGCGGGACACATCGCCGCCGCTTCGATCGCGCCGTCGAGCGACGGCGCCTCGATAATGTAGTATCCGCCCAGCCATTCCTTGGTCTCGGCGAACGGGCCGTCGGTGACGACGCGGTTTCCGTCGTGCGCGCGAACGGTCGTCGCGCTGGCCGGCCCGGCGAGCGGCGCGGCATCGATGTACGCGCCACGGCTGCGCAGCTCGTTGCCGAACGCTTCCCAGGCCGGCATCGTGGCCGCCCATTCTTCGGGTGTCGGTTCGCGCTCTTGGTGCGGCCCGTAGATCAGCAGCATGTATTTCATGGTCGTTCCTCCGGCGTGGATGTCTAGGCGCATCCGATGGAGAGACGAACGGCAGTCGCCGAAATCGACATCCCCGCGCCGGTCATCGTGCCGGCGGGCGGATCAGGGGTAGCCCGACCAGGTGAAGTTCGGAATGTTCACGTACGCCGGCCCGACCTCGACCGTGTATTCGTGGTGATCGATCATCGAGATCAAGTGTGGGTCGGTCCCGGTCTGCTCGGTGACGGTGTGCGTGCCCGCCGCGCCGCCGGTCTCGTCGGTGTCGAACCAGCGCGTCGCGCCGGAGAAGGGGCCGAAACCCGAGACGGACAGCTGCTGCCCCCAGATGTCGAGCAGCTCGCCGAGCGTCAGGACCGTGCCGGCAAGATGGTCTTCGATGTGGATCATCCCTTCGAGCGCATGCGTGTGGATCTCGTAGTAGCAGGCGTTCGAAGCGGCTGAAGCCATGACCAAGTACTGCGGCTCGTAGACCCCGGGTTCGTAGATTCCCGTTCCGGCCGGGATCGCATACTGGTGTCCGTTGACGAACAGGCTGAAATGGACGTGGTAATGCGTGGTGCCCTGCATCGCCGACAGGCACGACAACCCATCGACCGTCGCATTGCCCGGTGCTCCGACGATCGTTCCGAACGCACTCGTGTCGCCGACGACGATCTCCGGGTTTTCGTCCAACGACAGCGCGGAGGCGCTGCTGTCGACGACCGAAGCCGTGCTCACCGGCGGAGTCGATGTCACCGGCGTCGCGCTCGTCCCACCCCCGCCGCCGCACGCGGTAAGCACGAACGCTGCGATCACACCGAGCGCAGCGCAAGAGATTCGTTCCCGACCGTTCATACGGACTATCCTCCATGAAGTGGGCGGACTCAGCCGCCGGCTCCGACCGAGCGTGGTTCCACGGCCGGCGCGACACGTCCGCCCTGAGGCCGGCCGGCCGAGCTCTTCTGAGACGTCGTCGGCAGACGAGACGAATATCTCGATCTCCGCATTACTTAGGAGGTGTCTGAACGGGCAGAACGGACCACGTCTCAGAAAGTTCTCATCCGCTTTTCGTACACCCGAGGGGACCGCGCCCCACGCTCACCTTCACCGGAGGCTGCCCATGCGATCGATCGTTCTCCCCGTTCTGGCAGCTGCAGCGCTGACGTTCGTGGTGGCCGCGCCGCGGCCGGCATCTGCCGAGCTCACCGACGGCAGTCCGGCGCCCGAGTTCACCGCGCAGGCGGCGCAGGGCGGCGACGTGCGGACGGTCGATCTCAAGACCGCGCTCGCCAAGGGGCCCGTGGTGCTGTACTTCTTTCCGAAGTCGTTCACCACCGGCTGCACCGTCGAGGCGCATCTCTTCTCGGAGCACATCGCCGACTACCAGAAGCTCGGCGCGACGGTGATCGGCGTCAGTGCCGACGACATCGACACGCAAAAGAAGTTCTCGACCCAGGAGTGCCGGTCGGCGTTCCTGGTCGTGAGCGACCCGCACTTGACCATCGCGAAGTCCTACGACGCGATCCTGCCGCAGGCGCCGCAGCTCGCGAACCGCACGTCGTACGTGATCGCGCCCAACGGCACGATCGTCTATGGCTACACGAGCCTCGATCCCAGCCTGCACGTGCAGAACACGCTGGCTGCGCTGCAGGCGCTCAAAGTGAAGTAACGTGCGGCCGGTCAGCCTCCGCCGCCGACCGCCGCGCGATCCGCGCGCGCGCATCGGCGGGTTGATGATGCTGCCGCGCACGATCGACAAAGCGCGCGGGCTGCTGCCGGGCGGCGATCCGGGCGATTACGCCATCGAGCCCGGCTGGAGCGGCTGGCTGCTCCACGAGCTCGGCTTCACGCAAGCGGAGTTTCTCGACCTGGTGCGTCGGGCGGCGGACGACATTGCCGTCGGAGCCGCCGTAGCCGAACGCATCACGCCCGAGCGGTGCGAAGCGCTCAACGCGTCGATGCGAACGATGCGAGTCGCCGACGCACCGTCGGACGTCCGTGCCGTGCTGCGCGACGTCTACGGCGCGGGCGAGAACGCGCTCGTGCTCGACGTCATCCTCGCCGACGACCGCAGCCGCCTCCGCTCAGCGGGCTGACCGAACCCGCCGGTCAGTTGCGGAGGGTGGCGTCGATCGTGGCGCGGAGGCGGACGGCGGCTTCGCGGATCTCGTCGTTGGAGATGATGAGCGGGGGCACGAAGCGCAGTGTGTTGCGGCCGGCGGCGTTAAGAAAGACGCCGTGGTCGAGGCCACGATTGACGAAGCTCTTGGCCTCGCGGCCGTCGCGGACCGGAAGACCGAGCATGAGCCCGATGCCGCGCGGTGCTTCGAAGATGTCGTCGTAGTCGCGCGCGATTGCGACGAGCTCGTCGTGCAACAGCTGTCCGGCCGCCGTCACTTGGGCGTCGAGGTCGACGACGTCGCGGATGGCGAGATGCTCGAGCGCTGCAGCGGCCGGAACCGGCGAACCGCCAAAGGTGGTGCCGTGATCACCGGGCTGAAGTGACGTAGCTGCCGCGCCGCGGACGATGAGTGCTCCGATCGGCAAGCCGTTGGCCAGCGACTTGGCCAGCGTGAACGCATCGGGGGTCACGTCGTAGAGCTGGTGCGCGAACAGCCGGCCGGTCCGGCCCATCCCGCACTGCACCTCGTCGAAGATCAACAGCGCGCCGCGCTCATCGCACAGCCGCCGTGCCTCGCGCAAGTACTCGCGGGTAGCCGGAACGATGCCGCTCTCGCCCTGCACCGGCTCGACCAGGAAGCACGCAGTCGTCTCGTCGATCGCCGCGTCTAGCGCGGCGACGTCGTTGAACGGCACGAAGGCGAAGCCGAGCGGCAGCGGCTCGAATCCCTCGTGATAGGCCGGATTGTCCGTTGCTGCCAGCGCGCCAAGGGTGCGCCCGTGGAATGAACCATGCGCCGCCAGAATGACGTTGCGGCTCTTCTCGCCGCGCCGCCAGGCGTGCTTGCGGGCGAGCTTGATCGCGGCTTCGTTCGCTTCGGCGCCGCTGTTGCAGAAGAAGACGGTATCGAACCCGGACAGCTCAGCGAGTCGGTCGGCCAGCATCCCCGCCGGTTCGTGGTGGACGAGATTGCTCACATGCACGAGCGTCGCCGCCTGTTCGGCGACCGCGCGCGCTATGCGTGGATGCGCATGACCGAGCGCGCACACCGCGATTCCGGCCACGAGATCGAGATACGCGTTGCCCGACTCGTCGTACAGCCAGCATCCCTCGCCGCGAACGATGTTGATCTCGAGCCGCCCATAGTTCGCCATCAGATGCGGATGCGTCGTGACCAGGCGCGCCCCGCGCGAAACAACCGGAATCATACTATGCCCTCAAACGTTTCAAAGCTCATCGACCTTCTTCTAACAACTCCTTTGGGCGGACCGCAGCGTAGCGAGGACCGCGAGGGTTCGCCGCAGCGAACCCACAGCACATAAGCGGCGAAGCCGGTTATGTGCGATAATGGGCGTTGATGCGGACGTAGTCGCCGGTGAGGTCGCAGCCCCATGCCGTTGCCGTGGCGTCGCCGAGGCCGAGGTCGAGCGTCGCTTCGACGGTCTGCTCTTCGAGGAAGTGGTGCGCTTCGGCTTCGCTCATCGCTTCGATCGCGCCGCGCTCGACCCAGGTGTGGCCGCCGAGGTAGAGTGACCATGTTTCGGGATCCATCCCCGCGTTGACCGAGCCCGCCGCGGCGACGATGCGTCCCCAGTTGGGATCCTCGCCGTAGAGCGCCGTCTTCACCAGGCTGGAGTTGATCACCGCGCGCGCGACCTTGCGCGCCTGCTGCTCGTCGCGCGCGCCGGCGACGGTGAAGGTGAGCGTCTTGGTGGCGCCCTCGCCGTCCTTGACCATCGCGACGGCGAGATCGCGGCACACAGCGGTCAGCGCGGCGCGCAATCCCGGGGTCGCTGCGCCGGCGCCCGGCTTGGCGCAGCAGTAGACCGCATCGTTGGTCGACATGTCGCCGTCGACCGAGATCATGTTGAACGTCCCGTCCGATGCTTCGCGCAGGGCTTCGGTGAGCGATGCGCGCGAAACCGTGGCGTCGGTCACCAGGAACGCCAGCATCGTCGCCATGTTGGGAGCGATCATCCCCGAGCCCTTGGCGATGCCGCCGATGACGCGCCGCTCGCCGTCCTCGTGCCAGGCGTAGGCGGAGAGCTTGGGAACGTGATCGGTCGTCATGATCGCTTCGGCGGCGGCGTAGGCGGCCTCGGGTCCCGCCGAGAGCGCCTTTTGCGCGCGGTCGAGACCCTTCGAGAGGCGATCCATCGCGAGCGTCACGCCGATGACGCCGGTCGATGCGACGACGACCTGCGTCGCGCGCAGTCCCAACAGCGTCGCGGTGTGGCGGGCGGTGTTCTCGGCGTCGCGCAAGCCGCGCTCGCCGGTGCAGGCGTTCGCGCAGCCGGAGTTGCACACGATCGCGCCGATGGCGTCGCCTTCGGCCTCGAGATGCGCCGACGTCGCGAGCAGCGGCGCCGCCTTGATCTCGTTGGTGGTGATGACCTGCGCGCAGACGTGCGGTCCGGGCAGCACGATGAGCGCCAGATCGGTCTTGCGTTTCTTGATCCCGGCGTGCACGCCGGTCATCCGTAGCCCGGGAACGGCACCGAGGCCGCCGCGGACTTGGATCAGCCGCACCGGGTCGCCGTTCGACGGCGAGTTCTTGGCCGAGCGTTCAGCCGACGGTTGTGCGAGCATCGAGTCCCTGTTCCTCCGGGAGGCCCAGCATGAGGTTCATGTTCTGAATCGCCTGACCCGCGGCACCTTTGCCGAGGTTGTCGATCGCCGAGAGCACGTGCACGACGCCGTCGCGCTCGGCGACCGCCAGGTGCGCGTCGTTCGTTCCTACCAGCGCCGGCAAGTGCGGCGCGCGCAAAGTCCGGAACACCGTCACGAACGGGTTGGCCGCGTAGAACCGCTCGTACAGCGCGAGGACGTCGTCGCGCGAGATGGGACGGCTCGGGATGAGATAGACGTCGGCCAGTAGCCCGCTCTTGATCGGAACGACGTGCGGTGAGAAGACGATCGGCGCCGCGATCCCGGCCGCGCGCGACTCTTGCACGATCTCGGCGCCGTGGCGGTGACCGGCCAAGCCGTACGCGCGCACGTCACCGTCGACTTCAGCGAACATCGACGTGACCGCCGGCGTGCGGCCGGCGCCGGTGATTCCGCTCTTGGCGTCGATCACCACTTGCGCGATGCGATCGGCGAGCGGTCCGAGCGGAACGAGCGCCAGCAGTGACGCGGTGACGTAACAGCCCGGGTTCGCGATCAGCCGCGCGCGCGCGATCTGTTCGCGATAGCGCTCCGGGAAGCCGTAGACCGCTTCGCCGGCATTCGCTTCGAGCCGGAACGCGTCGGAGAGATCGATCACCCGCGCGCCCTTGGCCAGCAGCGCGGGCGCCTGCTCGCGCGCGAGCTCGTGACCGCCGGCCAGAAAGACGACGTCGTCGGACCGGACGCGCGCCAGCGTCGCGCCGCTCTCTTCGAGCTCGACGTGCACGTGGGTGAGCCACGGAAAGACGTCGGCAACCGGGATGCCCGGCTGCGAGCGGCTCTCGAGCACGCCCAGCGCGACGGCCGGGTGCCGGTCGATGAGCCGGATGAGCTCCGCGGCGGCGTAGCCGCTGGCGCCGACGACGTGGGCGGTGATCATGCGAACGACTCCGATAACGCGGCGATCGCGTCGCGCGTTGCGGCGATCGACGCGGCCGTCGCGCCGGGACCGGTCGAACCGGCGGTGCGCTTGGCGTCGACCGAGGCCGCCGGATCGACCGGCGCGCCGGGGATGCCCAGCGCGCTTGCGTCGCGGCCGTCGAGCGGCCGCGCTTCCTCTTCGGCCAGCACCACGCGCTCGCCGACCGCGTAGTGCGCGTCGCGGGCGGTCGCCCCGGCTAGGATCAGCGCGTCGGCCAGATCGGTGGCGACCGTGTAGCCGTCGCCCGCGCGCGCGCCCGTGCGCGCAGCGTCGAAGCGCACGTGCGCGAACGCCCGGCGAAAAGCGTCGAGCGCCGCCAGCGCCGCTTCGGTCCCTTCGATCACCTGCGCTTTGGTTTGCTGGAGGTCGCGATGGTAGGAGAGCGCGACGCCGTTGGTCGAGGCGAGCGCGCCGGCATAGACGCCGATCGCGCGCGCGCCCGCGGCGCGCACGAGCTCGAACGGATCGGGGTTGCGTTTCTGCGGCATCAAACTCGAGCCGGTCGAGGCAGCGTCGTCGAGCCGCACGTAGCCGAACGCCGGCGTTGCCCAGATCACCAGCTCCTCGCTCGGCCGCGAGGCGGCGACCGCCGCGCGCACGGCGGCGTGCAGCAGGTCGAGCGCGACGTCGCGGTCGCCGACGCTGTCGAGCGCGTTGCGCGACGGCGCGCCGAAACCCAACTCGTGCGCGGCCGCAGCGCGGTCGAGCGGAAGGGACGAGCCCGCCAGCGCCGCGCTGCCCAGCGGACAGAACCGTGCGGCGTCGGCGGCGACGCGCGCGAAGCGCTCCGCCGCGCGCACGAATCCCTGCGCGGCGGCGTCGAGCCAGAACGCCAGGAGCACCGGCTGCGCGGGCTGCCAATGCGTCGTCGCGGCCAGCAGCGTGCCGCGCGCGAGCGCGTCGGCGGCCCGATCCTCCAACAGCGCGGCGACGTCGAGCGCAGCGCGCACGCCGCGCTGCGCGCGGTCGCGCGCGTACAGCAGCAGCGTCGTCGCGACCTGATCGTTGCGCGACCGGCCGGCGTGCAGCCGTTCGCCCGCGCTCCCCGCCAGCTCGCGCACGCGCGCGTCGATCGCGCCGTGCACGTCCTCGAAATCACGCGTCGTCGCCGAGGCGGCGAACGTCCCGTCGTCGACTTCGGCTGCGACGCGGTCGAGCGCATCGAGCAACGTTCGCGAATCGTGCTGCGAGAGCACGCCGGCAAGCGCGGCGACGTGCGCGCGCGAGCAGCGCACGTCGAACGGCGCGAGCACCAGATCGCCGGCCAGACTCGAACCGAACGCCAGCAGCGCCGCATCCGGAGCGGATGCGAAACGCCCGCCCCACTGCAGCGAGCTCACCGCGTCACACCGGTTGCGGCGTCGCTGCTTCGGCGGCAGCCGCGGCCTTGGCCGCCCCGGCCGCGACGGGCAAGCCGTGGATCTCGATGAACCCGCCGGCCGCGTCGTGACGGAAACGGTCGCCGGCGCCATAGGTCGCCAGCGACTCGTCGTAGAGCGCGAACGGCGAGCGCGCGCCGCTGACGACCGCGCGGCCGCGCTGCAGCTTCACGCGAACCTCACCGGTGAGGCGCTCGGCGATCTTCGCGTTGAAGGCGTCGAGCGCGCCGCGCAGCGGCGACGACCACTGCGCGTCGTAGATCAGCTCGGCGTACTTCTGGTCGAGCGCGGCCTTGAGCCGCAGCTCGTCGCGCGTCAGCACGAGCCGCTCGAGCGCCTTGTGCGCTTCGATCAGCGTGACGCTGCCGGGGCACTCGTAGACCTCGCGCGACTTCAGCCCGACGACGCGGTCCTCGATCAGGTCGATCCGGCCGACGCCGTTGGCGCCGGCGATCTTGTTCAGCTCGAACACCATCTGCGCGCCGTGCGTGCCATCGATCGACGGCAGGCCGTGCCGGAACGCGATCACGATTTCTTCGCCGTCGAGCGGCGCCGTCGCCGGCGCGACGCTCCACGCATAGGCATCCTCGGGCGGCGCGTTCCAGGGATCCTCGAGCACGCCGGCTTCGATCGAGCGGCCCCACAGGTTGGCGTCGACCGAATACGGCTTGGCCGCGGTGTGCGAGATCGGCACGGCGTTGGCTTGCGCGTAGGCGATCGCGTCGGGACGCGAGAGCGGCTTGTCGCGCAGCGGCGCGAGCGTGCGCAGGTGCGGCGCTTTGGCGCGCACGCCGACCTCGATGCGCACCTGATCGTTGCCCTTGCCGGTGCAGCCGTGCGCGACCGTGTCGGCGCCGTACTCGGCGGCCGTCTCGACCAGCAGGTCAGCGATGAGCGGTCGCGACAGCGCCGCGCTCAAGGGATAGACGCCTTCGTAGAGCGCGTTGGCGGCGAGCGCTTTGTACGCGTAGTCCTCGATGAAGCGCTCGCGCGCGTCGATCAGGACGGCCTCGACCGCTCCCAGCCCGAGCGCTTTGCGGCGCACGGCGTCGAGCGCGTCCTGCGAGCCTTCGCCCGCGACGAGATCCGACTCGCCGAGGTTGGCGGTCATCGCGACGACGTCGTGCCCGGCCAGGACGAACTGCTTGAGCAGCACCGACGTGTCGAGCCCGCCCGAATAGGCCAAGACGATCCTCATTTGGACGCTCCCCGCATGTCTTCGAAGCGCTGTTTGAGCATCGGCGTGGTCTCCGGCTTCTCGCAGATCACCAGCACGGTGTCGTCGCCGCCGATCGTACCCAGCACTTCGGGCCAGCCGGCGTTGTCGATGGCCGCCGCCAGCATCATCGCGGTGCCGGGATGCGTGCGCAGCACGATCTGATTGAGGCTCGAGCGGGCTTGGATGACGACTTCGGAGACGACCCGGTGCAGCCGTGACGAGAACGCCGGACCGACTGTCGGCTCGACGTATTTGAACGTGCCGCCGGTCCCGCCTTTGAGCGGAATCTTGAGCAGCCCGAGCTCCTTGATGTCGCGCGAGACCGTGGCTTGGGTGACCTCGTAGCCCTGCTCCTCGAGCAGCAGCGCGAGCTCGTCCTGCGAGCGGATCGGGCGCGCCGCGATCAGCGAGAGAATCGCGCGCTGGCGCTTGGTCTTTGGCTGGGTGAGCACTTCCATTTCAGTCGAACCTGTTCTCGGCGAAGCGTGCGGTCATTCGGTGATCCCGCGGAGGTCGGTGCAGAGGGCGAGCAGCAGTGCTTTCTGCGCGTGCAGACGGTTTTCGGCTTGGTCGAAGACGACGCTGTGCGGGCCGTCGATGACTTCGGCGGTCACTTCTTCGCCGCGATGCGCCGGCAGACAGTGCATGAACAGCGCGTGCTTGGCGGCGGCGTCCATCAGCTTGGCGTCGACCTGATAGGGCCGCAGCGCCGCGACGTTGCGTTCGCTGAACTGTTCGTCGCCCATCGAGGTCCACACGTCGGTGTAGACGACGTCGACGTCGCGCACGGCACGGATCGGCGAGGTGAACGCGCGCGCGGTCACGCCGTGCGGCGCGCCGAGCTTCACCAACCGGCCCAAGAACGCGTCCGACGGGCGGTGGCTGGGTGGGGCGGCAAAGGTGATCGACATGCCGGTCATCGCCGCCGCTTCGGCCACCGACGCCGCGACGTTGTTGCGCGCGTCGCCGACGAAAGCCAGCCGCAGACCCTGCAGCGTGCCGAACCGTTCGCGGATGGTGAGCAGGTCGGCGAAGGCCTGGCACGGGTGGGCGGCTTCGGAGAGCGCGTTGATGGTCGGCACGGTCGCCGCGCCGGCGAAGCGGACCAGCGGTTCGTGCGCGTGCGTGCGGTAGACGATCGCGTCGCCATACCGTGACAGCACGCGCGCCGCGTCCTCGGGCGTCTCGCGGCTGCCGATCCCGACGTCGCCGCCGCTGACTGCGATCGCATGCCCGCCCAGCTGCGTCATCCCCGCTTCGAACGAGATGCGCGTCCGCAGCGACGGCTTCTCGAACAGCATCACCAGCGTCTTGCCGCGCAGCAGCGTCATCTGCTCGCGCCCGCGCGCCTTGAGGGTCTGACCGAGCGTGATGAGGCTGGTGAGTTCGTCGGCTCCCAGGTCGGTCACGGACAGGACGTTCCGGCCGCGCAACCGCGCCGCCGCCGGCAAAGTAAGCATAGTCTGCATAATTATACGCCTATTGGATATTTATGCAAGTGTTCCCACCCGAAGCCGTTAGCTCGCTTGCTTCGTTCTGCTTCGCTTCTGCGCTCGGCGCCGGCCGGCCGGGCGAAAAGAGTGGGGTTTTCTCTACTGTGCTCCCGTCGGCTGGTCGTCTACCTTGATGGGTGGGTCACGTGCCTTTCCGCCGTCCATCCGAGGTTCCAGCGATGCGCTTTCCGTCGTATGTCATGGTCGTTCTGGTCGCCGTCGCCGGCTGCAGCGGCTCGGGCGGCACCGCGACCAGCTCCTCGGTGCCGGTGCAGCCGACCGTGAGCCCCACGCCGACTGCGCGCCCTTCGGCATCGGTGTCGCCGTCGCCGTCGGCGAGTCCCGCCACGCCGACGCCGACGCCGACGCCGACGACGAGTCCGACGAAGACACCGACTCCGACGCCCACGCCGACTCCGACCGCGTCGCCGACACCGACGCCGTCATATCTGCCCGATTGCCCGCCGGCCATCATGGCGACCGGCAGCGGTACCGGGCCGGGAGCGTTCATCAACGTCGGCGTCGGGCCATCGACGTCGGGCGGCTACGCGATGACGCACTACGCTGTCTCGCTCGCGTTCGTGAATACGTCGCTTGCCGTCACGCCGACCTCGCCGCCGCCGACGACTTTCAGCAATGACGTGTGGAGCATCGGCACGTTTCCGGCCACGAACCCGCCCTCGTATACGTTGACGATCGAGGTCACGAACCCGGCCAACCCCGGGGCCGCCTTCGTCTACGCGACGACGACTTCCGACCAGTGCAATCCGTACACGACGTACTATGAGTTCGGCGTCAGCTGACGGCGCGGCACGCTTCATCACGACAGCCGCATCGTGCTGCGGTCATCGTCCGTAAATCCGAGCCGTTCGTAGAGCGACTTCGAGAGCGGCGATGGTCGAAGGTAGGTGGTGCGGACGCCGTAGCCGGCGACGTCTGCGAGGACCGCTTCGACCAGACGCGAGGCGTGGCCGCGGCCGCGATAGGCGGGTTCGACGTAGACGCCGGCGACTTCGGCGTGCAGGGCGCCTTCAGGATAAGGCAGCCGCTCGAAGAGCGTCGCGCAGGCCGAGCCGATGACTCGATCCGCATCGCACAGCACCCACGCGATCAACCGGTTCGCGCGAAAGAGGCGGCGGAAGTCGTCGGCCGCGCGCCGTTCGAACGGCGCGCGATCGTTCGCCGGCAGATAACCCATCTCGATCATGCTCGCCGCGCGCAGGCGCCCCAGCGACAGCGCGTCGCCGGCATCGGCTCGTCGTTGTTCGATCATCGCTCCGTCGCCAAAAGAAAAAGCGCGCCGTTGCAGGCGCGCCCGTGTTTCCGCTGCTCTTTGGGTTCGTCAGCCAACGCCGAACGAACCCGGTGCGGATGGCACGGGCGCGCTCGAGGGCGGTCGGTTCCGGTAGAAGTAGGCGGTCATCGAGAAGACAGTCATACCGGAAACCGCCGCCGCCGTCAACCGTTCGCGCGCTCGGAGCGGCTCGCGATCAGTGGCTGTTGGGTTCGACGGTCGCGTGGAACGTGTACACGTTCGGGCCGGGGATGTTCTCGGTCGCGTCGATCACGCCGTTCTTGAGCGTCCCTTCGATGTGCACCGTGTGGAGCGTTCCGCCGATGTCGAGCCAGATCTGCGTTCCCGAGACGCCTCCCGAGACGTTGCGGACATCGCCGGCATCGTTGAATCGGAACCAGCCCGAGGCGATGCCGCTGGGATAGACCGTGAGGTTCAGCGTGCCGTCGTACTCGCCGCCGTGATAACTCTCGGTCGTGCGCGTTTGGAAGACGTAGTGCTGCGGGCCGGCACTCGTCGTCGTCGCCGCCTGCGACGCAACCGGCAGCACAAGCGCCGCCAGGAGAGCGGCCGCCGTCGTTGCTGTGCGAATCATCGTATACATGGCAATCACATAACTCGGGCGCGATACGGACCGTTCCGATGCGCGATGCGCCGGCCCGGCTGCGCTCGGTCGAACCGGGCGTCCGTTGACGAGGGTGCGCTCGCCGTTGCCGGGTCCCGGAGCGTGTAAGGAGGAGCCGCGACTGACGAGGGCAACGAGCGCATCTTCGATGTTGATCGTGCTCAAGTACGGCGGGAACGCGATGGCAGCCGGTGGCGAGGATCCGGTGCTCGACGAGGTCGCGGCGCTGGCGGCGCGCGGCGAGCGGGTCGTGCTCGTGCACGGCGGCGGCCCGCAGATCGACGCGGAACTGCACGCCAAAGCGATCGACGAAGTGCGCGTGCACGGCTTGCGCGTCACGGGCGCGCGCACGCGCGACGTTGTCGAGTACGTGCTGTGCGGCAGCGTCAACAAGGCGCTGGTTCGCGCGCTGGCGGCGCGCGGAGCGCACGCGGTCGGCATTTCGGGACAGGACGGCAACCTGCTCGGGGCGCGACGCGCCGGTGCCGTCAACCAGGTCGATCTCGGCTACGTCGGCGAGATCGTCGGCGTCGACCCGACCGCGGCGCGAGCGTTGCTCGACAAGGGCTTCATCGTCGTCGTGGCCCCGCTCGCGATCGACGTCGACGGCGACGGTGCGTTGAACTGCAACGCTGACACCGCGGCCGGCGCGATCGCGGGAGCGCTCGGCGCGGACGCCTACGTCGTGCTCACCAACGTTGCCGGCGTGCGGCGCGACGCGCAGGATCCCGACTCGGTGATCTCCCGGCTGACGGTGTCCGACGCCGAGGGTTTGCTCGACGGCGGCAGCTTGACCGACGGGATGATCCCCAAGATGCGGGCCGCGATCTGCGCCGTGCGGACCGGAGCGCGCCGCGCCGTAGTCGCCGGCGCAGGATACGGTTCGATCGCGGCCGCGCTGGCCGGAATCGGTACCGAGTTGGTCCCCTGAAGGTCCCAGCACGCTCGGCCTAGGACCTATGGCGGGTCGCGGTTTACCGCGGCGCGTTGCCTCTTTTTCCGAGGAGGGACCGGGTGGACCGTCCGCACGTCGTTTCGTTCGACGGCGAGCTTGACATCTGGAAAGAAGACGACGTCGAAGCGACGTTGTCTGTCTTCGACGGCGCCCTTCCCGCTGTCGTCGACCTCACCACCGTCCGATATCTCGACAGCGCCTTCTTGAGCGCGCTGGTGCGGTTGCGCCGGCGACTGCCGGATTCCACCATCACGCTGGTCGTCGACACGCCGTCGGTGCGTCGCGTGCTCGAGCTCACCGAGATGCACCGGCTGTTCGAGATCGTCGACGGACCCTGGCGGGACGATCGAACGAGCCGCTAGCCTTCGTCCTCGCCGCGCCGGGCGTGCTCGTCGGCGTTCGGATCCGGCTTCACGATCGGCGGAATCGCCAGCAGGTCGAGCGGCTTTGCGCCCGCCGCGCGCAACGCGGCGTCGAGCGGTCGAACCTGCCGGTCGATGAACGTGCGGTAGCCGGCCAGCGCGCGGGCGCCGTCGCGACGCAGCACCGCGCCTTCGATGACTTCGGGTCCGGTCGGCGGTCCCGGCGTCAGATCGCTCAGGAACGTCAGCACCCGCTCTCGGAGCAGATCCTCGAGAAAGTCGTCGTCTTGATCGTTCACCGGCTGCGAGCTGATCGACGATTCGATGCGTTGCGCCTGCGCGAGCACGCCGCGCGAGCGCGCGACGAGCGCGGCGTCCTTCAGCGACCCGATGCGGTCGGCCAGCTGCAGGCGCACGTTGTCGAGCACGTTGAGCGCGCCGTCGAGCGTGGACAGCTCGGCGTACATGGTGGTTTGAAAGCGGTAGCCGCGCAGCTCGTCCTGCGCCGATACGACGCGCCGGTCGCGCAGCACCTCGATCGGTTGTTCGTAGGTACGGCCATCGCGGATCAAGCGCACCGTGTAGCGGCCGCTGAGCGCCGGCACGCCGGTGTCGGGGCCGCGATCCCATTCGGCGATGCGGCGCCAGGGCGTCGGCGGATCGGTGTCGAGCTTCCACGCGACGCGGTTGTAGCCGGCCAGGTTGCCGACGTTGGGGACGGCCTCGCCATTCTCGTCGTGCGTGCCTGCGATGCGACGCACGATCGTGCCGTGCGCGTCGACGATCTCGAACGCAGGCTCCGTCTTAGCGGGCGCGGGCTGCCAGAAGGTGAACGTCGCCGGCGGCGCATCGGGTCCGCCGCCGCGGTCGTTGGTAGTGGGCGAATAGCGCTCGAGCGGCAGCGCCGGTCGCGGCGCGAAGAGCCGGACGGCGCCGGCGTGCGCGGACGAATCGCGCAGCGGCGTGAGGTCGTCGAACACGTACACGCCGCGGCCGTGCGTCGCCGCGATCAGATCGCCGGCCTGGGGCTGCACGGCGAGGTCGCGCACCTCGACCGCCGGCAGCACAGCCGGAAACTTCACCCATGACGTCCCGCTGTTGCGGCTCCACCACACGCCTTTGCCGGTCCCCGCGTAGAGCACGGAGGCGTTGCGCGGATCCTCGCGCACGACGTGGACTTCGCTGGGCGGCAGACCGTTGGCGATCAACCGCCACGTTCGCCCGAAGTTGGTCGTCACGTAGACGTACGGCGCGCGGTCGCCGACGAAATGCCGGTCGACGGCCGCATACGCCGTGCCGGCCGCGTGATGTGACGGTTCGATCGCCGGGACGCGCGCGTCGGCGTCGAGCCCGGCGATCGACACGTTCGTCCAGTGCGCGCCGCCGTCGCGGGTGAGCTGCACGACGCCGTCGTCGGTCGAGACCCAGATCGTCCGCGCCGCAAGCGGCGAAGGTGCGATCGCGAGGATCGTGTCGAACGTTTCGGCGCCGGTCACGTCGAGCGTGAGCGGGCCGCCGGAAAGACCCTGGCGCGCTTTGATGTCGCGGGTGAGGTCGGGGCTGATCGGCGTCCAGTGCGCGCCGGCGTCGCGCGACCGCAACACGACGTCGGCGCCCACGTAGACCGTGCGCGGGTCGTGCGGATCGAACGCGATCGGCGTCTCCCAGTTGAAGCGGTACTTCAGCGTGCTGGGCGGCACGACGTTCTGATCGCGCAGGTACGGCGAGACGTCGACCTGGCTTTGCGTACCGCGGTCGTACCGCGACAGGTCGCCACCGTTGTCGCCGCCGCCCGACGCCACCCAGACCTGGTCCGGCCGGTGCGGATTCGGCACGACCCACGTTCCGTCGCCGCCGCCGACGTCGTGCCAGTCGTGGCTGAGGATCCCGCGCGGATCTCCGGTCCGCACCGGCGCGCACCACGCGCCGTTGTCCTGCAGCCCGCCGCAGACGTGATACGGACTCCCCAGGTCGTACGCGACGTGGTACAGCTGTGCGATCGGGAGCACGTTGCGCCACAGCCACGTCGCGCCGCCGTCGCGCGAGACGCCGACACCGCCGTCGTTCCCTTCGAGGATCGTGCGGCCGTTCGACGCGATCCACAGGTCGTGGTGATCGCCGTGCAGCCGCCGGCCGCTCACGTGCCAGGTTGCGCCGCCGTTCGTGCTCTCGGTCAGCCGCACCGAGACGGAGAAGAGGTGGTTCTCGTCGTGCGGGTCGACCACCAAGCGGGTGTAGTAGAACGGCCGCTCGTCGATGAGCGTGTTCGACGACGTCAGCTTCCAGGTTTCGCCCGCGTCGTCGGAACGCCACAGCAGCCCCGCCTTCGATTCGACGATCGCGTAGATGCGCTTGGAGTCGCCGGGCGCGAAGGCGATCGCGATCCGTCCCACCGGACCGGGCGGCAAACCGTTGCCGGTGAGCTCGTGCCAGGTGACGCCGCCGTCGGTCGACTTGTAGAGCCCGTCGTCGGCGCCGCCGCTGGTCAGCGACCACGAGTTGCGCCGGAACCGCCACATCCCGGCGAACACGATGTCGGGATTGTGCGGGTCGACCGCGAGATCGCTCGCCCCGACCGACGGTCCTGCGTAGAGCGTCTTCGCCCAGGTCTTGCCGCCGTCGGTGCTGCGAAAGATGCCCCGTTCGGCCGTGTCACGAAACGGATCGCCCAGCGCGGCGACCAGAATGCGCTGCGGATCGCGCGGATCCAAGACGATCCGTGCGATCTGCGAAGTCTCGCGGAGGCCGACCTGCGTCCAGGTCTTGCCGCCGTTGGTCGAGTGGTAGAGGCCGTCGCCGGGGATCACATCGTTGCGCGGCCATGCCTCGCCCGTGCCGACCCAGACGTCGTTGACGTCGTGGGGCGAGATCGCGATCGCCCCGATCGATTGCGAACCGGCCGCGTCGAAGACCGGCGTCCAGTCGGCGCCGCCGTTGGTCGACTTCCAGACGCCGCCGCCGGCCGCGCCGGCATAGAACAGCGCGGGATCGAGATCGGTGCCCGCCACCGTCGCGACGCGACCGCCGGAGACCGAGGGACCGATGCTCCGCCAGACGAGCTGCGGCGCCGGGGTCGGTACGGCAGCGCCTGCGCTCGGCGAGGGGCTCGGTTCGGGCGAGCTCTCGGGGCCCGGACGGCCCGTTTCCTGGGCTGAAACCGCACTGCACAGCACGGCGAGCAGGACGGCGAAGGCGGGGAGCAGGCGGAGCGCACGGAGCAGCGGCATCGAAGCGCTTCGTACGCGACGGCTTGCGCGGCTCCCGTCACCTCCTGCGACGCTTGCAAATTTCGGCCGCCGCCGATCGCCCCCGGGGTGTAGGCGACGCCCGCTCGCGCGAGTTCGCAGGGACGATCGACGGCGTGCCCGCCGCGGTCGGTGCAAGTTGCGGGTGCAACTGCACGTGCGCGGACGACCGACGCAGCATCCGCGACACACGGAGTGCCGCGTCGACACAATCTGTAGCACAGTAAAAAGCAGGGCACAATACCATACTTTTCGGCCGCGTTCCCCGTGCTAGCGTGAGGGCGGCGGCGCGCTTCGCAGCACACTTGAAAGCAGAGCGCAATACCACACTTCGACAGCATGCTCGTATACTGCGCTTGTGGCCGAGACCTTCGGTGAGCGGGTGCGAACGCTGCGAATGCGACATCGGCTCACGCCGAGCGCGCTCGCGCACGCCGCGGGTGTGACCGAGGCCGCGATCCGTCAGATGGAGTCGGGGCAGACGAAGAACCCGAGCTTCCCGGTCGGTTTGAAGCTGGCGCATGCCCTGTCCGTCACCCCGTGGTTTCTCCTGACCGGCCGTGACGGTCCGGAAAAGGGATCACTTTCGCTGGATCGTTCGCCGGCTCTGGCGGAACGTCTAACTGCGCAAATAAACGGATTAGAGCGCCGCGTTCGATCATTGGAAGCCTGGCGGCGCGCCGGTACTCGTCGAAAATCTCCAGAATGATCTCAGGCGGCTCGTACACGCTGCACATGTAACCGCAGGGTTGTGCCAACAGCTTGGCACTCGAGTCGTCCGATTTCGAGCGGCTCGCGCTCCGTCAGCGCGCCGGGGCGTCGAAGAGCGACGGTTCGGCGGGCGGCGGCTCGAGGCCGGCGCGCCGCACGTCGAGCCGGGCTTTGCGCGGCTCGCCGGCGAGCGCGACGTAGACGACCGGCACGAGGACGAGCGTCAGCAGCAGCGAGCTGGCCAGTCCGCCGATCACGACGGTGCCCAGCGAGCGCGCGGCTTGCGCACCGGGATCGAGCACCAGCGCGAGCGGCGTCATCCCGGCGATCATCGCGATGGTCGTCATCATGATCGGCCGGAACCGTTCGCGCGCCGCTTCGCGCATCGCCGCGACGCGCCCCAAGCCGGCCGCACGGCGGCGGTTGGCAAAGTCGACCAGCAGGATTCCGTTCTTGGTGACGAGGCCGATCAACAGCACCGAGCCGATGAGCGAGAAGAGGTTGAGCGTCTGGTGCGTGATCGCCAGCGAGCCGATTGCGCCGACCGCCGCGACCGGCACGGCGAACATGATGATGAACGGCGTGCGGTAGCTGTCGTACAGCGCTACCATCAACAGGTAGACCAAGACGATCGACAGCAGCAGCGCGACCGTCATCCCGGTCACGGTCGAGCTCACCGCTTGCTCGTTGCCGCCGGAGGAGGGCGCGACGGTCACGCCGGCCGGAAGCTTGAGCGCGGCGAGCCGGTGCGAGAAATCGCGCTGGACGTTCGACAGGATCGCGCCCGGCGCGAGGTTCGCGCCGACGTAGACGATGTTCTGGCGGTTGATGCGAGCGATCATCGGCGGGGCGGGCGACTCGACCAGGCGCGCGATGTCGCCGACGTGGATCATCGAGCCGTTGCCGGCGCGCACCGGAATCGCGCCGACCGCGGCCAACGAGTTCTGCGCGACCACCGGATAGGTGACCAGCACGTCCTTGAGACCGTCGGGACCGGTGAACTGCGTGGCGAGGTCGCCGCCGAACGCCGAGCGGATCGCCGTCGACGCCGTACCGACGCTGGCATCGAGCGCGCGCGCGCGGTCGCGGTCGAACTCGACGTCGACCTGCGGCGCGTCGCCTGCCGCCGACGAGGTGACGTCGATCGCGCCCGGCGTTTGCGCGAGCACGCGCACGACCTGGGGAGCGTAGGTCTCAGGATCGCCGTTGAGGCTGCTGACGACCTCGTCGATGGGCTGCGAGTTGCCGCCGGCAATGTCGGTCGCCGGAACCGCGACGGTCTGGGCCTGCGGCACGAGCTTGGCGGCCTGCTGCTGCAGGTTCTGCGCCCAGTAGGCGGTGTTGTGAGCGCGCTTGTCGTTCAAATAGACATCGATCTGCGCGATCGCCGCATTGTCGATGTAGCCGGTGAGCTGGCCCAGGTACGCACCGGCGGTCGAAGACTCCGCCCGCAGATCGGGAATCTGGTCGACGGCCTGCTCGACCTTGAGCATCCCGGCTTGGGTGGTGGCCAGCGGCGTGCCGGGGGGATAGGTCATCGTGACGTACAGCTCGCCGCGGTCGACCGGCGGGATGTACTCGAACCCGACCAGCCCCAGCGGTAGCAGCAGCAGCGCGACGAGCAGCGAGAGCGCGGATATCCACGCCACCATCCGCGGCCGGTTCAGCCCCCAGGTCAGCGCGTGCTCGACGTACCAGCTGCGCGAACGCTCGAAGCGCTCGGTGAACCAGTCGATGGGGCGCCACGGCTTCCATTTCGAGAGCAGCGCCCACCGGCCGGCTAGCGTCGGCGTGACGGTGAACGAGACGAAGAGTGACGTCAGTGTCGCGACGGTGACGACCAGACCGAACTCCCGCAAGAACAGCCCGACCGAACCCGGCAGGAACGAGATCGGCAAGAACACGACCACGTCGACCAGAGTGATGACGATCGCGGCGACGCCGATCTCGCTGCGACCGGCGATCGCGGCCTGCTCGGGTCCTTCGCCGCTCTCGAAGTGGCGCTCGACGTTCTCGAGCACGACGATCGAGTCGTCGACCAGGATCCCGATGATCAGCGTCATCGCCAGCAGCGAGACGGTGTCGAGCGTGAAGTGCGCCATCTTCATCGCGCCCAGCGTCACCAGCAGCGACGACGGGATCGCGATCATCACCACGATCGCGTTGCGCCAGGAGCGCAGGAAGAACAGCATCACGATTCCGGTGAAGATGATCGCCTCGATCAGCGTCCGCGTCACGCCGGTCAGCTGCTGCTCGGTGTAGGTCGACTGGACGTTGAGGATCGAGAACTGAACGTCCGGATAGGTGCGCCGCAATGCGGGCAGCGCCGCCAGCACGCGCTTGGAAGTCTCGACCTCGCTGGTGCCGGCGTTCTTCTGGATGTCGAGCGTCACGCACGGCACGCCGTCGGAATAGGCGAAGACGCGCTGCGTCTCGTAGGTGTCGGTCACGTTGGCGACGTCGCCGATGCGCATCAGCCGCGAGCTGGTCGACCACGGATCGGTCGCCGTAGCGGCGGTCGTGCCGCCCGACGAGCCCAACAAGAGACCGGCGACGGTCGGCACGTCCTGGATGTCGCCGCGCACGTCGAGGTTCGTCTCGCGGTTGGGAGCGTAGACGATCCCGCCCGGAGCGCGCACGTTGTTGTTGGTGATCGCGGTGACGACGTCGGTCAGCGTGAAACCGGACGCCGAGAGCTTGTTCGGATCGACGTTGACCTGGATCGACGGCGTCACCGTGCCGTTCTCCTGAACGTACGAGACGCCGGGGATCTGCTCGAGCTCGGGAACGATCTTGTTGATCGTCAGTGAGGAGAGGTCGCCCGGAGCGAGCGCGCGCGAGCGCAGCGCCAGCGAGACCACGACGGCCTCGCTCGGGTTGTAGATCGAGATCTGCGGTGTCGTGACGTCGTTGGGCAGCGAGTGCTGCGCGTTCTGCACGCGCCCCTGCACCTGCACGAGGTCGTCGTTCTGGTCCGAGCTGAGCTGGAAGACCGCGACGACCGACGCCTGGCCGGGCTGGATCGCCGTCTCGAGATGATCGAGGTTCGGCGAACCGGCGAGCTGGTCTTCGAGCGGTCGAACGATCGCGTCGCGCATCTCGGTGGTCGAAGCGCCGGGATAGCTGACCAACACCTGGATCGACGGCACGTCGGTGTTCGGGAACTGCTGCTGCACCAGCGACAAACCGGCGATCGATCCGGCCAAGAGCACCAGCGCGAGAAACACGGTCACCAGCGTCGGACGCTGGACGAACAGCCGGGTCAGCGACATCAGAGCGACTCGAGCGGCAGCGGCGAGGGATGCCCCTCATGCGCCAGATAGTCGAGCGAGATCTTCTCGGGCGGGCCCGGCGCGAGCCACACGTAGACGCACGGCACGAGCACCAGCGTCAGGAGCAGCGAGCTGGTCAGACCGCCGATCACCACCGTTCCGAGCGAACGTTTGGCCTCCGACCCGGGATCGAGCGCGAGCGCGAGCGGCATCATCCCCGAGATCATCGAGACGGTCGTCATCACGATCGGCCGGAAACGCTCGCGCGCGGCCTGCCGGATCGAGGCCACCTTGTCGAGGCCGGCCTCGACTTTGAGGATCGCGAAGTCGACCAGCAGGATCCCGTTCTTGCTCACCAGGCCGACGAGCATGATCACGCCGATCAGCGAGAAGAGGTTGAGGCTCTGATGGGTGAGCGCGAGCGACCCGAACGCGCCGACCGCGGCGACCGGCACCGAGAACAAGATCACCAGCGGGACGCGATAGGCGTTGTAGAGCGCGATCATCAGCAGATAGACGAGCCCGAACGACAGCAGCAGCGCCGTGCCCAAGCCGTTCACCGTCTGCACGAGGTTCTGCTGGTTGCCGCCGGCCGCCGCCTGGACGATCACCGTGTTCGGCAGGTGCAGCGCGGCCAGTCGTTTCTGGAAGTCGCGCACCACGTTCGACTGCTGGAACCCGGGCTGCAGGTTGGAGGCGATGTGGATCACCGTCTGGCGGTTCACGCGCGTGATCAGCGCCTCGGCCGGGCTGTTCTGCAGAACCGCGACGTCACCCAGGTGAACGATTCCGCCGCTGCGCGTGCGCAGCGCGATCTGTTTGAGGATAGCCTCGCTGGTCTGATCGGCCAGCGGATACAGCACCTGCACGTACTTGGTGCCGTTGTCGGTGTCGAACTGCGTCGCCAGCGTCCCGCCGAACGCGGCGCGCACGGCGGCTGCGGCGGTGCCGATGTCGAGATCGAGCGCGCGCGCCCGGTCGCGGTTGAACTCGACGTTGATCTGCGGCGCCAGGTTCAAGGCCGAGCTGTTGACGTTGGCTGTCCCCGGCGTGTCCTCGAGGACGCCCAAAACCTGCTGCGCGTAGGCGTCGGGCTCGCCCCGGGTGGAGGTGACGGTAATGTCGATCGGCTGGGCGTTCCCACCACGGGTCCCCGTCGCCGGGATCGCGACGACGCGCGCGTTGGGGACGAGCTTATGCCCCTCCACCGTCATGATCCGGGCGTCCTCGGTCGTCGACTTCTTGCGGTCGTCCTTGAGGAAGACGCTGAGCTGACCGTTCGAGCCGAGGTTGACGCCGCCGCCGAAGCCGGCCTGCATCGAGCCCGAGGTCGACGTGATCGTCTGCACGTCGGGCAGCTCGAGAAAGCGCGACGAGAGGGTGCGCACCGCGGCGTCGGTGATCGTGAGCGGCGTTCCGGTCGGGAACTGCACTTGCACGAAGATCTGACCGCGGTCGACGGCCGGGATGAACTCGAAGCCGACGAACCCGAGCGGGATCAGCATGACCGCGCCGATCGTCAGCGCGGCGGAAATCGCCGCGACGACGATCTTGTGGCGCAGCGCCCAGCTCAGGACGTGCTCGCAGTAGAACGTGCGCGTCCGCTCGAAGCCGCGCCCGAACGCTTGGATCAGCCGCGGGATCCGCCAGGTCGAGAACAGCGACCAGTTCCCGGCCAGCGACGGCGTGACGGTGAACGACGTCGCCAGCGAGGTGAGCGTCGCGATGACCACGACGACGCCGAACTCGCTCAAGAACCGGCCGGTCTGCCCCGGCAGGAACGCGATCGGCAAGAACACCACGACGTCGACCAAGGTGATGACGACGGCCGCCATCCCGATCTCGCTGCGCCCCAGGATCGCCGCGGTGCGCGGCGCTTCGCCGTCCTCGTAATGTCGTTCGACGTTCTCGAGCACCACGATCGAATCGTCGACCAAGATACCGATGATCAGCGTCATCGCGAGCAGCGAGACGGTGTCGATCGTGTAGCCGACCAGCTTCATCACGAAGAAGGTGACGAACAGCGAGGTCGGGATCGCGATCATCACCACCACCGCGTTGCGCCACGAGCGCAGGAAGAAGACCATCGCGACGCCGGTGAAGATGATCCCTTCGACCAGCGTCTGCAGCACGCCGAAGAGCTGCTGCTCGGTGTAGTCGGCCTGCACGTTGAGGATCTTGAAGCCGATGTCCGGGTACTGCCGCTCGATCGCGGGCAGCGCGGCGATCACGTCGCGCGACGCCTGGACCTCGCTCGCGCCGGTCGACTTCTGCACGTTCAGCGAGATCGACGGGTGAGCGTCGACGTACGAGAAGACACGCTTGGGCTCGTAGCCGTCGGTAACGCCGGCGACGTCGCCGATGTGCGGCAGCAGCGCCGAGGTGGAGAAGGGATTCGTGGCGGATCCCGCCGCTCCTGAGGTCGCCGAGGCGCCCAGCGCGAGCGCCTGGTTCGTCGAGCCGGTCGCGCCGGTATACTTCTGGTTGATCGTGCCTGACGGCGAGGTCGCGCCGGTCAGCACGGCGGTCGAGCCGGTCAGCAGGAGCCGCTCGATCGACTGCGGCGTGGTCACGTCGCCGCGCACGTCGATCGACGTCTCGTGGTTGCCGAGATATGCGATCCCGCCCGGCGCGCGAACGTTGTTGGCTTGGATCGCGCTGACGACGTCGTTGTTGGTGAAACCCAAGCTCGACAGCTTGTTGGGATCGACCGTCACCTCGAGCGCCGGCGTCACCGTCCCGTTGGCGGTGACGTTCGAGACGCCGGAGACCTGTTCGATCGCCGGCACGATATTATTGGTGACGATCGCCGACAGCTGGGACACGTTCAGCGACTGCGAGGTGACCGACAGGGTGACGATGGTGGCCTGCGCGGGGTCGAACGTGCGCACCGACGGTGCGGGGAGATCGGCCGGCAGGGCGGCGCTGGCCGTCTGGATCCGGTCCTGCACCTCGGTGAGATCGGTCGTCTGGTTCGAGTCGAGCGTGAAGGTCGCCGAGATCGACGCCTGGTTCTGCTGGATCGTCGTGTTGATGTGGTCGAGGTCCGGCGCGCCCGCGATCGCGTCCTCGAGCGGCCGCACGACGGCGTCGCGCAACTCGGACGGCGATGCTCCGGGGTACGACGCGCTCACGTTGATGGTCGGGAAGTCGATGTTCGGGAACTGTTGCTGGACGAGCGTCGCGAGCGAGAAGATCCCGACCAGCGCGACCAGGGCGACGATGACGAAGACGAGCGTCGGCCGGTTGACGAACAGCTGCGTCAGGCGCATCGATCAGTCTTGGGCGAGCGACTGGCCGTCGGTGACGCCGAGCTGGCCGTTGCTGATCACCACCTGGCCCGCCTTGAGACCGCTCACGATCGACGTCTTGCCGTCGGAACCGAGCTCGTGCACGTGGACCATCTTGGCGACCGTGTCGACGACCTCGTCATCGGCGATCATGACGGTGGTGTGCGAGTCGTCGAGAAACGCGGTGGTCGGGATTCCGATCCCGCTGACCCCCGGCAGCGAGGCCGTGCCGGTGACCGGCAAGCCGGACTGCAGCTTGTTGTCGGCGTTCTGAATCAGCACTTTGACGGTGAAGTTGGTCGAGCCCGGCGTCACCTGACCGAGCACCGCGACGACCTTTCCGTTGTACGTGCGCGTGCCGTTGCCGGCGACCGAGACCGAGACCGGGGCGCCGACCGGGATCGCGAACGTGTCGGAGCTCGAGGCGTTGAGCTCGGCGTAGACGTTGTCGAGCTCCTGGATGGTGAAGATCGTGCGCGACCCGGGGTACTCGCCCGGGTTCATGTTGCGGTTGATGATGACGCCGTTGACTGGTGAGGTGATCGTCGCTTTCACGATCGAGGCCTCGAATTGCTGGACCTGCGCGACGGCCTGCCCGATCTGCGCGCGCGCCGCGCGCGCGTCGGCCGCCGCCGAGGCCACGTCGGCGGCCTGAAGACCGACCGTCGTGGTTCCGGTGACCTGCTGATTGGTGATCGCCGACGCGAGGTTCGCCTGCGCGGTGCGCAGGTTCGAGGCGTCGGTCTGCACCTGCGTCTTCTGCAGATCGTACTGTGACTGCGCGATGTAGCCGTTTGCGAGCAGCTGGGCGTCGCGCGAGAGGGTGAGCTGGTCGTTCTTGAGTGTCGACTGGGCTGCCACGACCGCCGCTTGCGCGGAGCGCACCGTATCCGAGCTCTGCCCGATGTTCAGCTTCTGCGTGTATCTCGCTTGGACGACCTTGGCGTCGTCGGACTCCGCCGTGCGCTGATCGGTCAGGATGGTCGCCTGCGCTTGGGCCACTTCCGCGCGCAGGTCGGCGGTGTCGAGCACGGCGATCACCTGGCCGGCGCGCACGCGATCGCCCTCGTTCACGTTGACCGCGTCGGCGGGCTCCGCCAGCTGGCTGGTGATCGCGACGTTCTGCAGCGGCGCGATCACGCCGGAGATCGTCGTTGTCGCGTGCACGGTGGTCCGCTTGGCCGCGGCGGTCGGCACCGGGTTGGGCGTGGCGCCGACCCGCGCACCGCGCCGGTTTCCGTGCTGCTGCCCGCAACCGGCGAGCAGAAGGGCTGCGACGGCGATCAGCAGCCCGACGGTCGACGGTCGCGTCACGAGATCAGTGCGTCTGACGGTCTTTACGCGCTTCCGCGCGCAACTGCTTGAACTTCGCGCGCTGCGCCGGCGTGAGGACGCCGTCGACCTTGGCGAGGGCCGCTTGGAAGTTGGCGCGGCGCTGCTCGGGGTCGGTCACGTTCTGGTTCTGGTCGCGCGCGGCTTGCATGAACCCTTTGATCTGGGTTTTCTGCGCGTCGGTCAGCCCCAGCTTGCCGAGCATCTCACCGAACCTCCGCATAGCGGCGGCGCGGCCGCCGGGAGGCGGACCTTGCTGGGCGAGCGCCGCCGGGGTGGCGCCCCAGGCCGTACCCGCGACGGCGATCAGTCCGTACAGCGACGCGGTGGCGGCGAGGGCGGTAGCCAGGGTAGTGAGACGGAGCGATCTGAGGTTCATCGGATGTCATTCCTTCGCGATGATGACGTGCGGGGCACGCGGCCGCCGCTGGGACACACCGGCTAAGTATGGGGCACGAGGCTGAGAAATTCCGCCAAGGCCCGCTTCGTTTACTCCGCCCGCAAACGCGGTCCCCGGCAGGGCGTCATAGCCACCGTGGACGAGCTCGAAACGCGCGGCTACGCGGTGATTCCCTCGTTGCTCGAAGAAGGCGAATGTGACGACCTTCGTACCCTGTTCGACCGGGACGAGTCCTTCCGCAGCACCATCGTCATGGAGCGTCACGGCTACGGGCGCGGGGTCTACCGCTACTTCGGCTATCCGTTACCGCCGCTCGTAGCGCGGTTGCGCCGGGACCTCTACGCCCGCCTCCGGCCCGTCGCCAACGCGTGGATGGAGGCGCTCGGCGAGGCGCGCCGTTATCCCCCGGCGCTGGACGACTTCCTGGCCGACTGCCACGCGCTCGGTCAGGACCGCCCGACGCCGCTGTTGCTGCGGTACCGCAGCGGCGACCACAACGCGCTCCATCAAGACGTCTACGGCGACCTGGCCTTCCCGCTTCAGGCGACGGTGCTGCTGAGCCGGCCCGAGGCCGACTTTTCCGGCGGCGAGTTCGTCTTGGTGGAGCAACGCCCGCGGCGGCAGAGCCTGGCCCACGTCGTACCGCTGCGGCGCGGCGAGGCGGTCGTGTTTCCCAACGCCGTCCGGCCGGTGGCCGGCGCGCGCGGCTGGAGCCGAACCGTCTTCCGCCACGGAGTCGGCGAGGTGAGAGCAGGCGAACGGTTGACCCTTGGAGTGATCTTTCACGACGCTCGCTGACGCCGGGGGCCTGCTTGAAAACGACGCGCGATGGGAATGGGTTGGGCATGGACCAGATGGAGAAAGTTTCCGTCTCTTCAACGAGACTTTATAACGATTTTCCACGGCCGCTTACTGAGCAGCCAAGCGATGGTGGCAGCGTGAAGCCCATCTGGTTCTTCGAAGAGGGCTCCGCCGACATGAAAGACCTGCTCGGCGGCAAGGGCGCCGGGCTGGCCGAGATGACTCGAGCCGGGCTGCCGGTCCCGCCGGGCTTCACCCTCACCACCGACGTGTGCCTGGCGTTCTACGATGCCGGTCGCAAGCTCCCCGACGGCATCCCCGAGCAGGTTCGCGACGCCATGGCCGAGCTGGAGCGGCGCACCGGGAAGGGCTTCGGGCAGGCCCAGGACCCGCTGCTGGTCTCGGTGCGCAGCGGCGCGCGCGTCTCGATGCCCGGCATGATGGACACGATCCTCAACCTCGGCCTCAACGACGAGACCGTCGTCGGACTGGCCAAGCTGACCGCGAACCCGCGCTTCGCCTACGACGCCTACCGGCGCTTCATGGGGATGTTCGGCAACATCGTGCTGGGGATCGAGAAGGACGAGTTCGAGCACGTCGTCGACGAGGCCAAGCGCAAAGCCGGCGTGGCGAGCGATCCCGAGCTGAGTGCGGACCGTTGGAAAGAGGTCATCGCGCAATACCGCGAGATCGTGCGCGTCCACACCGGCAAGCCGTTCCCGCAGGACGTCTACGAGCAGCTCGACCTCGCGATCGCCGCGGTGTTCGACTCATGGCATTCCAAACGCGCCGCCGATTACCGCGCGTTCAACAAGATCTCCGACGAGTGGGGCACCGCGTGCAGCGTATGCTCGATGGTGTTCGGCAACCTGGGCGAGGACTCGGGGACCGGCGTCGCGTTCACCCGCGACCCGAACACGGGCGAGAAGATGCTGTTCGGCGAGTACCTTCGCAACGCGCAGGGCGAGGACGTCGTGGCCGGCATCCGGACGCCGATGAAGATCGCCGACCTGCAGACCTCGCAGCCCGACGTCTACGCCCAGTTCCTCGCGATCGCCGACCGCCTCGAGCAGCACTACCGCGACATGCAGGATCTCGAGTTCACCGTCGAGCGCGGCAAGCTGTGGATGCTGCAGACGCGCAGCGCGAAGCGCAGCGCCGAAGCCGCGGTGCGGGTCGCACTCGACTTCGTGCGCGAGGGGACGATCGACCGGGACGACGCGCTGCGGCGGGTCGACGCCGCGTCGCTCGACCAGCTCTTCCACGCCCGCATCGATCCGAACGAGAAGTACAAGATCGCCGGCAAGGGACTCAACGCGTCGCCGGGCGCGGCGACGGGCCAAATCGTGTTCGACGCCGACAAAGCCGCCGAGCGCGGCAACGCCGGGGACGCCGTGATCTTGGTGCGCATCGAGACGGCACCCGACGACGTGCACGGAATGATCGCCGCCAAGGGGATCCTCACCGCGCGCGGCGGAGCGACCTCGCACGCGGCGGTCGTCGCCCGCGGAATGGGGCGGCCGTGCGTCGCCGGCTTCGACAAGATGGTGATCGACCGGCGCAATCGCACCGCGACGATCGACGGGCAGGTGCTCAAAGAGAACGACTGGATCACCATCGACGGAACGACCGGCAACGTCATCATCGGCAAGCTCGCGCTGATCCCGCCGCCGTCGGAGTTGCCCGACTGGCTGGCCGAGTTCCTGAGCTGGGCCGACGACGCGATGCGGCTCGAGGTGTGGGCCAACGCCGATACGCCCGAAGACGCGAAGCGCGCGCGCGAGCTCGGCGCGACCGGAATCGGCCTGTGCCGCACCGAGCACATGTTCATGCAGCCGGACCGGCTGCCGGTCGTGCAGCGGATGATCATCAGCGACACGCCCGAGGCGCGCGCCGAAGCGCTAGCCCAGCTGCTGCCGTTCCAGAAGGAAGACTTCGTCGGAATCCTCGAGGCGATGGCCGGCCACCCGGTGACGATCCGGTTGCTCGACCCGCCGCTGCACGAGTTCTTGCCGTCGCTCGAGCAACTGCTCGTCGAGACGACGGAGCTGAGGCTCACCAAAGGCGAGAACGATCCCGAGTACGTCGAGAAGTGCCGCGTGCTGAGCCGCGTGCGGGCGCTGCACGAGCAAAACCCGATGCTGGGCCTGCGCGTCTGCCGGCTTGGCATCGTCTATCCCGAGATCTACGCGATGCAGGTGCGCGCGATCTTCGAAGCGGCATGCGAGCTGACCGGGCGCGGCGTCGACGCGCAGCCCGACGTGATGATCCCGGGCGTCGGCACGATCGAAGAGATGCAGGTCACCCACGACGCGACCAAGGCCGTCGCCGGCCAAGTGCTCGCCGAGCACGGCGGCTGCGCGGTGAAGTACCGCATCGGGACGATGGTCGAGCTGCCGCGCGCCTGCGTCGTCGCGGGCGAGCTGGCGTCGATCGCGGAGTTCTTCAGCTTCGGCACCAACGACCTCACCCAGACCACCTACGGCTACTCGCGCGATGACGCCGAAGCGAGCTTCATCCCGCGCTACTTGGAGAAGAAGATCCTGCGCGACGACCCGTTCCAGGTGCTCGACCGCGAAGGCGTCGGCGAGCTGATGCGGATGGGCGTCGAACGCGGCCGCGCCGCCCGCGCGAACCTCAAGATCGGCATCTGCGGCGAGCACGGCGGAGAGCCGAGCAGCGTTGCGTTCTGCGACGAGCTCGGCCTCGACTACGTCTCGTGCTCCCCCTACCGCGTCCCGATCGCGCGGCTTGCCGCGGCTCAGAGCGCGCTGGGCGGCTAGGGCTCGTCCAGCGCGGTCGCGCCTTCGGGCGCGGGCGCCCACGCATGATGTCGTCGACGAGCTGCGCGATCATCTTCGGTTCGGTCTCGATGAGCTTGAGCAAGATGCGCGTTGCGTGGTCGGGCTTCGCTCGACCCTGCTCCCACTGCTGAATCGTCCTCAACGTCAATCCGTAGGTGCTCGCAAACTCCATCTGAGACAATTTGAGCTTCGATCGGATGCCCGCAACGTCGGGGGTTGGCAATCCGAGAACGCGCATGTATTTCCCAGCCGGAGTGGTTACCGGCCAGCCGTCCTCGCGGGCCATCTGCTCGATATCAGCCTCCGTGAACGAGGCGACCTTTGCCCAGTCGATTCGTCCCTGCGGCCTAGAGGCCGTACTCTTTCGCATAGTCATCGATTTCGTTTCTTGTGGCGGGCCGAGCGGAGATGATTCGCATTCGTGACCCGCGATCGGTTGCAATGACTGTCACGAACTTCGTCGAGACGAGTCCAGTGCACTTGAAGCGGGGTTCGTCGGCGTAGTACGTTTCATCGAGCAGCGTCACGTAGCGGTCCGCGAAGATCCGCGACGCCAAGAAGAAGTCGAAGCCTCGCCGGCGACGGGTCGCCTCGCTCTTCGCGATGTCCCATTCGAACTAGTCATCGACGTAGTCAGCCACACCATGATCGAGCTATACGTCAATAACGTATAGCACTCCTCTTTTCAGATCGACTCTTCGGCCGTCTATCACGCCAAGCCGAAACGCTGGCTAGGGTTCAGACAACCTTGAGGCGCGCTCGCTCGGGACCGGCGAGATTGGCTGACGGCTGACGCCGTTCCGCATCACGTGCGAGCGGAACGAGATCGCTGCGACGGGCCCTCCAGCGCGCTCACGCGCGTTTCAAGCGCGTTCACGCGTGCGTCGATCGCGCTCACGCGTGCTTCGAGCGCGGCCAACCGTGCGATGAGGCCTTCGACTGCCTCCGTCCAATCGCCGGCCGGAGGTCTTCCAGCTGCGGGACGGTCATGCCCTGTCAGTAGATAGCGCGGCGTAACGGACAGCGCTTCGGCCAACCCCAGCGTCGTCAACGCTCCGGGGAGCTTCGTCGGACCCGCCTCGATCTGACGGATTGCAGCCTCGCTCACCCCTACAGCGTGCGCAAGCGCAGTCATCGTCAACGCGTGCTTTAAGCGCAATCTGCGGACGCGCTCACCGACCGTCTCGCCCACAAGCATAGTATACGAGCATGCTGGCGAAGCATGGTAACAGTCCACACTTATAAGCAGACTGCGATGCCCGCTATATCGTCAACATATTGCGTGGCAAACCCAACGAAGCTGAGGTAGAGCGAACGGGGAAGCGGTCAGGTCGACGGTAAGGCAGTTCGTCGGGGAATGCGACGCGGCGAACGCCGTTTGCGATCATGAGCGTTACCGTGCGGTGTTGCTGGCGTTCATATGGCGCGGCTCAGCGTGCGTGCCAGCTCGGCGAAATCGTCGACATCGCGGGCCGGCAGCAGCGCGCTGAGCGAGGGGAGCGCGACGCGCATGCCGCCGGCAGTCGGTGCGAAGTTGGGCGAGCCGGCGTGGGGGTTGAGCCACACGATTGCGGCGGAACGACGGCGCAGTTCGCGCAACGCGCCGTCGAGCCGATCGAGGTCGCCGACGTCGAGGCCGTCGCTGAAGATGAAGACGAGCGTCTCGGGTGATAGCAGCCGTGGACCGTGCTCGCGCACGAACGCCTGGAGGTTCTCGCCGATGCGCGTGCCGCCGCCCCAGGCGTCGCCGAGATCGGGCAGCGTTCGTCCGGGCAGCTTCTCGTCGCGCAGTGTCGCGGTGATCTCGCGCAGCCCTGTGCTGAACACGAACGCGTTCGCCCGCCGTGAACGTTGGCAAAGCGCGTAGGCGAACTGCAGCATCGGTGCGGCGTATTCGGCCATCGAGCGGCTGCCGTCGATGAGGACCACGAAACGCGCCGCGCGCCGGACGCGCGTCGTGCGGTGCAGCACGATCGGCTCGCCGGCGGTCTCGACGCTGGCGCGCAGCGTGCGGCGCAGGTCGATGCGGTCGCCGCCGCGCTGGACGCGCCGGCGGCGCGAGCGGGTTATCCGCAGCGACGCGACCAGGCGCGCGGCCGCGGCGAGCATGTCGTCGATTCCGCGCGGGTCGATGCGCGGCGCGGGCGTGCGCCCCGCACCACGGCTGTAGCGCGCGCGCAGCGTCTGCCAGGCCAGCGCCGCATCGTTCAGATCGGCTTCGCGCAGGCGCCGGGGGGCGTGCTCGTCCTCGGCTTCGCCTTCGGTGTCGTCTCGAGCCGGACGCGGCCCGGACTGTTGCGCAGCCTCCGCGTCGGGCGGCGCGGCGCGCTTGTCGGGCCGGGTGTTGCGCGAGCGCAAATCCGGTTGCACGACCCCGTGCGGGTCGCGGAAAAACGCGTCGAACGCGCGGTCGAACTGCGCCACCTCGTCGGGAGTGGCGCAGTAGACGGCGCGGAACGCCGCGCGCAACCGCACGGGATCCGTGATGCCGATGATGTCGGCAGCGCGCAACGCGTCACGCGTCGCGGCGTGACTCGACCCGAATCCGTACTGCGCGCGCAGCTCGGCGGTGAAGTCCGCGACGCTGCTGGTCAGGTTCACAGCCTGTCCTGAGCCTGTCGAAGGATCAGCCGCGGTGCGCGCGGACCGTCCCGATGCCGTAGTCCGAGGTGAGCTCGGGCGCGGAGGCGGTCGCGGCGCCGTTGTCGGCCAGCAGCGGCGCGTAGCGCGCGCGCAGCGAGCGCAGCAGCTCCCAGTCCTCGCGGACCTTGAGGATGCAGGCCGACGTCTGCTCGAGCGTGCGCTCGTCGATCGCGTCGCGGTGCAAGCGGATCAGCGCCAGCGCCCAGTCCAAGCTTTCGGCGACGCCCGGCACTTTTTGGAACGGCTGCGCGCGCAGGAACTCCATGAACGCCGCGATCTGCTCGGCCAGCCGCGCGTCGAGGCCGGGCAGACGCGCGTGCAAGATCGCGAGCTCCTGCTCGCGCGTCGGGTAGTCGAGCCACAGGTACAAGCAGCGCCGGCGCAATGCGTCCGACAGCTCGCGCGTGCGGTTCGAGGTGATGATCACGGCCGGCCGCTCGCGGGCGACAATCGTGCCGAGCTCGGGGATCGTTACCTGGAACTCGCCCAGCAGCTCGAGCAGAAAGGCTTCGAACGCCTCGTCGGCACGATCGATCTCGTCGATCAGCAGCACCGGCGCGCGATCTTGGGTGATCGCTTCGAGCAGCGGGCGCTTGAGCAGAAACGGCTCGCTGAAGATCTCCGTCTCGCGCTCCTGGGTCGAACCGCCGGCATGCTCGGTCATGCGAATGCGCAGCAACTGCTTGGGGTAGTTCCACTCGTACAGCGCGCTGGCGGCGTCGAGCCCCTCGTAGCACTGCAGCCGGATCAGCCGCGTGTCGAGCGCTTGGGCGAGCGCTTTGGCGCTCTCGGTCTTGCCGACGCCGGCCGGGCCTTCGAGCAGCAGCGGCTTCTGCAGCGCGAGCATCAACTCCAGACCGGTCGCGAAATCGTCTGTGACGACGTACCCGCAGCGCGCGAAGCGCGCGCCGATGTCGTCGACGGTCACACGCGCTCGAGGTCGGCGACGAACGACGCGTGGCAGCCGGCGCAGCAGAAATAGTGCGTGTGGCCGCCGTGCTCGAAGCGGTGGCGCGCCGTCGCGATCTCGACCTCCATCCCGCAGACCGGGTCGATTGCCGTAGCCGGCTCGGCGAGCTCGTCGGGATCGACCGGCAGCGGCGGCGCGCCGGCGATGATTTCCGCCACGATCGAAATTGCGACTTCGCCCGGCGCTCGGGCTCCGATGTCGAGCCCGACGGGCACGTGCAGCGTCCCCCAGCACTCGGACGAGACGCCCTGCGCGGCCAGCACGGCCCCGATCGCGGCGGCGCGGCGACGACTGGCCAGCAAGCCGACGAACGCGGGCCGCGCGGCGAGCAGCGGCGCGAGCGCCTCCTCGTCGTAGTGTCCCTGCGAGGCGACGACCGCGACCAAATGCGCGCGCTCGTCGCCGCCGCAGTCGTCGAGATGCTGCCGCAGTCCTTCGAGTGCGATGGCGCGGACGGGCGGCGCCGCGTCGGCCAGCGTTGCGAGCTCGGCTTCGAGCACGACTCGTACGACATCGTACGGAATCTGCGCCGCGATACGCGCCAGCGATGCGGCGACGGGCGTGTCGCCGACGATCAGCAGCCGCCGGCGCGGAACGTGCGGCTCGAGATAGACGTCGACCGCGCCTTCCGACGCGCAGCCCATCGCCACCACGACGCAATCGGCGTCATTGCTCTCGGCCGCGTCGGAGGCCGCGACGTCGCTGCGGATCTGCACCAGCCGCGGCAAACCGCTGCGGATTGAGCGCAGCGCTTCGCGCCGGACGATGTCACGCGAGCACGACCCGCCGACGAAGCCCTCCATCCGGCCGTCGGCGAACACCAGCGCGCGATCGCCCAGGTGCGAGCTCACCGGCGCGCGCCGCGCGACGACCGTCGCCAGCGCGAAGATCGCGCGCTCGCGGTCGAGTTCGGCCAGCCGCGCGTAATACGACATCGCCGTCAGGTCGGCTGCGCCACCGTGGCGGGACTGAGCTTGGACTTGACGTTCGCGAAGGTCGTGCTGATGACGCGTTTGGCCTGCGAATCGATGACGCGCCCGCCGACGGTGGCGACCGGACCGCGCATCGACGCGGCCCCGGTCCAGTCGAGCGTCGTGCCGGCGCCGTCGGCGCGAATGTCGGCGCCGGCGTCGAGATCGACGACGCTGCCGAAGCCGCCGCCGGAGATCTTCATGTTCATCCGGTCGCCGCCCGGCTGCGGGTCGAGCACGACGTGGAACTTGAACTTCCCGCGCACCGGCCCGACCGCGACCTGCACGACCGCGTCGAACGTGCGCGGGTCGACGACGGTCGACTCGAGCACGTCGGGCATGCACGACGCGATGCTGGCCGGATCGTTGATGAACGCCCACACGGCGTCCTTGCTCGCGGGGATGGTCTCGGTTCCGCGGTACTCGAGGTTCATGCGGTCGTCGCTTGCCGGCAGGCCCGCCAGACCTTCTCGCGGGTGAGGGGCATGTCGATGTGCGTCACGCCGAGCGGCGACAGCGCGTCCATCACCGCGTTCACGAAAGCTGCCGGCGACCCGACGTTCGGGCTCTCGCCGACGCCCTTGGCGCCGATCGGATGGTGCGGGCTTGGCGTGTAGGTGCTCGACGTCTCCCAGTGCGGCGTCTCGAGCGACGTCGGCACCAGGTAGTCGGTGAAGTTCGTGTTCAGGTTGTTGCCTTGCTCGTCGTAGGCGATCTCCTGCATGAACGCGATCGCGAACCCTTCGGTGAGGCCCCCGTGGATCTGGCCTTCGACGATCATCGGGTTGATGACCGTGCCGCAGTCGTCGATCGCCAGGAAGCGCCGCACTTTCACCGCGCCGGTCTCGCGATCGACGTCGACGACCGCGATGTACGCGCCGTACGGGAACGTGAGGTTGGGCGGATCGTAGTAGAAGGTCGCCTCGAGCCCCGGCTCGCTGTCCGGCGCGGGGTTCGTGTAGGCCGCGAACGCGATCTGCTGCATCGTGAGCGCGTTGTCGGGCTGCCCCTTGACCTGGAACTTGTAGTTCGTCCACTCGACGTCGTCGAGCGGCGCTTCGAGCAGATGCGCGGCGATCTTGCGCGCCTTCTCGCGGATCTTGCGCGACGCCATCGCGATCGCCGCGCCGGCGACCGGCGTGCTGCGGCTCGCGTACGTCCCCAGGCCGTAGGGCGCGGTGTCGGTGTCGCCTTCTTCGACCATGATGTTCTGCGGATCCAGACCGAGCTCTTCGGCGGCGATCTGCGCCCAAGTCGTTTCGTGTCCTTGGCCTTGCGACTTGGTTCCGGCGCGCAGGATCGCCGAGCCGGTCGGATGGACGCGGATCTCGGCGCTGTCGAACATCTTGATGCCCATGATGTCGAAGTGCTTGCTGGGCCCGGCACCGACGGCTTCGGTGAAGGTCGAGATCCCGATCCCCATCAGCTCACCGCGCTTGCGCTTCTCGGCCTGCTCCTTGCGCAGGTCGTCGTAGCCGATCAGGTCGAGCGCTTTGCGCAGCGTCAGGTGGTAGTCGCCGCTGTCGTAGACGAAGCCCAGCGGCGACGGGTACGGGAACTGATCCTTGCGCACGAAGTTCTTCAGGCGCAGCTCGGACGGATCCATGTTCAGCTTGCGCGCGAGGAGCTCCATCCCGCGCTCGATGGCGAACGACGCTTCGGTCACCCGGAACGAGCAGCGGTAGGCGACGCCGCCCGGGGCCTTGTTCGTGAAGTACGCGTCGAGCTCGGTGAACGCGGTCGGAAAGTCGTACGAGCCGGTCACGATCCCGAACAGCCCGGCCGGATACTTGGTGGGATCGGCGGCGGCGTCGAACGCGCCGTGGTCGGCAGCCGTCGCCACCTTGAGCGCGGTGACCCGTCCGTCTTTGGACGCGCCGATCTCGACATCCATGTGGTAGTCGCGCGCGAACCCGGTCGTGGTGAGGTTCTCGGTGCGTGTCTCGACCCACTTGACCGGGACGCCGAGCACGACCGATGCGGCGGCCGAAACGACGTAGCCGGGATAGACCGGCACCTTGTTGCCGAACCCGCCGCCGATGTCGGGCGAGATGATGTGGATCTTGTCCTCGGGGATGCCGGTGACCAGCGAGACGACGGTGCGGTGCGCGTGCGGCGCCTGCGAGGTGAGATAGAGCGTGAGCCGGCCAGTGTTCGGACTCATGTCGGCGAGGATGCCGCACGGTTCGAGCGGTGCGGGATGGCAGCGCTGGAAGACGATGCGTTCCTTGATCGTCACGTCGGACGCGGCGAGCGCCGCGTCGGTCTCCTCGCGCTTGCCGACCTCCCAGTGGTAGATATGGTTGGTCTTGTTCTCGCGGTCGTCGCGCAGGATGATCTTGTCCTCGCGCGACTGGAAGGGGTTGGTGACCGGGTCGAGCGGTTCGTACTCGACGTCGACCAGCTCGGCCGCGTCCTGCGCGATCTCGCGCGACGTGGCGATGACGCCCGCGACCTCTTGGTATTGGTAGAGCACCTTGCCGACGGCGAGCACCATCTGCTTGTCGTAGCCGTGGAAGGTCGGTACCCAGGCCAGGTTGTGCGCCGCGAGATCTTCGCCGGTCAGCACCGCGATGACGCCGGGGACCGCCAGCGCCGCGGTCTTGTCGATCTTGACGATGCGCGCGTGCGGATACGGGCTGTGCACCAGCGACATCCACACCATCCCGGGCAGCGTGAAGTCGTCGAGGTACTTGCCGTGGCCGCGGATGAAGCGCGGGTCCTCCTTGCGCTTCATGCTGTGCCCCATCGAGTGGGTCTGCGGGGTCGAATCGGTCGTTGTACTCATCGCTTCGCTTCCTACGACGCCACGGGCTCGGCGGGCTGAGGTTGCATCGCGCCGGCGGCTTGCTGCACGGCCTTCACGATGTTTTGATAGCCGGTGCAGCGGCAGAGGTTGCCGGACAGACCCTCGCGGATCTCGGCCTCGCTGGGATTGGGGTTCTGCTTGAGCAGGATGGACGACGTCATCAGCATCCCCGGCGTGCAGAATCCGCACTGCAGGCCGTGCTGATCCCAGAAGGCTTGCTGCAGCGGGTGCAAGGCGCCGCCCTGGACCAGACCCTCGACGGTCGTGATCTGGTGACCGTCGGCCATGACGGCGAGCATGGTGCACGACTTGACCGCGCGCTCGCCGTCGAGCACGACGACGCAGACGCCGCAGCTCGACGTGTCGCAGCCGACGTGCGTCCCGGTCAGGCCGAGCGCTTCGCGCAGAAAGTACGCCAGCAGCGTGCGCGGCTCGACCTCGCGCTCGTACTTCGTGCCGTTGACCGTCACCGAGACCTTCATTTCAGTCCTCCAACGCCGAGCCGCTCGAACGCGGCCAGCAGCGCTCTCGATACCAGCACGCCCGCCATGTCTTTCTTGAACTCGACCGAGCCGCGCGTGTCGGCGACCGGGTCGGCCAGCGCGCGCGCCGCGTCGGCGGCGGCGCGAATCGCATCCTTGCTGGGCTTGCTTCCGCGCAGCGCGCTTTCCGCGCCCGCGACGCGCACTGCGGTCGGACCGGCAGCACCGATCGCGATACCGATCTCCGCAACCGTGCCGTCGTCGCCGAGCGTGACTTGCGCCGCCGCGCACGAGGTCGCGAAGTCGCCGACCTTGCGCTCGATCTTCTGATAC
>Ga0302325_10001495_pt1 | contig 59528 bp, 59 predicted proteins | sample Palsa_T0_2_FD_201948 | JGI IMG/M metagenome (GOLD analysis project Ga0302325, IMG submission 201948) | Peat permafrost microbial communities from Stordalen Mire near Abisko, Sweden - Palsa_T0_2 | ecosystem: Environmental > Terrestrial > Soil > Palsa > Peat permafrost | place: Sweden: Abisko... | reverse complement strand
CTGCACACGGAGCCGATTGTTCGAGTCGAGTCCCGGTTCGATGAATGTTGGTTCAACCAGCGTTAACTGCCGCACCTGCTTTGCAGGCCGGTCTCTGAATGGATGCTATCGTCAGCGAAGCTGATTGGCAAGTGAAGCTTCGGCATGGACGTTCGCGGGTACCGGCGCGTGATACCGGTGTCCCTGGTCGAGCACAGAGTCGAGCAGGCCAGTGAGGCTAATGGCCCGGCTACGCAACGTGGTTTGGCTTTCGCTCATGGTGCCGTGAAGCGTACGGCACTGTTCCTGCAATCGCAGGAGTTCATCGGCAATATTCAGCGCAGCAAGGACTGCTACACGCAAGGAATCAGCCGTGTTGCCGCTGGCAGACACGGCGCGCATCTTCGAGTCGACCGTGGACGCCAACTTCTCAATATATGCAGGATCGTGGGCGCGCAGGTGATAGGTCTGATCGTAGATATCCACACTAACGGACGTAGTAGCGCGCCGAATCTCGAGATTATCTGCCATGTGTCTCCGGTCGATCGTTGATTCGCCTGTTCTATTCGCCGAGTTCGTCTATCTGTTTGAGCAGTCGTTCGATGCGCTGCCGCACCGCCTCCCGCTCCTTCTGCAGGCCGGAAAGTTGCTCCTCTAATTGGGCAACGTGCGCGGCCTGTTCTTCTACACGATGCGTAAGGCGGGAAGCATGTTGCTCTACGGAATAGCGGAGTTCGCGTTCGCCTTTCAGCAACTCAACAGTGCGCAGTACGCGTTCTTCGAGCGCCTGAAAATCGTCTGCGGCCATGGTCATCTCGGGAGGGTGTTCTGCGAGGGTGGACATCGATGCCTCATTACACTTAAGGGGGATTGCGTTCTTGAAGAGAGTATAGCCCGCAAATTCCGCCTCTCCATAAGAAAGAAGCACACGCGTTACCTTAGATTGTTCCTCCGCACATTAGTAATTGACCAGCGAATTCTGCGGTTCTTGTGTTACTGAAGAGACTGCTTACATGCGCTGCCGCCCGCCCAGCGATTCCAGGGCGGCTATGACCGCCTGTGAATAACTTTGCAGCTCTTCCTCGCGCAGGGTCCGCTCCAGGGCCTGAAACGTGACCCGGATGAGAATGGAAGAGTGCCCGGGCGGCAACGCTGGTGCGGCGCGAAAAATTTCTCGTGGCGTAAAGCGCGTCAACTCGGCGATGCGCAAATTTAGTAACCCATCCGCGATCGACTGCCAGCGCACCACGTCGGGGAAAATGAAAGAGAAATCGCGCTCCACAGGTTGGTAACGCGAAAGCTCCGGTGCTATCGGATGACGCAGTGGTAAGCGGTACAGACGGTCGAGATAAATTTCTCCCACATAAACCGTCTGCCTGAGTTTGCGCTGTTGCGCTTCGACCGGATGGAGCTGGCCGAACCATGCAACTGTCAATCCATCCGCTACGGCACGCGCCGAACGCCCTGGGTGAAGCCACGGCGGAATAAGTCCCGCGCTCGCGGCAAAGGTGTCGAAGTAGAACGAGCGCGTAGCAAACTTTTCAAGAATCTGTTCAAGCGTGCCCTTAAGATCATAAAAATCGATGGCATGTGCCGCCAACTCGGGCCCGCTCCAGATAGATCCGGAAGCGCCCAGGGAGAGAGACGGGCGCTCATCGACCCGCTCCGGGTTGCCGCTGAATACTGTGCCCTTCTCAAACAGTTGAACATCGCTGACGTTGCGGTTCAGATTGTGCGCCAGCATGGTGAGCATCCCAGCCAGCAGCGAGGGACGCAGCATGCCGGCTTCTTCGTTCAAGGGATTGCCCATGGCCACCGCCTGCCCAGGCTGCGGGGCAAAGGTAACTGCATCGGTAGCAGAACAGAAAGTGCCGGAGAGAGCCTCGTTCCAGCCCAGCCCGAGCAGCGTCTGACGAACCACTGTGTCCTTGCGGGCGTCGCGCACTTCGTTCACCATGCCGGAAAAGCCGGGAAGCGTATTGGCAAAGCGGTTGTAGCCGTAGACGCGAGCGACCTCCTCGATCAAGTCGATCTCGCGCTCGAGGTCCAGGCGCCAGCTGGGTAGAGTCACCTGGTAGTCGCCTTCCGTAACCTTTTGCAAGCTACATCCCAAAGCTTTTAGTACGGACTCAGTTGTTTCCTGTTCCACCCCGCGGCCATCTTCCGTCGCGCCCAGCATGCGTCGCACCTGGCCATGGCTGAGCCGGACGGGCGGGCGCCTGGCAGTTCGCGCGAGTGCTTCAGGGACCACCACATCGACCATCTCTCCGTCGACAAAGCCGCCGGCCTGGAGGATGATCTGGCTGACCAGGGCAGACGCTACAGGCGGAGCGTTGAAGTCAGCGCCGCGCTCGAAGCGATGGGAGGCATCGGTGTGCAAACCGTGGCGCTTGCCGCTGCGGCGGACCGTAGCCGGATCGAACCACGCTGCTTCCACCAGAATGTTTTTTGTTTCGGCGGTGATCATCGTGTCCCAACCGCCCATCACGCCGGCCAGCCCGATGGCCTTCTTTTCATCGGCGATCACCAGGTCTTCTTGATCGAGCACCCGTTCCACGCCATCCAGCGTGCGAAGTTTTTCTTGGCTGTGGGCCCGGCGCACAACAATGCCGCCTTCGAGTTTGTCCCGATCGAAGGCGTGGGTGGGATGACCCATAGCCAGGGTGACGTAGTTGGTGGCGTCGACCGCATTGAAGATAAGTTTCTGCTGCAGCAGGGCAAAGCGCTCGGCGACCACACCAGTCGACGGCTGGATGCGCACATCGCTCAGGGCCCGCGCCGTGAAGCGCCCGCAGAGTTCCGGGGCTTCAATGGAAATTTTGACCGGAACCGTGCGCGCCAGCGGCGAAGGCAGTGTGTCGTCCAGCGAAATGAGGGGACGACCCACGATGGCCGCTGCCTCGCGCGCGATGCCGTAGTGGTTCATGGCATCGACCCGGTTGGTGGTGATGTCCATTTCGAATAACGAACCATCCCCGACCTCGTAAATGCCTTCGACCGCGATGCCGCGCAGGGTCAGTGCCTCGGCAAGTTCGCGGTCAGCCAGGGTGAGGCCGGGCACGTAGGAGCGAACCCATTGGGAGAGAATATTCACTTACCGGAACTGCTCCAGAAATCGCATATCGCCAGAGTAGAGCTGGCTTATATCGCCGATACCATACTTCATCATCGCAATCCGCTCCACGCCCATGCCGAAAGCGAAGCCGCTGATCTTGCTGGGGTCGTAGGCGGGTTGCTTGCGTGCGGCGAACGCGAACACCGCGGGATCCACCATGCCGCAGCCCAGCAGCTCGATCCATCCCGACTGTTTGCACTTGCGGCAGCCCCGGCCGCCGCAGAAGATGCAGCTGATCTGCACATCGGCAGAGGGCTCGGTGAAGGGAAAGAACGAGGGAAAGAATCTGGTCTTGACGCTGGATCCGAAGAACGCCTTCATGGCATGGTCGAGCGTTCCCTTGAGATCGGAGAAGGTGATGTTGGTGTCGACACACAGTCCTTCCACCTGGTGAAAGATGGGGGAGTGGGTCGCGTCCGCCGCATCGTTGCGGTGCACCTTGCCCGGGATAACAATGCGCAACGGTGGCGGTTGCTCTTCCATGGTGTGGATCTGGACCGGCGAAGTGTGGGTGCGCATTAACAGCCGGTCGCGCAGCGGTTTGCGCTCCTGTTGCGTGATCACCAGGGTATCCTGGGTGTCGCGCGCGGGGTGGCCCGGAGGAAAATTCAGCGATTCGAAATTGTAGTAATCGGTTTCGACCTCCGGTCCCAGGCCGACTGAGTATCCCATTGCCGCAAAGACGGTGACGATTTCGTTCATGGTCCGGATCAGGGGGTGCTCGGCGCCGAGCGCACGTCGTGTACCGGGGAGAGTAATGTCGATCGCGTCCACAACTGGTCCCGATGTCTTCACCTGCTCCGGGTCACAGCGGGGCTCGATGGCCGATTTGAGCGCGTTGAACCGCATACCCACTGGGCGGCGGGCCTCGGGCGGGGCGCCTTTCAGCGTTTCACCAACCCGCGTCAGCAATCCCTGCTTGCGGCCAATCCAGCGAACACGCAACTGCTCCGCCGCTTCGACGGAGTGGACTGCGGCCGCTTCCTGATCGAACTGCGCCAGGATCGCGCTGAAGAAGCTGTCCAGCGCGCCGGGCGAATAATCTGTTAATTCGGGAATCTCAAACGGTGGCATGGGCTCTTCGCACAACAGCCCGATCAACGTGCGACCGGGCTGCGGTGAAACTCTGTGTACGCTAAGGTCTATGCGGCGGCGGTCTTAGTGAGTGCGCTTTTGGCGTGTTCAGTGAGCGCGGTAAATCCCGCTGCGTCCTTGACTGCGAGGTCGGCCAGGATCTTGCGATCCAGCTCGATACCCGCCAGCTTCAGCCCATGGATCAGCTGTGAATAGCTGATCCCGTTCAGTTTGGCGGCTGCACCGATGCGGACGATCCAAAGCGACCGGAACTGGCGCTTCTTTTGCCGGCGGCCAATGTAGGCGAACTTGAGACCACGCTCGACGGCTTCCTGCGCTGCCTGGTAGAGCTTGGATTTGGTAAGGAAGTAACCGCTGGCTCGTTTGAGGATTTTCTTGCGGCGGTCGTTACGTTTCGTTCCACGTTTAACGCGGGGCATTGTCTCTCCTTTAAGTACTGCGTTGTGCGGCTGGAGGTAGGAAATACCTCTTCACTCGCTTGAAATCCGATCGTCTTGTCTCAAAAAGACAGGGGCCTTGAGGCCCTGAACCCGATCAGGCGTAGGGAATCATTCGCGCTACCTTGCGCTTGTCTGCTTCAGAAACCAGAACCGTGCCACTCAAATGCTTCTTAACCTTCTTGGACTTGGAGGTCAGAATGTGGCGTTTCTTGGTCTGACCGCGGAGAATTTTCCCCGTGGCGGTCTTCTTAAAGCGCTTGGCCGCGCCCTTATGGGTCTTCAATTTGGGCATGGTTTTCCTGCTACTTAGCGTTTGCTACTCCAAAGATTATACGGGAGAACCAGGACTTTAGGGGGGCGGTTGAAGGGTACGGGCCCAGCAGCACGGCCTGGCGGCGATACAGCACTGTCCGGGTGCCCCATGTTCGCACCAGCGTACGTGGGCCGAAAACGACCTTTTTCAAATGCTTTCCGCTGGCTCAACCACAATGGTTTGGGGCTTCGCCCCATCTTTTTCGGCCCACGTACGCTGGTGCGAACATGGGGCACCCGGACAGTGTTGTATCGCCACGAGCCATGCCTTCCGGGGAGACTTAAGACTGTGCGGACTGAGGATGCTGCTGGCCTACCAGACCCGGGGCCGGCGGTTTCGGCGCGGCAGGCTTCTTGGGCGGCTCCGCCTTCTTACCTGGGGCAAGAATCGCATGCAGGGTAGTGCCCTCCATACGGGGCATAAACTCGACGATGCCGGCGTCACCCATGTCCTGGATAAGCCGGTTGATGATCGCGTAACCCAGCTCACGGTGGGCCATCTGGCGACCTTTGAAGCGCAAGGAAGCCTTCACTTTGTCACCTTCGCCCAGGAAACGAACTGCCTGATTTTTCTTGGTTTGGTAGTCGTGCTCATCGACGGTCACCGAAAACTTCACTTCCTTGACCGTGATGACTTTTTGCTTCTTGCGCGCCGCGCGGTCGCTCTTGTCCTTCTCGTAAAGGAATTTGCCGTAATCCTGGATACGGCACACCGGTGGCTGGGCGGTAGGCGAGACTTCCACCAGATCCAACCCACGTTCGCGGGCTATTTTGAGAGCTTCGAAGGGGGGCAGAATTCCGAGCTGTTCACCGTTTTCGTCAATGACGCGGATTTCACGCGCGCGAATTCTGTCGTTAATGCGGATAAAGGACTTGGCCGAACGCTTATCGATGGTTTCCTCCGGAAACGAGAGACGCAAGGCCCCTCGAATAAAGCATAGCATTTCTCATGCGGCTACGCGACCGGTCAAACCGGTATCTGAGAGTCCCGTCACGAGTACACGCAGTCTCTGGTTCGCCGCCATGCGCGCGTTCAACTCCACCTCCAGAAAATTGTCGGTAAGCGCCTTCGTGGTCTCGCCCGGAGACGTATGCAAGCTAACCGCACTTAGCTCTAGCCCCAAAAATCGCTGCCGAAACGCAAGATTCTTCTCGGCGATCAGCGCCCGCAGGCGGCCCATGCGCTCGGTTACCGCCCGAGGATCTATTGCATTTTCTTTAGCCAACTGCCAGGCCCTGGTTCCGGGACGCGCGGAGAAAGGAAACAAATGCAGGTACGTGAAAGGTTGGGCCGCGATAAAAGCAAAGCTCTCTTCGAACAAGGCTTCGCTCTCTCCCGGGAATCCCACCATGACGTCGGCGCCGATCGCCGCGTCCGGCAGGCTCTCCCGGATCAGGCGCAGTTTTTCCGCATAATGCCACGGCCGGTAGCGACGGTGCATGGCGCGCAAAATCGTGTCTGAGCCCGATTGCAGGGGAAGATGGGCGTGGCGCGCGATCCGGCCGGACCACTCCCGGAAAAGCTCCAGCAGTGCCGGCGTCCAGTCCATGGGCTCGATGGAACTGAGGCGGAGGCGCGGTAACGAAGTACGGAGCAGGATCGTGCTTACCAGTTCTTCCACAGTGCTTGCCGGCTTGAGATCCCTGCCCCAGCGGCCCAGGTTGATGCCCGAGAGCACCAGTTCCGTACCATCGGCGTCGACGAACGCCTCCACTTCGCGCACACAGGCCTCCATGGGAAGAGAACGGCTGTGACCGCGGGTCGTGGGAATGATGCAGAACGAGCAGCGGTTCCCGCAACCATCCTGCACCTTGAGATTCGGACGCGTCTGCCGGCGGTCCTCCGCCCGCCAGCCGCCTTGCGGCATAGCCAGCTCCGAATGGGCGAATGCGTCATCCACATAGAGCCCAGCCAGCGGGACGAAGCCTGCGGCCTGCTGGGCAAGCTCCGGTACCAGCGCCTTATGACTGTTGCCGATCACCGCATGGACTCCGGGAATCGCCGCCAATTCCTGCGGCGCGCGTTGCGCGTAACATCCTGTGACCAGGAGGCGTGCGGTGGGATTTTCCCGGTGCATTTTGCGCAGGAACGCGCGCGCAGTGCGGTCCGCTTGCGCGGTGACGCTGCAGGTGTTGGCCACAATCACGTCAGCCTGGGCGGGGGTTTGAGCCGGGGTCAAGCCCCGGTTGCGCAAATCGGCGCTAATGATTTCGCCATCAGCCCGGCTCGCCCGACATCCGAAGTTCTCAACGTGATATTCTGCCACGTTGTCAGTCTAATCAACCCGGCGCTTTTTCAGGTAGGATCCGATCAGGCGACTAGTTTCCCCCTCGGACCTACAGTCAATCAACCCTTGGAGTCTTTCCCCATGAAACGTCGCATTCTTTTAGTAGATGACGAGCTCGCGATTCTGCTGACCCTCAAAGCGGTACTGGAGATGAACGACTTCGAGGTGGAGACGGCTGCTTCCGCGCGCGAAGCCCGGACCAAGCTGCGCGCCGGCACCTTTCACATGGTGATCACCGACATGCGGATGGAAAACGAATCGGCCGGCCTGGAGGTCGTTCGGGCCGCCAAGCAGGCTCCGTATCAACCGGCGGTGGCCATGCTGACGGCGTTTCCCGTACCCGGCTCTGAGTGGCGCGATGAGGGCATGGACGAGATGCTGGTCAAGCCCATGAATATCATGAATTTGCTGCGCCAGCTCGAGGCCCTGCTGGTCACTCATGAAGACAAGAAGCAAAAGGCTCTGGCACAGAAGGCAAACGCCTCACCCGGCAGGCCTGCGAAACTGGCTGGACGATCGGCCTCAAGAAAGCCCGCAACCGCTCACTAGGCGCACGCCGACCCCTCCAGTAGGGCAAGGCCCACTGGAGGGGTAAGGCTAAGTGCATTGCTTCGACTAGGAAGCTGCGCTGGCCGCGACTGTAGCTGGAACCGGGGGCCGCCGTTGCTGGAAGCATGACCTACAAAGCACGGGGCGACCTTGCGTGGGTTTAAATGGAACGGTGGTTTCTGTGGCGCACTCCGAACAGACCGTCCGGGTTTCCGTACGCACACCATTGCCGGTTCCGGCCACACGCTTGATTTTGCACTGTTTACACCGCTTTGGATCGTTCTTGAACTGTTTGTCGTGAAAGAACAATTGTTCGCCGGCGGTAAAGACAAAGTCATTACCGCAATCTGAACACTTGAGTATCTTGTCAATGAAGTCCATTACGCGTCCCCCCGAGCATGCCTTGGAAATTTTTCAGTCTTCCGTCGACAGAGCGCTGGATAGGCATCGTCTCACCAACCAGCTGGTCCGTCAGTAAATCGACAACTTTCCTCGCATTCGCCAAACCCGGGAATGAGAGGGGAAATGGTGCCAAACCTCGTTTCAACAAATTTTGAAAGTGCTGGATTGCCGGCTTATCGCACCTTAGGTGTACGCTAAGCCGGCACCGCAGGGCTAATCCTGCTCTTTTCTTGCCTTCTTACGATTCCGCTTGCGCGCCAGCGCTTCTTTTACTCGACGGCGCTCGCCAGGCTTCAAGTAAAAGGAGTGACGCTTTACTTCCTTAATGATGTCCTCTTGCTGAACCTTGCGCTTAAAACGGCGCAATGCATTTTCAAGCGGCTCGCCTTCCTGCACGCGAACCTCTGCCAAATGAACCACACCTCCAAACAATCCCAATAGGGTTCTATAAGATTACGTTACGTTCGAGGTGTGGAGTCAAGCTTAATCAGCGTCCTCGACAAGGAATTTCCTTATGGTACGGTCCTACCTCGGTCACAGCCCGATCATTCCGAACTCCTGCTACATCGACATTTCCGCACAAATCATTGGGCAAGTAACCCTGGGGGAACATTCCAGCGTGTGGATGAACGCCGTCTTGCGCGGGGATGTGCATTTCATCCGCCTGGGTGCGAACAGCAATGTGCAGGATTGCGCCGTGCTGCACGGCATGCGCTACAAGCACCCGGTCGAAGTCGGTGATTGGGTCACCATCGGTCACAATGCCACGGTTCACGGCTGTGTGATTGAAGATGCATGTCTCATTGGCATGGGGGCGACGATCCTCAACCATGCACGCATCGGCGAAGGTTCTATCATCGCCGCCGGCGCGCTGGTCCCGGAGAACACGGTAGTGCCGGCCAACACGCTCTGGGCGGGAGTCCCAGCGAAGGAGCGGCGCCGCCTCGACCCCAAGGAGCGCGAAGGCATCCTGCAGTATGCGCGCAATTACGTCGACTACACCGCCACCTACCTCAAGGAACGGGCGAACTGGTAGGCACCACACTGTCCGGGTGCCCCACGTTCGCACCAGCGTACGTGGGACGAAAAAGATGGGGCGAAGCCCCTCAATCGCTTTTTGCCCGCATCTGAAAGCATTCGAAGAAGATCGTCTTCGTCCCACTACGCTGGTGCGAACGTGGGGCACCCGGACAGTGTGGTGCCTACCAGTTCGCCATACCCTGAGTGGAACTCCCGTGAGGGCGCCTGTATCCTGATAACAGTCGACCCTATGAACATTTTGCAAGCTGTTCGCGGGACCAGGGATCTGCTGCCTCCCGAAACCGAACTCTGGAATCACATTGAAACCACGGTGCGGAGCACCTTCGAGCGCTATTCCTTCGGCGAGATCCGCACTCCTATTTTCGAGGAAACACAACTGTTCGCTCGCGGGGTCGGAGAAGAAACCGATATGGTTTCCAAGGAGATGTACACCTTCACTCCAGAGCCCGGGCAATCCCTCACTCTTCGTCCGGAAAACACCGCCGGGGTGGTCCGCGCCTACATTGAGCACCAGTTGGGCGAGACCGGCCAATTACAAAAGCTCTATTACATTGGCCCACAATTTCGCCGGGAACGGCCGCAAAAAGGCCGCTATCGCCAGTTCTATCAGATTGGCGCCGAGGTGATCGGGCCACCCAGCGCGGGCAGCGAATCGCCCCTGCGGGATGCAGAGGTGCTGGAAATGTTGGCCACCTTGCTCGGGGAATTGGACATCACCGGTTGGAAGCTGCTGCTCAACTCCGTCGGCTCGGCCACCGACAGGCCGCGATACCTCGAGACCTTACGGGCAGCGCTGGCACCAGTCGCAGCGCGCATGTGCCCGGATTGCCAGCGCCGCGCGGTCACCAACCCCTTGCGCGTGCTCGATTGCAAACACCCGGAAGATCAGCCCATCATCGCCGGCTTGCCGCGCATCTGGGACTCGCTCGATGAAGGATCGAAGGAACATTTCGCCGCCGTGTGCACTGCACTCGACGCCTGCGGGGTGCCCTATGAGCACGACCATCGTCTGGTGCGCGGTCTCGACTACTACACCCGGACCACCTTTGAGTTTGTCTCCGGCGAATTGGGCGCACAGAATGCGCTGCTCGGCGGTGGCCGCTACGACGGGCTTTCCGAAGCCATCGGCGGCCCCAGGGCGCCGGGAATTGGGTTCGCCATGGGCGAAGACCGCCTGGTGCTGGCCCTCGAGGCCCAGCAAAAACACCCGTTACAGTTGGCAGCGGCCTACATCGCGCCTTTGGGCGAGCGTATGGGGCCCTCCGCACTGGTCTTGGCCCGGGAACTGCGTGCCGGCGGCTTACGGATTGAGCTGGGCGACGGATCGTTTCGGCTTAAGAAATCGTTCGAGACGGGAAACAAAGTGGCGCGCGCCATCGTGATTCTCGGCGAGGATGAGGTCGCCTCCGGTATCTTGACGGTAAAGAACTTTGCCACCGGTGAGCAATTCAAGGTTCCGCGAGGCCAACTCGGCCAGAAGCTCACCGATATCACATCAAATTAGGACATCCGCATTGCTCGACTTTCTAGGCACTCTCCAGCGCACCCACACTTGTGGACAGCTCCGCGCGCAAAACGCCGGCGAAAAGGTCACTCTCATGGGTTGGGTGAACCGGCGCCGCGACCACGGCAACTTGATCTTTCTCGACCTGCGGGACCGCACCGGGATCACCCAGATCGTGCTCGACAAAGACCTGACCCCGGACGGTCACGCCAAAGCCGAACAGGTACGCCCGGAATATGTGCTGGCGGTCGAGGGCACGGTACGCCTGCGCGGCCCGGAAGTGATCAACCCCAAAATGGCGACCGGTGAAGTTGAGGTTGCCGCCCAGCAGCTGCTGGTCTTGAACGATTCCAGGGTGCCTCCGTTTTCGCCTGCCGAAGAAGCGATCGCCAACGAAGAGCTTCGTCTGAAATACCGCTACATCGATCTGCGCCGGCAGCAGATGCAGCAAAACTTCGAACTGCGCCACAAGATCACCCGGGCGGTGCGCGAGAGCCTCTCCAACCAGGGTTTTCTCGAAATCGAGACCCCGTTCATGACCCGTTCGACACCCGAAGGCGCTCGCGATTACTTGGTGCCCAGTCGTGTTCATCCTGCGCACTTCTACGCTTTGCCGCAATCGCCCCAGTTATTCAAGCAGATCCTCATGATCTCCGGCTTCGATCGCTATTTCCAGGTAGTCCGCTGCTTCCGCGATGAGGATCTGCGCGCTGACCGGCAGCCGGAGTTCACCCAGATCGATCTCGAGATGTCGTTTGTCCGTCAGGAAGACGTCTTTCACGTAGTCGAGACCTTTTTGCGGGAAGCCTTCGCCGCGGTGGGTGTGGTGCTGTCCACGCCCTTTCCCAGAATCACGTACGACGAGGCCATGCGCCGCTACGGCATTGACAAGCCGGACCTCCGGATGCCCGGGCTCACGGACGTGCGCTCGGCCTTCTGTGACGAGGATTTGCTGGCGCTGGCCGTCGACCCAAATTTGCCCGTGGTAGTGGTGTGTATCCCCAAGGTGGGAGAGCTTTCCCGCAAAGAGCGTGACGACAACCGGCCGCTCTTCGACGCCGCCAAGGGCGCCAAAATGATCGACGACTGGAAGCGTCTGGAAAAGAGCTTTCCCCAGGCGGTCAGCAAGATTCGCGAGCTGGTGGCGTGCGAGGCCACCGATTTGCTGGTGCTGGTGGCGGCTGATGCCACCTCCCATGTCAAGGCCAGCGATACCAAGACCCAGGACCACCTTTCCGAACGGGAAATTGGTGTTTACTCAGCGGCCGGGAACCTGCGTGTGGAGTTGGCCCGGCGTTACGCTGACCGCCATGGGGTGGCTGCGATGACCGACCAGGTAGTGGATTCACCGGAACGCCAGCTCGGCCGGCAGGTGGCCGGAGACGCCGCCTTTCGCCCTATCTGGGTGACCGACTTCCCGATGTTTGAGTTCGACCAGCCCTCCCAGCGTTGGCTGCCTGCCCATCACCCGTTCACTTCGCCCCACGAAGAGGACATGGAGCGGCTGGTCTCGGATCCGGCCTCTGTACGCGCCCGCTATTACGATCTGGCGATGAACGGGCTGGAACTGGGCTCAGGTTCGATTCGCATCCACCGCCAGGATGTGCAGCAGGAAATCTTCCGCGCGTTGGGCATGAGCGAAGAGGAGGCGCGCTCGCGCTTCGGCTTTTTCCTTGAAGCGCTCACTTACGGCACGCCTCCCCACGGCGGCATCGCCCTGGGCCTGGACCGCATAGCCATGATTCTGACCGGAGCCCAGAGCCTGCGGGAAGTGATTGCTTTCCCCAAGACGGCGAAAGCCATCGACCTGATGGTCGATGCACCCACAGAGGTAAGCCCTCAGCAACTAAAGGAGTTGCACATCAGGACCAGCTGACCCCGTTCGCGGGAGACCTGGAAAAGAAACAACAGATCCCTCCAGAACACTCCCCCATTCGGCACGACCTTGTACGGTCGACACAATACTGCCCGGTCGACACAACACTGTCCGGGTGCCCCACGTTCGCGCCAGCGTACGTGGGACGAAAACGTCTTTCTTCGACTGCTTTCCGCCGGCTCAACCGCAATGGCTGGGGCTTCGCCCCATCTTTTTCGTCCCACGTACGCTGGTGCGAACGTGGGGCACCCGGACAGTGTTGTGTCGACCGGACAGTGTTGTGTCGACCGGGCAGTGTTGTGTCGAATGGACAGAGTTGTGTCGAATGGGCGGTGTTGTGTCGAATGGACAGAGTTGTGTCGAATGGGCAGTGTTGTGTCGAATGGGCAGTGTTGCGGAGGGGTACTCTGGTCTTAGGCCGGCGTCAATTCATCCATCTGCGGTCGTTCGGGTCGCGTTTCTCATCGGGGTCGATGTAGCGGCCTTCGCTGTCAAACCGGACATCGCGGTTTTGCTTGCGCATGTAAACCTCGAACTTGCGTGCTGCCTGGCGGCGCTTCCAGCGATAGTAGTTGTTGCGCATGCTAAAAAGCCCTTCGCTGAACGCCGTGCTCACCCCTCGCCGCGGAGCGCGCCGGGCAAAGAGGAACCCAATGACCGCGCCGCTCAGGATAACGAAGTACGCCAAAGCAGGCCCTCCAGAGAGCAGCAGCGCCACTTCAATGAGCATGTAGACAATCACTAAATACTTGGCCTTGATCGCCACCGGCAGCGGGAACAGGTACATCTCCATGTCCCCAAAAAGCGCGGCGAAGGCAGCCAACAGACCGAACAGCGCGCCGTCGGCACTGTTGGTAGTAGAAAGGGGGCTGGAGTGGAAAATGCCGGTAAAGCTAAGAGCACTCCCAATCAGACCGCCGCCGATGGCGGAGAGAAAATAAATCTCCAACAGCCACCGGCTCCCCTTGGACGACTCCAGAAACGACCCGATAAACCACAGCGTGAGCATGTTGAACGCGACGTGCAGCACGCCCGCATTCAGGAAGCTATAGGTCGCCAGCTGCCACAACCAGCCGTGCAGCAGCATCGCCGGGGTGAGCGCAAAATAGGTCACGATGACCAGCGCGACGTGGGGTGCCGCGTAGTTCATCAGGAGAAGCACAAAGAACACCGCGACATTGGCCAGCACTAGTTGGCTGGTAACCCCGCTGAAGCTCGGGAAGGAGAGAGACGGGAAACCGGTGCGGGGAAAGCGTGCCATGACTTCTTTTGTAAGACTAACGCGTTTTCACCCTGGTTCGCGGTACGATTTGATCTCTGGTAGGAGTTCCTTGACGTCCGGCGTGTTCTCCCGGAAACTAGCCAAGCCGCCTATGCGTTACAGTCACCATCAACATCTCTATGCTCCGTGAAAGGAGAGCTATTATGCCCGTTTGTCAGGAATGCGAAAGCGTCCTCGATTTCGATCCCGACGAAGTAGAAGAAGGCGACGTCGTGGTCTGCGATGAGTGCGGCACCGAGTTTGAAGTAGTAGCCACAGAACCCCTCGAACTCTCCCAGGTAGATGCGGAAGGTTACGAGGATGAAGATGAAGAAGTAGCCGATGAGGAAGAGGAATGAGGTTGAAGATATTTCTCTTACTGCTGCTGACGTGCGCAGCAGCCGGGCCGCTAAGTTTTAGCCAAAGTCTGGCGCAATCGATGCGCGTGGTGCAGGGCCTGGTGCTGAATGTGGACGCCCAGCCACAGCAGAATGCTGTCGTTTACCTGCAGGACCAGAAAAGCCTGCAGGTAAGGACCTATATTACTGAGACAGATGGACGCTACCGCTTTGGGCAGCTGAGCTCAGACGTGGATTATCAACTCTGGGCAGAGTACAAAGGACACAAGTCCAAGACCAGGTCCATCAGCTCGTTCGACAGTAAGAAGGAACTAAACTTCGATCTGAAAATCGATAGCAAATAGAAAACCCAGGTCTCGTTCTTGAGACCTGGGTTTGGGTTTTAAGAAGCCCGGAAAACGCGTTCTAATCGTGTTCCAGGCGCTTCCAGTTGACCAGATCACCCAGTGTCGTAGTGGAGCTTGAAACCGGCTGCTTGTAGGCTTCCACATCGGCCCGGCTGGCTTCTTCGCCTACCGCCCGCAAGCTCAGGCCGACCTTCTTCTCATCCTGGTTCATCTTGATGATCTTGAAGTCGTGCTCCTGGCCCGCCTCGAGCTTGATCGGCTGACCGTTTGCGTCGGCGGCTTCGGAGACATGGCACAGACCTTCGACTCCCTCGGCAATCTCAATGAATGCTCCGAATTGAGCCGTACGGAGTACCTTGCCCTTGACCACGTCACCCACGCGATGCTGGGCGAAGAACGTCTCCCAAACATCGGGTTGGAGTTGCTTGATGCCCAGCGACAGGCGACGGTTCTCCGCTTCTACCCCAAGGACCACCGCGCGAACCTTCTCCCCCTTCTTGAGGATCTCAGAAGGATGCTTGACCCGCTTGGTCCAGCTCAGGTTGCTGACGTGCACCAAGCCATCGATACCGTCTTCAATTTCAATGAAGGCGCCGAAGTCAGTTAGATTACGCACTCGGCCTTCGACGATGGTGCCCGAGGGATAACGCTCAGACAGATGTTCCCAGGGGTTCTCCAGCAGTTGTTTCATGCCCAGAGAAATACGACGATCGTTGGGATTGACGCTAAGGACGACCGTCTCCACTTCATCCCCCGGCTTCACCAGCTTGGAAGGATGCTTCATCCGTTTGGACCAGGTCATCTCGGAGACGTGGACCAAACCCTCAATGCCCTGCTCCAGCTCGACAAAGGAACCGTAATCGGTAACGCTCAGCACCCGTCCACGCACCCGGGCGCCGATGGGATATCGTTCCACCGCGTCCAGCCAGGGGTCAGGCGTAAGCTGCTTGAATCCCAGGGAAACGCGCTGCTTATCCTTGTCGAACTTGAGTACCTTTACCTGGATTTCGTCTCCAACGTTGACCAGGTCGCGAGGATGGGTCAGCCGGCCCCAGGACATATCGGTGATGTGCAGCAGGCCATCGATACCGCCCAGGTCGACAAACGCGCCGTAGTCGGTCAGGTTCTTCACTGTGCCGGTCAGGATCGCGCCTTCTTCCAGGTGTTCGAGCGTCGAGCTACGCTTGGTGGTCTGCTCTTCTTCCAGCAGCTCTTTACGCGAGACCACGACGTTGCCGCGTTTCTTATTCAGCTTGATGACGCGGACTTCGATCTGTTGGCCAATGTACCCGTCAAGATTACGGACCGGTCGAATTTCCAGCTGGGAACCAGGCAGGAACGCCTTGATGCCTATGTCGACCGTGAGACCGCCCTTGACCCGGCCCAACACCGTACCGACTACCGGAGTCTTGTCGTTGGCCGCGCGTTCAATCGCATCCCAAACCCGGTGCCGCTGGGCCTTGTCATAGCTCAGCAGGAAGCCACCCTCGGCTTCTTCGCGCTCCACCACCACTTCGACAGTGTCACCGGCCTTCAGCTTGGGCTGGCCGGTATGATCGAGCACTTGTTCCAAAGGAATAAGACCCTCGGACTTGAGCCCCACGTCCACCACCACGTGCTTATCCGTCAGCTTGATGACGGTGCCGGTCACGACGTTATCGTCGTAGGCCTGGGCGGCGGCTTCTGCGGCTTGCTCGCGGTCGAAGGATTCCAGCGCGGCGGCGAAATCGTCCATGCCGGTCATTTCGGTTTCATCCTGACCGGAATGGCTGGCGACGGGCTTGGGATCAACGACGCGGTGGGGCACGCTGGCGGCTTCAGCCTGCGGGTTGGAAGTGTGGTTTTCGGACGGATCAAAGTGATCAGCCGGTGCTTCAAGCGTTGGGGTTTGCGTTTCGGTGTTCAGGTGTGTGCTCTCGGTTCGTTCAGGATTTAGGACGTCTGCCATGAATGCCAGCTCCGGATTCTCGATCGGTTATTGCCGATCCGTCCATCACTACAGGTATCAGATGAATCACATCGTCCCGGTCTTCAGAAATATTGACCGAAGTTCCCCGCGATCCGTACCCGCAGCTTGCTTCGCCAGACTTTGTTTGCAGGCATGGTCAGCGAAGTAGGGCGCCGTAAGTTTACTCTCCCCCAACAAACGTTCGGAGGGAGACTTTTAGTGTAGCCGGACAGAATGGCTTGGCACTTAAATCAATCTCCGGTAGGAGCATCCGGGAGGGGGGTAAAGCAAGAGCGGCGATGGACGTCTACGCCGAATCCTCTACGTAGACCCTTCATACACAACTATACCAACCGTCGGGAAAGCATGTCAACGAACACCTGTGCAATTCGACTCTGCAAAAAAGGCCTAAAAATGCGGCCAAACACCTATTTTTATTGCCTTGTCATCGACTGGTGAAGACAAGCTCAGCCAATTGTGCTGTGGCTGTTTTCGCCCCCCCGCGCCTCCGTATACTTGAGGCGCATGGACTATCTGTGGACGCCCTGGCGCTACGCTTACCTGGTCGACGCTGACCAGGCTGCCAAACTCGGACACAAAGGCGTGCCCCCCGCGTTGGCTGCCTGGCCCGGCGACTGTCACTGCGTCTTTTGTAACCTGATTGCCGCCACCAGGTTCGCCGTCGAACACGGTATGCCTGCAATTGACGCAGACCGGGCGGCCAACATCGTGTTTCGCTCCCAGCACAGCTTCATCTGTCTCAACGCTTTCCCCTATTCGTCCGGCCACGTCATGATCGTCCCTTATGCGCACCAGGACTCACTTGCCTACCTGGAATCGGCTGCGGCGCTTGAGATGATGACCCTGGCTCAGCGGACGGATGCCGTTCTGCGCCAGGTCTACTCGCCCCAGGGGATCAACCTGGGAATGAACCTGGGACAAGCGGCGGGGGCGGGTATCGCTGAGCATCTGCATATGCACGTCCTGCCCCGCTGGCTGGGCGACTCCAACTTCATGACCGTGATCTCGGAGACCCGAGTGTTGCCGGAAACGCTGGAAATCACCTGGCAACGCCTGCACCAGGAATTCAATAGATTTCCGGTTAAGCCTTTGCGCGAGAACGAATAATCGGGTGCCCCATCCTTCGCGCCCTTGGCGAAGGGTGGGATAAGCAGAAGGTGCGGGTGAAGGGCCTCAGGGCAGAGCCGTCGTATCCCACCCTTCGCAAAAAAGGCGCGAAGGATGGGGCACCCGATTATTCGTTCTCCCGGTACGAAAATGCTAGGGCAGTTCGGGCTGATCCTCCAGCTCCAGCGTCTCCTGTTGGGCCAACTCGAGTAATCCCTGGGGGATCTGCTTGGTAGGCTTAACCCCAAGCGCCCGGAGCATTTCCGCTTGTCGGATCACATTCCCGGATCCGGTATGCAGCTTAGACAAAGCATCCGCATAACTGGACTGCGCCTGGTCCAGCCGCTCGCCCACCTTGGTAAAGTCAGCCACAAATCCGGCCAATTTGTTGTAGAGTTCCGCCCCCCGCCGGGCAATCTCCTCCACGTTGTGCTTCTGCTGCTCCTGGCGCCAGAGAGAAGCGACCGTGCGCAGAACAAACAGCAGCGTGCTGGGGCTAACTAACAAAACATTCCGCTGCCACGCATGCTCCCACAGCTTTTCATCCCGGGAAATCGCCAGCATGAAGGCCGACTCGAAGGGCAGGAACATGATCACGAAATCGATCGAGTTCAGCCCGTAGAGCGCCTGGTAGTTCTTGTCTGCCAGGCTGCGGATGTGGGTGCGCACAGAGCTGCAATGACTGTCGGCGGCCAGAGACCGCGCCGCTTCGCTTTCCGCGGTGTTGTAAGCCCCATGGTGGATCAGGGAGACCTTGGAATCGATGATCAGGTGGCGGTCGCCGGGAAGATGAATGACCACGTCTGGCTGAGACCGCGACCCGTTTTCACCCGCGTAGCCCTGCTGGGCGTCATATTCATGTCCCGGACGCAGACCGGCGGCTTCTAAAGTCCGCTCCAGAATCAATTCTCCCCAGGCGCCCTGGGCTTTACCCGAGCCCCGCAATGCAACCGTCAGATTGTTTGCCTGGTCGCTGATCCGGGTGTTTGACTCGAACAGCTTATCGATGTGGGCGCTCAGCTTTTCCCCGCCCCTTACCTGCTCCATGCGTGCGGCTTCGATCTTGGCCTGAAAATCCTCCAGCCTGGTCTTGAGCGGCTCCAGAACCTGGCCCAGGCTGGATTGATTCTGCTCCACGAAGCGCCTGGACTTTTCTTCCAGTACCTCACTGGCCAAAGATTTGAAAGTCTCCGGCAGGCTCACCCGCATCTGCTCCACTACCCGCTCCATGGCGGCGTGGCGTTCTTCCAGCCGGGCAATGGTCGCCCTGTGGTCAGCATCCTCGTTAAGCGCCTGCTCAAGTCGGGCACGGGTATGGGTCAATTGATCGAGCAGAATCTTGGAGGATTTTTCAGAATTCGCGCGCTCAGAGCCGGTTCGGCTGCGCTCAAAATAGGTCGCGACCACGATGCCGGCCACGAAAGCGCCGGCGGCTGCAAAAAGAAGTGTGATCATTTCGGGAAACATCGCCATCTGCTTTTTTGACTTTACTCGTCATCGCGGTGGAGACGGCGGCAAAGATGCCGGGGAACTGACAGAGTGCCCCGCTTTACACGGCTTTACACCACTGGGACCGCTCAGTAGACTGAGAACTTTGGGGCCGTGAACTGCGCGGGTTGCGGGCAAGGCCGTTTTTCCTGTTGCTGTCTCCTGCCAGGAATTGGCTTCCGGCGCAGCCGGTTCTCTTCGGACCATCTGCAAAGCCAGATCCTTTTCTTTGGCAGGCGGCGCCTGGAGGAAAACCGGAACGACCGCCTGACCGCCTTCCCGGACCGCTCATCTGATCAAGGGTATTCACCCTCTAACGAGTTGTTTCTTATAGACAGGAGAACGGAATGGCAACAGCAGCAGTGGAAGAAAAGGTAAAGCAGATTATTGTCGAGCAACTTCAGGTCGATGAAGCTGAAGTGACTCCCAGTGCCTCGTTTCAGGAAGATCTGGGAGCAGACTCACTCGACGTAGTCGAACTGGTGATGCAGTTCGAAGAGGCCTTTGACCTGGAAATTCCGGACGAAGACGCGGAAAAAATCAAGACCGTGAAAGACGCCACCGAATACATCGAGAAAAACGCGAAAGGCAGTAAGTGAATTGGCAAGAAGGGTGGTTGTTACCGGTATCGGGATGTTGTGCGGGGTAGGGAATACCGCGCCCGAAGTCTGGAACAACCTGTTGGCCGGCAAGAGCGGAATGGCTCCCATCACCAGCTTCGATACGACGGGCTTTCCCGTAACATTCGCAGCCGAGGTAAAAGGCTTTAATCCGCTCAATTTTATGGATAAGAAGGAAGCGCGCAAAATGGGGCGCTTCATCCATTTCGCGCTTGCCGCGTCCCACGAAGCCCTGTTGCACTCAGGTCTGAAAATCGATTCGTCCAACGCCGAGCGAGTCGGCGTACACATCGGCTCCGGCATTGGTGGATTCGATGTGATTGAGCGCGAGCACAGCGCCTTGCTCCATGGCGGGCCGCGCAAGATTTCACCGTTTTTTATTCCCGCGACCATCGCCAACCTCGCGGCCGGCCAGGTGAGTATTCGCTACGGTGCGCTGGGTCCCAATGAGGCCACCGCCACGGCTTGCACCACCAGCGCCCATTCCGTGGGCAACGCCTTTCGCACCATCGAGCGCGATGATGCGGATGTGATCATCGCCGGCGGAGCGGAGGCGGCCATTACACCCATGGGCGTAGGCGGCTTTGCCGCTATGCGCGCGCTCTCCACCCGCAATCGCGACCCGGAACGTGCCTGCCGCCCATTCGATAAGGACCGCGACGGCTTCGTCGTTGGGGAAGGGGCCGGCATCCTGATCCTGGAGGAACTGGAGCATGCCCGTGCCCGCGATGCCGCCATCCTGGCCGAGATCATTGGCTACGGCATGAGCGCCGATGCGTACCACATCACCAGCATGGCGCCTCAGGGCGAAGGTTGTCTGCGAGCCATGAAGAATGCCCTGCGCAGCGCCAAACTGGAGCCTGCTGACGTGGACTATGTGAATGCCCATGCCACCTCCACTCCGCTGGGCGATGCGCTGGAAACTGCGGCCATCAAGCACCTGTTTCAAGAACACGCGACCAGCGGCAAACTCCGGGTAAGCTCGACCAAGTCGATGACTGGTCATCTGCTGGGCGGCGCGGGCGGCTTGGAGGCCGGCATCACCATCATGGCCCTGCAACGCCAGGTCGTTCCTCCCACCACCAACCTTGACGACCCCGATCCAGTCTGCGACCTCAACTACACCGCCAACCAGCCGCAAACCGCCCCATTGGATGTGGCGCTCTCCAACTCCTTTGGCTTTGGGGGAACGAACGGTGCGCTCATTTTCCGCCGCTGGCAGGAATAGAGCTGCCACTTTCGTGGGATGCGAGATGAAACTCTTGGTTCGGCGTGGTTTAAAACGGGAAAAACGCGCTCCAATCGTGGGATCATTAATCAGTTGAGCGGTGGAGCGAGGCAGATTGAAGCGAGTCGCCACAGGATTAGTTTGTGTTTTTTTCGCGGCGGGCTCCTTTGCGGCGTGCACCAGCACCATGCCCGCCGACCGGGAGAAGAAAGACTCGCAGGCGGTGATCGTCGGCACCGTGGTGTCGTCGCACCTCGTGCCGCAGTCCTGGGACAGCCTGGACGGTACCGAATACGTGGTGCACATCGATCAAAAGGTTAAGGGTAAGCAAACCGGCGAGATCACTATTTTCAGCGAACACACCGAAAATCGTTTGAACCTGCAAGCCGGCAAACAGTACCTGCTCTTTCTCACCAACAACTACACCCACTGGATGATCAATACGTGTGGCAACTCCGGTCCTGTCGACGAGGAGAGCAGCGTCATCAGACAGCTGGTCCACGGCAACGGCAACGAATAACCCAGGGCTCCGCCTCCGCAAGCACTAATTCTTCCGAAAAAAGAACACCTCCAGGGGCTTAAGAGGGTACCCGGGGAGAGAACCGCAGGTCCCTCCACTCCGCTTCGCTCCGGTCGGGATGACAATTCTGTTGTGCCCGCAAAAGCATCAGCGAGAGATACTTACCCCCGCCGCAGGTCCCACTCCGCTTCGCTCCGGTCGGGATGACAATTTTGTTGTGTCCGCAAAAGCATCAGCGAGAAATACTTACCCCCGCCGCAGAATTGTCATCCCGACCGGAGCGAAGCGTAGTGGAGGGACCTGCGGTTCTCTCTACTGCAACTGACCTTCAGGAAGAGCACAGCCTTACCCTTTGTCATCTCGACCGAAGCAGAACCCTAAGCATTCCACCGATAAGCAGCCTTGCTCCACCAACAAGGACCCGTGACAGTTTCTTAATAAGCAGTCCTAGTACCTTGGTGTAAACCCAGGTACCATCCTGCTGTTCCCTTCCTGGCCCGTGCTCAGCCACACCATTTGCCACATTCCTGGTGGCATACATTGCAAACACGGAACTTATCCGTCTACCTTGCCACCCTCCATTACCTTCGGCCAGCAATGTCCCTCCGAAGTAAGGGCGATTCAAAACAATACAATTGCCATCCCCCGATGGACACGGCAATCTACCACTTAAGCAGTACACATACAACTTACGTGGTACCGCAAAAATTTTAGTTGTAGCCCCTAAGGAGGGTTTGTGAAAAAGCTTGCTATTGCATTTATTCTCTGCCTGAGTGTTACCCATGCTTTCTCCCAGTGCAAGACAGAACGTGTCAGCGAACGCAAGGAGATGCATATCGCATCTGCCGTGGTTGTGGGTACGGTAACGGCAGCGCAACCGGTTGCGGAATCGTGGGATTTTCTGGATGGTGTGAACTATACGGTTCGCATCGACGCCAAAATCCGCGGTAAGGCGAAGGCCAACACCGAGCTGACTGTGTTCAGCGAAAACAGCCCTCGCTTCTTCGCCATGTATGTAGGCCAGCAATACGTTCTTTATCTGCAGCCCCAATACGGCCGCAACGAGGTCGACAATTGTGGCAATTCCCACGCAACAACCGATGATTCTGCATCGGCCAAACAGCCGAAGACGGTTGCCAGCAGGGGCTTCTAAGTTTGCAGGACTGTTCGTCTGCCTTGGAGAGGGGTACCGCGCCCGCGGTACCCCTCCTTTTATTTCAGGTTATTGCAGCAGCGTTCCGTTTTCCGGTTCAGTCTTCGCTTCTTCCGGCGGAATGACCACCGCCGCCGCCACCTTGTCTTCATCCTCAAGATGCAGCAGCCGGACGCCTTGGGTGGACCGCCCGGCAGCGCGGATGGTCTTGGTATCAATGCGGATGATCTTGCCGTATTGACTGATCACCATCAGCTCTGAGCTGTCATCCACCAGCAGGATTGCGCTCACCTTGCCGTTGCGAGAAGTGGTCTTCACGTTGATGACGCCACGGCCGCCACGAGTCTGCAACCGGTACTCGTCCACATCCGTGCGCTTGCCATAGCCCTGCTCGGTGATGGAAAGGATGAGCGAGGGCGAATGCTCTCCGGCGCCATTCTTCTTGCGCTCCAGCGGGGTAGCGGCCAGACCGACCAGGTAGTCGCCCTTGCCCAGATCGATGCCGCGGACGCCATAAGCAGGCCGGCCCATGGAGCGCACGTCATTTTCACCGAAACGAATCGCCATACCCAGATGGGTGGCGAGGAAAATAATCTGGTTGCCATCCGTACGGCAGGCGCCGATCAATTCATCATCGTCGTCGATGCCGATGGCAATGATGCCGCGAGCCATCACATTGCTGAAGTCTTTGAGCGGAGTCTTCTTCACCGTGCCCTTGCGGGTAGCAAAGAAAATGAACTTGCCCTCTTCTTCCAGATTGCGAACCGGCAGAATGGTGCGCACGCTCTCTCCCGCTTGCAGGTTCAGCAGGCTGGCCATGGACTTGCCCTTGCCTGCAGCCCCGATATCGGGAATCTCGTACACCTTGAGCCAGTACACGCGCCCGGTGTTGGTAAAGCAAAGCAGATACGCATGGGTGGAGTCGACGATGAGCTGGGAGACGAAGTCCTCTTCCCGCGTCTTCATGCCCAACCGGCCTGTTCCCCCACGCCGTTGTTGGCGGTAGATGGAGATCGGCGTGCGCTTCAGATAACCGGAATGAGAAACAGTGACGGCGACCTGTTCGTCCGCAATCAGGTCTTCCAGTTGCAGCTCCGCTGTCTCGTCCAGAATCTGGGTACGGCGCTCGTCGCCAAACTCCTTGCGCGCTGCCTCCAGCTCCTTGATGATCACCCCGCGCAGCTTCGGCTCCGAGGCCAAAATGGATTCGTACTCGGCAATGCGTTCGCGCACATCGACCAGTTCCTTGAGGATTTCGTCGGTGGAAAGCTGGGTCAGGCGATACAACTGCAATTCGAGGATCGCGTCGATCTGCCGGTAGGTCAGGCCGGGCTCGCGCTCCGGACCAGTGACGATCCCGGTGTCGAGCCTGATCACAATATCTTTGGAAAGCGAAAAGCGACGCAGGTTTTCTCGTGCTTCTGCGCGCGATCCGGAAGCACGGATAATGCGAATGACCTGCTCGATGTTATCCAGGGCAATCTTCAAGCCCTCGAGAATGTGTTCGCGCTCGCGAGCCTTTTTGAGCAGGAACGCCGTGCGCCGGCGAACCACATCCACCCGATGATTGATGAAGTGGCGGATGGCGTCATGCAAAGCGAGTTCCCGCGGCTGGCCATTGACCACCGCGAGAAAAATCATGGAAAAACTCTCCTGCATCTGGGTGTGTTTGTAGAGCTGGTTCAACACGATCTGCGCTTCGGCGCCACGCTTAAGCCCGATGACGATGCGCATTCCGTCGCGGTCACTCTCGTCGCGGAAGTCGTCTTCGGAAATATCGGTGATGATCTTCTCGTTGACCAGTTCGGCAATGCGCTCGATCAGTTTGGATTTGTTGACCTGGTAGGGAATCTCGGTAACGATGATTGCCTGCCTGCCGCCCTTCAACTGTTCGATCGCCGCCTTGGCGCGCATCAGGAAGCGTCCGCGGCCAGTCTTGTAAGCCTGGGCAATTCCGCTGCGGCCGTAAATGAAGCCGCCGGTGGGGAAGTCCGGACCCTGCACGTGCTGTAAAACTTCGGCCAGGCCCGCTTGCGGATTTTTGACCAACTCGATGGTGGCGCTGATCACTTCGTTCAAGTTGTGAGGTGGGATGTTGGTCGCCATGCCCACCGCGATGCCATTCGACCCGTTGACGATCAGATTGGGAACGCGTGTTGGCAGCACCGTTGGTTCCATGGTGCTCTCGTCGTAATTGGGGACAAAGTCGACCGTATCCTGATCGATGTCGGCCAACATCTGCCCGGCAATGCGCGTCATGCGCGCCTCGGTGTAACGCATGGCCGCCGGCGGGTCGCCGTCCACCGAGCCGAAATTGCCCTGGCCATCCACCATGGGATAGCGCATGCTGAACGGCTGTGCCAGCCGCACCATGGTGTCGTAGATGGCTGAATCGCCGTGCGGGTGATACACACCCATGGCCTGACCGACCACCTTGGCGCACTTGGCGTACTTCTTGTTAAATTCGAGGCCCATCTCATGCATGGTGTAGAGAATTCTGCGGTGGACTGGCTTGAAGCCGTCTCGAATATCAGGGAGCGCGCGGCCGATGATGACTGACATCGAGTAGTCGAGGTACGACCGCTTCATCTCGTCTTCAATATTGATGGGGATGATGCGAGTTCCCGGGCCGTCCGGCGGGTTGCCGTCGCTGCCGTTGGGACCTAGGGGGAGCTGAGGATTTTGATCGTCTGCCATAGAAAGGTGGGCCTTGGACGGGGAATAAATCTGCGGTCGAGGGCTACTTTGATGATACGTCTTTCCGGCTCACCCAGCAAGCCGCCAGGGCCACTCTAAGTCTTTTTCTTTGAATAATTTGTGCGTCTTACAACAGGGAGAGAAAGCTCATCGCTGCCTCTAGCGCCAACAGGCAGCCGGCAAGCGCCAAAAAGACGCGCCGGTAGCGGGTTTCCAGAAAATCCGCAAACACCCCGGCAATGAAAGTGAGCAGAAAAGGGAGCGCCCACAGGGTCGGCTCGCTCGAAATGCCAGGAGTGATTAGGGTGAAGAACAGCAGGGCCAAGAACAGGGGGACAGTGTTTCCGAAATAACGCGATCGGCGCGTGGGTAGATAAAGCAGCAGAGAGGTGAGAGCGGCTACTGCGATGGCGGCATTGGGGAGGCTAAGAAACCAGTGACGTGCGGGCTCAAGGGAAAACCAGATGCGTCCCGCGCCGCTGCGGAAGAAATAGCTGAAAGCCTCCGGGCTGAAATCATAGCAAGCGAACAGCAGCAGCAAGGTTCCCACGCTGGCTGCCAACATGATGGGAATAATGTAAGCGCGCCTGCCTACCGCCAGGTAGGCCATGAAGCCAATCGACAACAACAGCGCCAACAAGAAGGCGGCCACGTGCGACGCCGCTGTAAACCCGAGCGTCAGGGTCAGGAGCACAATCCGTGAGCGCCACTTACGCGGCGGCCCTTGCATCGCATGCGCCACGCCCATCGCGGTGTAGAGGGAGGCAAAAAGTCCAAACGCGGTGAGAATCTCATTGTTCGGGTAGGTACAGGCGTGGATCACGGCGGGAGAAAAGCAGTACAACGCCAGCGCGATGAATGCGCCATGGTTGCCGTACAGACGGCGCGTAACCCACCACAGCGCGGCCCCCAGGACGATCCCAGTGAGCATGAATCCGCTATGCAGCAGCAGCAGAACGTAACCGAGTTCGTGGCGCATCTCCCAGGTCGACGTGTCCGCAGCCTGCCCGGCAAGGACGCGCTCGAGCGTGAGCGGGAGCCCGGCAATACGGTACCCAAGCGTGCCATCCTGGATGTTGCCGCAGCTGGTGAAGTAACCAGCCAGGGGGTCTGGCTTCTCCCACATTTCCCGGCCACAGCGAGCGAAGTCGTAGTCCCGTGAAGTGAGCGTCTGGTGGTGGAATACCCACAGGCACTGCGCCAGCAGCAGCAGCAACAGCAGGGCTGCGAGTTGTTGCGGACGGTTGAATTGGAAGCCGGAAATCTTGGGCATGAAGGGCGGCTTTCTAGAGCCGAGGCATGCTGAAGTGAGTATGCGGCAAGTACTGCCCGGCATTAGGAAAGCCGAAGATTCTGCCGTAGCTGGTATATCCGATTTCGCTGGTCCAGAACCAGAGCCACTTCCAAAGCGGAAAATCCGCTGGCCAGGGCGCGGAATCCATTCGCCAGGCAAGAGGATAGTGGCTGAAGATCAGGCTGGCGCGGCGAATATGGGTGGGAGATGTGACCACCAAGGCAGAGGTCCAGTCGTGCGCCTGCATCAGCTGGTAGGCATAAAACGCGCTTTGAATGGTGTTCCGCGATCGGCCTTCCGTAAACAGCGCGGAAGCGGGAACACCCTGGGAACGGGCAAACTGCATCATCACCTGGGCCTCAACGAAATCGTTCTTGACCGCGCCTCCTGTAAGCAGCATGCGCGGTGCAACTCCCGCCCGGTACAGGCGAATTCCTTCCAGTAACCGCGATTTCGCTTCCGATCCGATCGATCCGTCGTCCTTCGCCGGATTGCCCAGAACCAGAATCACATCGAATTGCGCCTGCTGGGTGTCCTGGATGGGTATGGAAAAATAAATAATAGAGAAGCAGGCAATCGCCGTTGCCAGCACAATTCCGAAGATACGCAAAATCCGAAGCCGTTCCAGCCCCGCAGTCGAAACCATAGATGCAATGATTCTAGCGAGTCTGCGCCGTCGACTGCTCGAAACCTCTAATCTGCGTGCACCCTGACCTCCCGCGCAATTTTTGCCTCTTGCTCCGCTCCGACTTTGCTCAAGTCAAAATTCTGCTGAAGGTTCAACCAGAATTCGGGACTGGTTCCAAAGTAGCGCGCCAAACGAAGAGAAGTTTCCGGAGTGATGGCACGGCGGCCGTGCACGATCTCACCGATACGGGTCGCCGGGACTCGGATTTCCAGCGCCAGCTTGTGCTGGCTGATTTTGAGTGGCTTCAGGAATTCCTCGGACAGAACCTCACCTGGATGAGTCATAACCCGCTGGAAAGCCCAGCCTCTAGCCGGCTTCTTTACTTTGACCATGATTCGCTTACCTCGTTTACTAGTGATACCCGTGATCTCTTACGTTACATGTCTAACGCTATCGACGAACTTTTCCTCCACTCCTGCCTTGCTGCTAATCTGATCCCAATGTCTGCTAGTAGAAGTGACGCCGAGCGGCTGGTTTCCGCTGATCGGGCAGAAGACGACAATTCGTTCGAACTGAAGCTGCGGCCCAAGTGGCTGGGGGAGTTCATCGGCCAGGAAAAGGCTAAGGAGCAGCTGGGAATCGCTCTCCAAGCTGCCAAGTCACGCGGCGAAGCATTGGACCATGTGCTGCTGTTTGGGCCTCCGGGCCTGGGGAAAACGACGCTGGCAACGATTATTGCCAACGAGATGGATGTGGGCTTTCAGCAGACGTCTGGTCCCGCACTGCAGATCCAGGGCGATTTGACCGCGATCCTAACCAATCTACGAGACCGCCAGGTTTTGTTTCTGGACGAAATTCATCGTTTGCAGCCGGTGCTGGAAGAGAAGCTCTACACCGCGCTCGAAGACTACAAGCTGGACATCATCATCGGCCAAGGCCCGGCGGCCCGCACCCATGTGATGGAAATTAAACCCTTCACGTTCATTGCCGCCACCACGCGCCCGGGGCTGCTTTCTTCGCCCTTGCGCTCGCGCTTTGGAATTCTGCTGCGGCTCGAGTTCTATACCGAAGATGAGCTGCGCTACATCGTGGAGCGTTCAGCAGAAGTCTTGAACGTGCCGATTGATCGCGAAGGAGCCGCGGAGATCGCCTTGCGTTCGCGGGGAACACCGCGCATCGCCAACCGGCTCTTGCGGCGGGTGCGTGACTACGCCCAGGTGCGAGGCACTGGGAGCATTGATCGTGCAATTGCAGAAGCTGCCTTGAAACTCCACGGGGTGGACGCCCACGGCTTTGATGACCTCGACCGGCGATTGCTGCTGACCATCATTGAGAAATATGACGGTGGCCCGGTAGGACTGAATACCCTGGCTGCCAGCCTGGCAGAAGAAGAAGACGCCCTGGAGGAGGTCTACGAGCCCTTCTTAATCCAGATCGGCTTTCTGGATCGCACTCCGCGAGGACGTGTGGCCACCCGGCTGGCCTACGAACACTTCGGCCTACCCCTACCCCGGCGCCAGACACCACTTTTCTGACCAGGCGCTTTGGGCTCTATCCCGTCACCAATCGATCGGGTGCCCCATCCTTCGCGCTTTTTGCGAAGGGTGGGACAAGCAGAATTTGCGGGCAAGGGCTCCAGGTGCAGAACAGTGGTATCCCACCCTTCGCAAAGAACGCGAAGGATGGGGCACCCGATCGATTGGTGGCGGGGATAGAGCCCAAAAGCACGTTCATTCCATCCGCCATGAAGCCGAATCACAGAGGCTACTGCGCGCCACTCTTGAAAAGCTGTTCCGCCAAGAAGTTCTCAACGCGAGTCTGGTTGCGCATGACTTCGTAATACGCGGCTCTTAGGAGCTGGGAGCGGCTGTCACGCAGTTGCTGGCGAATGTCTTGTTGCACCCGCGGATCGTTGAGCTCGCGCTGCCCGGCCGGCTCCTTTTCTATGAGCTTGTAGATCGCGTAGCCCGCGGGAGACGTGGAGCCTGGCGCCAGCAAGGGAATGACCTCCGTGATCTGCCCCGGCTGAAGTTTCGCAATCGCTGCAAAGATCGGCGGAGGCTGCCTGCGAAGGCTCGATTCCGGAATGAACCCCATATTCCCACCGTTATTAGCGTCATTGGTGTTCTCAGAAAGGTTCTGGGCCAGGGTCGCGAAATCTTCCCCGCTTTCCAGCCGATTGTGGATCATCTCGATCTTCCTGCGCGCCTCGGTGTCGCTGCCGGCCTTGCTGTTCTGTAAATTGGCGCCTTGCTGCATCCTCGTTGGCTGCGAAGTCACCACGATGTCAGCGATGTCATACTTCGGCTCGATGAAGTTGAACTGGGCCTTGTTCGAGTTATAGAAACTTGAGACGTCTGCGTCGGTAATGTTGATCCGCGAGTTCACTTCCTTGTTCAAGAGCTTTTCCGCAGTCAGGTTGCGCCGAATCTGCAGCCGCAGTTCGTCGATGGACAAGCCCGAAGCCTGCAGCTTCTTATCCCATTCTTCCTGGGTGTAAGGCGCCTTCATTTCCGCCTGCTTGGCGTCCACTTCTTCATCGCTGGCCACCAGGCTCATTTTCTTCGCCGCTTGCTGCACAATCTCATCGTCAATCAATGACTTCAGGATGCCGAGCCGCGTAGCCTCTGCTTGCTCCTTGCTGGGTTGTTCCTTGTTGTTCCCCAGGTTGTCGTGGTATAGCTTCTCCACTTCAGAGCCCTGGATCGGTTGCCCATTGACCGTCGCCACCACATCGGGCCCGTAGCTCTTCTTGCACCCGACAATGCTGCTCGCCAGCAGGATGCTTATTAAAAAAAAGCGCACCCGGATTGGTTCCAGAAAAGTTTCCAATGGTCTTTCTCCTCGCGCTTGCATGTCTTTACTTGGGGGACTGCGGAGCAGGTGTCTTGGTCGTTTCCGCTACCTGGGGAGGGGGCTGCACACCGGCTTCTCGCAGCGCCCGGTCGATGGCGATCCAAACCTCTGCTTGCGGCAGCGCCCCAGCGATGCGTTCGCCGTTGATGAATAATGTCGGCGTACCGTTCACCCCCAAGCTGTCGCCCTGCTTCATCGAAGCGCGGACCGCGGCCTCATCCTGTTTGGCGATGCACACATCAAGTTTCGCCCCATCCAGCTTGGACCGCTGTCCCTCCTCGCGGGTTAGCTTATCCAGCCTCGGCGCTTGTTGGGTGTCATGTGCCTGGCCGGTGATCTCGTCCCCGTGGCTGTGCACATAATCCACAAACCGCCAGTAAGCTTCCCCGCTCTGCTCTGCCAGGCAGTTAGCGTTGACCGCGGCGTGCATGGCCCAGGGATGGATTTCTACCAGCGGGTAGTCCTTGTAATAAAACCTGATCAGGCCCTTGTAGCGGTCAAGGGTCGCTGGAAAAAGCTGCTCATGCATACGAGCGCAGTAAGGACACTCCAGGTCGTCGAAATTGACGATGGTGACTTTGGCGTCCTGGGTCCCCCGCAAAGGGCGGTTCTGGGTCGAGATCATGTCCGATGGACTGTGACTGATATCGAACCTCTCCAGCCGCGCAACCGTGTTGCCGTCGCTGGAGAGAAGAAAATTCACCACCGTTTGCTTGCCTTTAGCAGAAAAAGTGATGGGTAGGTTTTCGAACCCCGGAAATTCGCTTTTGCTGGTCGCTCCGATCGCGACGTCGACATTCGGGGGCACTTCGAATTGCGAGCGCACCAGGACTTCTATTCTCCGGTTCAGCTGCGGGGTGGGGACGGGAGAAGGGTTATTTGCTGCGCTACTGGAGGAACTCTGCGCCTTGCAACCTGCGGACAGAGTAACTAGCAGGCACCAAACCAGGGTACGGCGTACAGACAAGAAGACCACCTTTCCATCACTCCATTAGAGCATTTCTCCTGAAATCGTGTCGTTTTCCGGGGGGAATCAGAAGATTCGTTCCGAATGTTTCAAATTGCCCGCGGCGCCCACCCCGGCCAGGGTGAAGTTGAAGCTGTATTGATTCTCATTGCGCACCGAGCCCAGGGCCAGGCGGCGGTATTCGACAGCAAGCCCACAGCAATCCCAGTTGTAGGAGGTCTGGATGCCGCCATACTGCAATGCATCCTGAACCAGGTCATAGCCGGCGTTCGCAGCGACGCTCAAGCCGCGCTTGGTGGGAGATCCATACCCCAGCAGCACACGTATCTGGTTGTACTTCGTTACCTGGCTGGCCAGGTTGGAAGTGAACGACGCATTCAAGGCTTGAAGGGTCGAATATCCGAGACTCCCAAACACGCCCGCTCGCCGGTAATCGACAAACACGTTGCTGGCGTCCAGCCGGTGGTTCTTGAAATCGTAGTCCGCATCCCATTCCAGATCCATATGTTCACTGGTGCGGACATCGAAGCGCGAGATCAACGGGGAGGTGTTGCGCGGACCATCGAGAAAAGCCACGCCGGTGAGGTCGAGCGTGGAGGCAAGCACGTTGCGCCGGAAGGGAACCGCGGCGCCCCCGAAGTACGGGTCGAAGAAGTATTTTGCCGCCAGTTTCCAGGTGATCCACGCATCGCTATCGCCCCCGCACTCGGTGTAGTCATAGGGCAAATTGATGATCCCATTAATGGCCGCAGGCACTTCCCCGCTGCTACATGGCTTGGGATGCAAATGCTTGAAGAAGAGTCTCTGGGTGAGGGAGTACTCCAACTCGTTGGTGTCGTTCTCCACATCGACGGTGTCGAAGCGGGGAATGGAAGAGAAATGATTGACCCCGCGGACAAAGCGGTAGCGCAACTCAGGCTCCATGGTGTGGCGCAGATCGGTGCCGAAAAGGCGCTCCAGCGCGGGCGCCTTGAAATCCCGCACCAGCACCGGCGGCCGCAGCTCGAAGCTGGCCTCCAGATCGGCGCGATTCACGCTCCCGTTTCCGTGCAAGGGCGTGGTGCTGCTGGGGATCTGGCTTTCGGTGTAGTAGGTTTCTCGCCCTGCTACTTCGGGCCGCAGCGTCCAGCCGTCGAAGTGGAGGGGCAGCGCCAGGTGAGGGTAAAAATCAAAGCGTCCAATGTCCCCGGTTTTATAACCTGGCTCACTGCGGCTCAATCCCGCTGCGGATGTGTCCACGCTCCAGCGCGCCGGCGCCCGGGGAATCGATCGCTCGATGCTGTCGAAGTCAAGACTGGGCACATGCAGAATGCGAATCTGCGGCGTGTCATAGGTGTTGCCCACCTGGGTAATGCCTTCGAAGTTCTGATAGCGGTCGAAGTGCAAGCTGGTCGAGCGTCCGCCATCGTTGTGGGTGAGGAATGCTGAAGAGGTGACCTGGGATGCGACGGCCAGCGCGAAGGACTCGGCGAATGCTTCGCGGTAGACATAGGAGCTCAGATATTCACCCGTGGCCACCGCACGCAGGTGCTCATCCAGATCGAAGTCGCGCCGGCCGCTGAAGACGACGTCCTGGCCTCCCTGGTCGAGATAGTCGGGAGCCAGTCCCCGGTCGAAAAGAGCGGTAAAGCGCGTGTTCACAAAATCCTCGCCGCGCCCGCGATAGCGCAAGTCGCCGCTGGGTGACCAACCGCGCTTGGAGAAGTATTGCGTGCCAAAGGTGGCGTCGGTGCTGCGGTTGATCACCAGGTAAATCGATTCGCCGAGGATTGTTCCCTTGGTCGAAGAAGTACCGAAAACGGGGAGCAGCAGACCGCTTTCCCGGTTATTGGTGTCCACTGGATGGGTGACATAAGGCAGGTAAAGAATGGGCACGCCGAGCAGGCTGAAATAGCTGTTCTTGGCCCGCGCTTGTCCATAGTTCACCCAAATCAGTGAAGAGTGGATCTGCCAGTCCGGGTCAGGCAGCAAGCACGAGGTCATCGTGCCCTGGATGATCTGGTAGCGTTCCGGGCCCTCCTTGATGAGCACTCGGCCGGAAAAGAGAAATGGGTTGGCAGTGGTGTACACCAGCTTGCGCTTGCTGGCAGAGGGCTGACGGCCAACGCTTCCCGTCACGTTTTCAAAACGGCCGGTTTCCAAATCAAAATTGAGTTTGCCATGATCGGCAAGGATGAGCTCGTTGTTCCGCCCACCCTGCAGCCTTACATGGCCATCGGCCTCGGCGTCGCCCGTCTCCCCGTTGTAGGAGGCCTTATCGGCGGTGAGAACGTAGTCCTTGTATTCAATCCTGACCTCCCCCCTAAGCAGGTAAACTTCACCATGCTTCTCTTGCTGCTGGGCTTCCATGCGCACGGGGACACCCGCGGGCGGCGCGGCAACCACTTCAGCGATCGGATAATCAGGCGCGTCAGGCAGTGACGATGGCCCGGAAGCCGAGGGAAACTGCTTGGTCAACGCTTGCGGCCAAAGCTGGAGATGACACAGCGTTAACGCTGTGATAAACAAAAAGGTGCGGACTCTCATTACCGGGGGCGAGGCTAGGATAGCAAATGGCTCGTACCCAAGGTACCTGATTCCCGCACTGCTCTGGTTTAATTCAGGCTCGTTCTCTCGCCTTCATTGCGCTTGCCAATGAAGAAAGAAGCGTGTTTCTGTTTCCTCCGCTCCCATGTCGCTTGAACAAGACACACACCACCACGGGTGTGTCTGATCCCATTCTTGGTTTCACGGGGCCACGCAACACGTAGCACTTTCGAGGAGAACAGAATTGAGTCCGTCTTCGCCAAATGTCGGAGAGAATCCTTCCCATACCGTCACAGACATTGTGCCGGCATGGAAAAACGAACTGAGCGAGCGTCTGGCGGCGACCCGCACCCGCAGGTTGCTGCGCAACAAAGAGGAGCAGATCGCCCTGCCGGGTCTGGAAAATGTGCGGCGCAAATCCGATTCCCGTGCCGCTCTGCTGGCCGCTAAGGTAGCCCAGCGGTATGCCAATGCCCCTTCTTACAGCGAGGTATTAGCCGCGGAGGCGCGAACTCGGGCAGAGGCAGCGACCCCCGCACCGGCAAAAGTTGACCATGTTCCGATCGCTCCTCAACCCTCGCCTGATTGCGCCTCTCCAGAATATTTGAGCGCATCGCTCGCTGAAGAACGAAAGGTACCTGCGCCCGAGCGAATCGAGGAAGAGCCGGCATTCGCGGTGGCGGAGCCGCTGGCGGTCAATGTTATCGATTTTCCTCGGGAGTTGGTCGCAGCACGCAAATTGCGTCCACGCCTCGCGGAAGGCCCACTGCGTGAGATTTCGCGCCTGGAAAAGGATCAACTCAAGATTTTTGAAGTGGCGCCTGAAAGCATCTCGCAGACGGTAAGCGTCGGCAAGGTGCCGGCAAATTGGTCTCCCATTCGGCTGGATAATGATCCTATGGACTCACCTCGAAGGGAGTCGCTTACGACCCAGATACCGCTCAAGACCGCGCCCTTGGAGGACCGGATCATGGCCGGGATTTTTGATCTGGCCTTGATCGTAGCTGCCTTCTCTGTGTTCGTGCTGGTATTCGTTGCCTGCACGGCGCATCCACCTACGGGCAAACCGGCGATGCTGGCCGGGGGCGTAGTGCTGGCAGGATTCTGCGTGCTCTACCAATACTTGTTCTTCAAGTATGCCGAGGGCACTCCGGGAATGCGCTACGCGAAAATAGCATTGTGCACCTTTGAGGACGAGAACCCGACGCGCAAGGCCATGTGCAGGCGTGTCTGGTTTTTGCTTCTTTCGGTCGCTCCGCTGGGTCTGGGCTTTGCCTGGGCTTTGTTCGACCCAGATCGCCTTTCCTGGCACGACCGCCTCTCGCGTATCTACCAGCGTAGCTATTCCTAACCCGCAGTGAACAGCAGATTGTAAAGCGGGCGGGTTTACCGGTAGCACCGATTGCACGGAGGAACCCAGGTCCCTACGCTCCCCCGGATTTCCCGCTTCGGCTAAATAAGCTGCGAAAAACCTTGCTTTGTATCAGGGCACGACTTTAGTCGTGCCGTAAACGAGAGTATGTCGGCCTTTAGAGCCTGCGTGAGAACTCGACTTCCCTCAGGGGACAACTTTACGGGCTGCGCAAAAGCTCTGTTTTGTATCAGGGCACGACTTTAGTCGTGCCGTAAACGATTGAGAAAACGTCGGGCTTTAGCCCCTGAGGTACGTCTTTTTGCCCGGGCCGAATATTTTCGCAGCCTTTGTAGCCCCTGCCATGGGGTTAAAACCCAGGGGCTAGAGCCCAGATCTTTTTTGGGCTTCAACGGCACGACTCAAGTCGTGCCCTGATACAAAGCAAGGTTTTTCCGCAGCCTATTTAGCCGCCGAAGCAAGGAATCGGGAGCGAAGCGAAGTGGAGGGACCTGCGGTTTCTCTGCCCGGTACTCACACACCCGGTCTAAAGCGCAGGAGCCAACAACGCAGAGGCCGCCGCGCCGATTACCGCAACCTCGGGATCGTCCGGTACTACCTCAAGAGAATAGCTTTGCAACGGGCTCATCTTCACCATCTGCCATAAGTACTCTTTGAGCAGATTCAAATCCAGGAAGCGCACATTCAGCCCGGTGTAATAAAACCTGCCTGGGCCACCCAGGTGGATGGACGTGGCCGTGGCAGCGCCCAGACCTCGATGCCAAAGGCGCACGAAGTCCATGCAGCGAGCATCGCCTTTCTTGGCTGCAGCAAACACCTCCTCCGGCTCCATATCGAGAAAGCGCAAACGCATGGCGCGATATCCCATGATGCCTTCCAGGTGTCCTCTGCCACCGCAGCCGCAGTAGGTCTCTTTGGGATCGAGAGTCACTACCGAGTGACCGCCTTCCCATACGCCAGAGACGTAGGGAAAGCGGCCGAATCCGATCCCGTTGCCGATGGTCCAAACCCGCACCAGGCGATCCATCCGGCCTTGGGTGACAGCCAGCCCGGCGGCAACGGCATCCGCATCATTCAGAGTCTTCAGCGGCGCGACGATCCCCTTCGACTGGAAGATGGCTGCCAGCGATTCAGCGACGTTCGCACCCTTCAATTGCGCCAGGTTTGGAGAGTCCTCGCAGATGCCGTTGCGGACGATGCCGGGAATGGCGACCCCGATGGCATCGAATTTGCCTTCGGGATGAAGAGCCAGAACCTGATCGCAGATCAAATTGCAAAGGCTCTCGAAGGGATGTTCGAGCAAGGCTTCGTGGTCGTCAGGGTTCTCCGGAAAAGTGCCCAGCGGCCCAACCAATTTGTAGTCTTCGATGAGCCCCGCGACAATTCTCGAGGACACGACAACGCCAATCGTTCTGCTCATGCGCCCTCCCTTCAAAGCAGTTTCAGTCCGCCGCCCGGGCAAGCCGGTTGATGCCGTTGAACGCAGCAGCCTTGTAGCACTCGGCCAGGGTGGGGTAATTGAACACCGTATCGATGAAGTAGTCCAGTGTGCCACCGAGAGACATGACAGCCTGCCCGATATGCAGCAATTCCGCGGCGCCCTCGCCGATGATGTGCACTCCGAGCAAATGCCGCGTGTCACGGTGAAAGACGATTTTCAGCCGCCCAGTTGTGTCGCCGCGGATCTGCCCCCGAGCAATCTCGCGGTAGTAGGCGACGCCTACTTCATACGGAACATCCTCGTCGGTGAGTTGCTCCTCGGTCTTGCCGATAAACGAAATCTCCGGAATCGTATAAATCCCGTAAGGATAGTAACTGGGGTTCGACACCAGGCTCTCGTTGCCGAAGGCCCGGGCCACAGCGATGCGGCCCTGCTCCATCGAAACCGAAGCCAGACTGGGGAATCCAATCACGTCTCCGACCGCGAAGATGCCCGGCACCTTGGTGCGGAAGTCTTTATCAACCGGAATGCGGCCGCGCGAGTCCGGCTCGATGCCAACTGCCGGCAAATTAAGCTGGTCCACATTCCCCGCTCGACCAACCGCATACAACAAAGCGCCCCCAGAGATTCTTTTCTTGCTTTCCAGGTTGGCGACCACGCTGCAATCAGGCAGCTCTTCCACGCTCTCCACCTCTTCGGCCAGGCGCATCGTCACCCGGCTGTCGCGTAGATGGTAGCTAAGCGCCTCCACAATTTCCTGGTCGGCAAATTCCAGCAGCTTGGGTCTCTTTTCTATCAGGGTGACACGAACCCCCAGCGCGGCGAACATGCACGTATACTCCACCCCGATCACGCCCCCGCCCACGACAATCAGCGACTTGGGCAAACTGGGAAGATCAAGAATCTGATCGCTGTTGACAATGGAACGTCCGTTGATGGGAACCCTGGGGGAATCGGCCGGTTTGGTGCCGGTGGCGATGATAATGTTCTTCGCCTCGTAGGTCTGGGTGCCTCCCTCGTTGGTTACTTTCACATGGGTGGCGTCTTCGAAGCTGGCCACCCCAGGGAGTACATCGATGCCATTGCGCGAAAGCTGCGCCTCGGTCACGTCGATCTCGGTCTTGATCACGTGCTGCACGCGGAAGGCAAGATCCGCCATCGTGATCTTTTCCTTCACCCGGTAATTCATGCCGTAGATGGAACGGTAGTTGTAGCCGGAGAGATGCATCACGGCTTCGCGCATTGTCTTGCTGGGGATAGTGCCGGTATTTACCGAGACCCCACCCACGGTTCGCATGCGCTCAACCACAGCGGCCCGCTTGCCCAACTTATTGGCGTAGATAGCGGCGCGCTGCCCCGCCGGGCCGGAACCGATGATGAGTAGATCGTAGCTAATCATGCCTTGTTGGAAGGGTACCGGAAGAACGACGGGAAGAGATTAAATTCCTACTTCTGTGAACTAGAGCAAAACCCGAAATGAAAACACCTGGTGCCGTCCGGGGTGGCTAAGAAGACGAAACCGGCGCGGACGAATCTTGGTTGGGTGGCCCAGGTCTCGCTTTTGAGACCTGGGTTTCTCCTCGCAAATCGGTCCTGTCCGGAGGGTTGTACAGCACGGCTCAAGCTGTGCCCTTCGAAGGAAATCCGGCGGACAGCCGGGTACGCATAGACTCCTCTTCATGCAACTCTGCGCCATCACCGACCGCAAGCGAACCACGGAACCCCTTCTCAACCTGGTGGAAGGCTGGTCGAACGGCGGGGTACATTTCATCCAGCTGCGGGAGAAAGATCTCGATGCGCCGGCCCTCCAGTCCCTCGCTCAGGAGGTGAGCACAAGGATTGACCGCCGCCGGTCAAAGTTACTACTCAACGTTCCCGGACCTGAGTGGGCCGCATTGGCCCAAACGGCCGGCGCGGACGGAGTTCATCTTGCCGGCCGGCCCCGGCCGGGCGCCGCTGCGACCGTTCGGCAATCTTTTCCTGAGGCCATCATCAGTCTTCCCTGCCATTCCCTGAACGACGTGGCCATGGCCGTGGTGCAGCGGGTGGACCTGATCCTCTTCTCTCCGGTCTTCGAGAAGCTGTCACACCAAACCCAGGGCCTCGAAGGGCTCCGCCAAGCGTGCGCTGCGTCTCAGAGCATCCCGGTGTTGGCGTTGGGGGGCGTGACCGCCGCTAATGCCGCGGAGTGTGTCGCCGCCGGCGCCACGGGAATTGCCGCCATCCGGCTGTTCGCGGGGGACGATTGGCGCTGCCTCTAGAGCCGGCAAGCCGAGCTTATCGAACCATATATAGTGGGATAAGACTCAACATGCAGAGTGTCCGTTTGAAAAAGTCGTTGACCTTTCCCCGATCGGCCCGGTGCCGGCAGTATTCATACCTTCTCAACCCTCTCCTACTGGCGATTGGCATGCTTTCCTGGGTGGTTTCGTGCCCCGCGCAAACCTTACCCTCAGCACCGGATAGCAGAGGAAAATACGATGTCGGGGTAGGCGGCTTCTACCAGGTCACCGGTGCCTCCAACGGCAACTTCATTCGCGACGATACCACCGAGTCGGGGGGAGCCCTGATCAGTTTCCGCCGTCCGTGGCGGCCCTGGGCGGGTTATGAAGCCAACCTGGGCTACACCAAGTTCTACGAAGCGTACAACAAGGGCATCGTCAAGGTGGAGAGCAACGTAACCGACATTAGCTTGTCCTATTTATTTCAATCGCCCGCCATTTATGGGGTGCAACCCTACTTGAGCCTGGGTGGAGGTATCATCTACTTTGCCCCCATTGACGGTACGATCACCAATCTGAACACGCCCTCTGCAACCCATTTTTCCGGTCAGCTGGTGCCGGAGTTCACCTATAACTTCGGCTTGAACTACCCTATATTTTCCCGCCTCGGGGTGCGGGGCGGGCTTCGCGGCTTGAAATACAAAACCCCCGACTTTCACCAGTTTGCCATCGACACCAAGACGCTGCGAACGACCCTGGAGCCAAACATCGGCGTGTACTACCGCTTTTGAGGTGGAGAATGCTATGGCCATCCTGATTACAGTTCTCGATCTTGAACGCCAGCCGCTGGAGTTCAGTGAAACTGTCCCGGCCGGCGCTATCGATTACGGATCCGGTATTCGGCAAATCGATGACCTGCCGGTGAGCGGCCGCGCCGACCTCATCACCGAGCACCGAGGCGGTCACAACGACATCCAGGACATCCGTTTGCGCGCCGGCTACCAGGGAAACTTCGAAATGCCCTGTGCCCGCTGCCTCGATCCGGTAGCATACCGGCTGGAAGAACAGTTCGATCTGCTTTTCCGCCCCACAGGCGTGGACGCTGCCGCCGCCGAGCACGCCATCTCGACCTCCGACACCGAAATCGGGTACTATGAAGGAGGCCGTCTTGCGGTTGAGGACGTTCTGCGCGAGCAGGTGTTGCTGTCCCTGCCGGCCAGAGCGCTCTGCCAGCAGGAGTGCAAAGGACTCTGCCCCAGCTGTGGACAGAATCGCAATACCGAAATCTGCGATTGCGATCGAAGCCAGGTCGATGCGCGGTGGACAGCGCTGGCCGATCTCCGCAGCAGGATGAAAAGGTAAAGTTTATAGCGATCTCAGGCTGCGGCCGCACAGCCAGGGATAACGCCTGAAAGGAATCTGCAATGCCGAATCCAAAGCGCCGCCACTCCAAGCGCCGCACTGCCATCCGCCGTTCGCACGACGCGCTCACCGGAATCATCACCTCGGAGTGTCCGAACTGCCACGAGCGTAAACTTCCTCACAGGGCTTGCCCCAAATGCGGCGAATACAAAGGTCGCGAAGTGCTCGAAGCCAAGGAAGCTTAACCCGCTCCGTGCCCACGCTCACGGATATTGCGCTCGACGCCATGGGCTCGGACAAGGCTCCTGACCCCGAAATTAAAGGCGCAATCCAGGCCTGTCGCCATCTTCCAGTGCGCGTCCACCTGGTTGGTCCGGAGGACCGCCTGCGGACAGCGTTACACGACGCAACCCGCGGCCACGACCTACCCATCGTGATCGTTCCCGCAGCGGAATGGATCACCATGGACGATAAAGCTGCCATTGCCATCCGCAAAAAGCCGGGGAGCAGCATGCGTGTCGGGCTCCGCCTGGTCAAGGAAGGCAAAGTGGCCGGCTTCCTGACTGCAGGCAATACCGGCGCCGCGATGGCCCTGGCCAAGATGGTGCTCGGACCACTGCCCGGGGTGGATCGTCCTTCGCTGTCGACGTTGCTGCCCACGTCCACTGGCTCCCGCTGTGTGCTGCTCGATGTCGGCGCCAATGTGGACTGCAAGCCGCACAACTTGGAGCAATTTGCGGTGATGGGCGAAATGTATGCCCGCAGCGTGCTCAAAATCCCTCGCCCCCGCGTTGGTTTACTTTCCATCGGCGAAGAAGAAGGCAAGGGCAACGATCTCACCCGCGAGTCGTTTACTCTGCTCAAGCAACTCTCCCTCAACTTCATCGGCAACGTGGAAGGGCGCGACATTTACAACGGCAATGCCGATGTGGTGGTGTGCGATGGTTTTGTGGGCAATGTGGCGCTCAAGACCTCAGAAGGTCTGGCGCGCCTGGTGCGCGATCTGCTGCGCCAGTCGCTGAATTCGACCGTCACCGCGCAGGTAGGCGCGCTGCTCTCGCGTACCGCATTTAACGATTTCAAGAAGCGCCTGGATTATTCCGAATACGGCGGCGCGCCGTTGTTGGGAATCCGCGGGGTTTGCATCGTGAACCACGGCTCTTCGAACGACCGCGCCATTTATAACGGGATCCGGGTGACAGCTGAGTTTGCCCAGGCTGGTATCAACCAGCGGTTGGAGCAGGAATTTGCCTGCCGCCGGCCGGCGGACGACTCACCAAAGCCGGACCTGAGCGAGCCCATTCAGCCTCTGCAATAACAACGACATGAGTAAGACTGCTTTTCTATTCCCCGGTCAGGGTTCGCAAAGCGTTGGCATGGGCCGCGACCTGGCCCAAAACTTTCCCATCGCACGCCAGACCTTCGAGGAAGCCAACGAGGTGCTTGGTTTCGACCTGGCCGAGCTCTGCTTTAACGGCCCCGAAGAACAGCTTCGGCTGACTGAGTTTACCCAGCCGGCGATCTTTACCGTATCCGTGGCCGCACTCCGTGTTTTGACCGAGGCGGGAGTCACGCCGGATTTTCTGGCTGGACACTCGTTGGGGGAGTACTCTGCCAACGTGGCGGCCGGTGCGATCGAGTTTGCCGCGGCCGCGAGCACTGTGCGCCGCCGGGGCCAATTGATGCAGCACGCTGTCCCTCCAGGCGAAGGAGCGATGGCCGCAATTCTCGGCATGCCTGCAGAAGCGGTGTTGAGTATTTGCCAGGAAGCCTCGCGGGAGGTGGGCGCGCCCGTCGAACCAGCAAATCTGAACAGCCCGGAGCAAACGGTCATCTCGGGTGCAACTGCAGCCGTCGAGTGGGCCGTCCCCCTGGCCAGACTACGCGGCGCTAAAAGGGCCGTCATGCTGGCGGTCTCTGCCCCTTTCCACTGCAGCCTGATGCAGCCGGCTCAGGATGCCCTGGCTCCCATACTGCAGGGGATCCCCTTCCTGCCGGCAAAGGTTCCGGTCGTGGTCAACGTGAACGCGGGTCTGGTTTCGGACCCCACCGCGTTGCGCAATGCTCTCATCCGTCAGGTGACGGGCGCGGTTCATTGGAACGAATCCATGCAGGTGCTGATCGCCCAGGGAGTCACCAATTTTATCGAGGTCGGTCCAGGCAAAGTGCTCAGCGGACTGCTGCGGCAGATTGATCGCAGCCAGAAATGCGCGCAAGTAGAGGATTCGGCCAGCCTGAAAAAGCTGCTTGGCTAGCTAGAGCAGTTTCGCAATAACTGTGGTCTGGCAAGGATCGCGAGGAGTGGTTTTCCTTGAGAGAAAACCACGACAAGGCCTGTCGCTTCGGTTTACACCAATTGCGAAACTGCTAATCGGTCGCCAGCTGAACCGGGGAAAAGCCAAGCGTTTTGTCGCTGTGCTGCACCCACAGGAAAACGGGCTTCTTCTCCCCGTTCACTTCCACCCCGACCACGACCCCCGAGCCAACTGTTTTTGACATCGTGATTTTGTGCGTTTTGATATCGCCCCAGTCGCTGTTGTGGCCCCAATCAACCTCAAAGCGGCCATAAGAGTATTGGGTATATTTCGCCAGGTGTTGTTGCCAATCCGGGTCGTGATTCCAAATCCCAAAAGCTTTCGGCAGGTCCCTGGCTTCAATCGCGGCGAAGAATTGGTTGACGCGATGCTCCTGCGGCCAGTCCCAGAAGTACCATAGAAAGCCCGCAAGCACCACCAGGGTAAGGGCGCCCGCGATCAATAAATTCTTGCGCCTGCGCGCCTTAGTAGGATCGTATGTGGGTGCATCGAGCAGGGTCATGGGGTGCTCCTTGCTGAGAGGAATTTTACCGCTCCTGACCATATCACCGCGAGTAAGAGATTTGTTCCTGTTCTCTTTTTCGTTCCAGCGCCAGCTCGATCAAGCGCGAGATAAGATCGCGATACTTCATCCCCGAAGCCTCCCACAGCTTGGGGTACATGCTGATCGAAGTGAAGCCCGGCATGGTGTTGATTTCGTTCAGGTAGAGCCGACCCTGGTCGCCCGCTTCGAGAAGAAAGTCCACCCGCGCCAGGCCGGCGCAGTCGCAGGCGCGGAAAGCATCCAGCGCCATAGCCTGCACTTGCTGGCTTTGCTTTTTTGTCAGCTTGGCGGGGATGATGGGCACCGAGCCTTCGCTCAGATATTTGGCTTCATAGTCGTAAAACTCCTTGCCCGGAACGATCTCCCCCACCACCGAGGCCACCGGCTCATCGTTGCCCAGCACCGCGACTTCCAGCTCCCGCGCCTTACCCATTTTTGCGCGATTGCCGCGGGCGCCCACCGCCTGCTCTACCACGATCTTGCGATCGAAACTGGCCGCCAGGTCGATCGCCGGCCCAAGCTCCTTGCGGTCGTGGGCTTTGCTGATACCGACCGAGGAACCCAGGTTTGCCGGCTTCACAAACAGCGGATATTTGAGCGCTGCCTCCAGCCGGGTGATGATCTTCTTCGGACCTTGCTCCCATTCCCGTCGTAGAAAGGTAACGTGGCTGGTGATGGGCAGCCCCGCGGCCAGGAAAAGGCGTTTCATGACCTCTTTGTCCATCCCGGTTGCCGAGCCCAGAACGCCGGAGCCGACATAGGCTAACCCAGCCAGCTCGAAAAGACCCTGGATGGTGCCATCTTCTCCAAACGTTCCGTGCAGCACGGGAAAGACGACATCCAGTTGGAGCGCATCCTTTTGGAGCGCATGATGGACGGGTGAAATGGAAGCGGCCTCTCGCTCGAAGGGCACCAGGGCTCCCCCGGGCATAGGGGGAACGATGACCCCTTCTCCTTTGGCTAACAGGGCGGCGGGGGCGGTGGTTTGCGGATCACCGGCGCGGAGTTTTCCGCTATCGGGAAAGTCCCCGGTCAACAACCGTTCGGCATCACCTGAGACTAACCAGCGGCCTTGCTTGGTGATGCCAATTGGCAGCACCTCGTAGCGGCTACGATCGATTGCTTTGAGCACCGAAGCAGCGGAAAGCAAGGAGACCTCGTGCTCACCGCTACGTCCACCAAAAAGTACGCCAACCCGGAGTTTCTTCTTCATGCCGTTCTTGATTCTATGGGCGCTTGCCCGCAATGAGCGTTGCCGCTTCTGGTGCAGGCTTCACACACGACCATCTAAAGTCGAGGTCCTAAACCGGAACCATCTGATTCCTCTTCTCGATCTGTTCCACCCGCAAAGCAATCAACGCCACCAACAGCGCCACGCCGGCAACCGCCGCGCTGCCCCACGATAAATACCGGTAGCTGACTCCCGCCGTAAGCATGATGCCGCCAAGGCTTGCACCCAGTGCATTTCCCAGGTTGAACGCGCCCTGATTCAAGGTGGAGGCCAAATTGGGTGCTCCCTTGGCCTGCTCCACGATCCGCGCCTGCAAAGGAGAACCAGTCGCGAAGTGGACGCAGCCCCACACGAAGATCATGACCACGGCCGGCTTCAGCGAAAGCTCCAGGAAAGGCATCACCAGGAGGATCACAATCAACAGCATGATCCCGACAATGAGCACCGGCATCTGCTTCCAGTCGGCGAGTCTGCCGCCAACCAGGTTGCCCAGCGTAATGCCCACCCCGAAGACCACCAGCACCTTGCTCACCGAACTTGGGGAGAGATGCGTAATCTGCTCCAGAATCGGAGCGATGTAGGTGAACACGCAGAACAATGAAACTGAGCAAAGAGTGCTAAGAGCCAATACCAACTGCACCTGGGGACGCAATGCCGCCCGGAATTCATGCTTGAGGTGCATATTCTCCGCCGCCTGGTGAGGCACCATGCGCCATAGGCCGAGACCGGCGATCAGACCAATCGGAACCAGCGCCCAGAAGGCGAACCGCCATCCAAACGCCTGGCCCAGCGCCGTTCCCGCAGGAACCCCGAGCACATTCGCCAGCGTCAACCCGCTGAACATGATCGTAATTGCCTGGGCTCGCTCGGAACGCGGCACCAGGTGAAACGCCATGATGCTGCCAATGCCAAAAAAAGCGCCATGGCAAAGGGCGGTGAGGATGCGGGCTATCAGAAGCAGCAAAAACGTGGGGGCCAATGCGCACAAGGCATTTCCGGCGATGAACATGCCCATCAAGATCAGCAGAGCCCGCTTGCGATCCATGTGGGACAAAGCAAGAGCTACCAGGGGTGATCCCAGGGTAACGCTGAGCGCGTAACCCGATACCAGGATCCCGGTCTTTGGAATGCTTACCTGGAAGCTGTGCGCGAGATCCGGCAACAGCCCCATGATGATGAATTCCGATGTCCCGATCCCAAAAGCAGAAACGGCCAGCGCGAGCAGAGGTTTTCGCATAGGTCATTTCTATTGTCTTCGATTCCGGACCAGGCGGAAGCCTAATGCGAGGGATTGCCGGTAAGCTGTTCCATAATTGCCTGCAGATGAAGGCGCGCCCCATCGATATGGGGAAAATCCGTATTGTCCCGATTGAACACCAGTGACAGTTCCGTCCCTGCCAGGATAATGGCCTCGATACCATCTCGCTCGATGAGCGTGTGGGCAAGCTGGCGAAGTCCCCGGTATTGCGGTTCCGTTCCGCTGCCCGCATTGACCAGTTGCAGATAAGTCTGGTGAATGAAATCGATCTCGGCCGGTTTGGGAGCAACCACCTCGACTTCCTTCAGCCGGCCAAACAATTCCGTTTCGATGGTGAAGCGCGTGCCAAACAGAGTGACTCGTTTGAGCCCTCTGTCGCCGACTTCACGAACAATCTCGTCCACCAGGCTCACCAGCGGGATCGGGGACCGCTCCATGAGTTGGGGCGCACATAAGTGAGCGGTGGTAGCGGGGATCGCTATGATCTCAGCGCCTGCTGCGGACAAGCGGCGGATCAACTGCAGAAAATATTCCGCCATCCCGCTGGTTTCGCCTGCTGCCGCATATTCGAGGACGCGGTTCACGTCTGCATGAAGAATAAGCAGATTTGCAACTTGCCCGCGTTCCAGGTGAGCCTTGACTAATTCCTGGTAATAGTAAATCGTCGCGCCGACCCCAAGGCCGCCGATCAAACCCAGGCATAGCACTTCGCGTTTCAGAGGGGCAATTCCATAAAAACGTTCGCCCGCACGTAGGGCATTTCAGGCAGGCTCTCCGCGGGCACGTGTCGAAATCCAATCGACTCGTACAGATGTACAGCATTTTCGAGTTTGGAATTGCTGCCCAGGAACAAAGACTTCGCCCCCATTCGCTTGGCCTCCGTCACGGCGTGCTGCAATAGCCTGCGCCCGATCCCCATTCCTCGGAGTTGGGGAGAAACGGCCATCTTTGACAGCTCATAGACCCCATTGCCGATGGGGACTAACGCCACGCAGCCAACCGGTTGCTGACCAAGATAGACCATGAAGATTTGACCACCTTTACGGAGAATCTTATTCTCCGGGTCATTCAGGTATTCGCGGTCCGACTGCTCCAGGGTGAAGTAACGAGTGATCCATTCTTCATTCAAGGTTCTGAAGCCAATGGCATCTTCTGCTGTCGCGAAGGGTCGAATTTCGATCTGGGGAAGACTGGCCGCAGGTTCCAGGCTGGACATCTCCATCTCGTCGTTATGCATTTTTATCCCCCCTGACAGCAGTCTGCCCCTATTCATTGAGTACGTCCAATATCTTGTTTGGCAGGATTAAGATGAGTTGTATATGGATCGCGATATTGAGTTGCGGCACCTACGCTACTTCGTTGCGGTGGCGGAGGAATTGCACTTTGGCCGTGCGGCAGAGCGCCTCCATCTCGCCCAACCGCCTCTGTCCCAACAGATACGCAAGCTGGAGGATCTGCTCGGATACCCACTCTTCACCCGGACCTCGCGCTCCGTGAGTCTCACCCCTGCCGGCGAGGCCCTGCTGCAGCGGGCCCGTCGTACGCTGCGCAATGTGCAGCGTGATATCGATGAGACCCGCAGCATAGGGCGCGGCGATGTTGGCTCCCTGCATATCGGCTTTATCGGATCAGCCATGCTCACCACCCTGCCGGCAATCTTCCGCTCCTACCGCGAGAAGTATCCGCAGGTTAGGCTGCATCTGCATGAATCGTTTACTGCTCTGGTAACCGAGGGCCTGGAAAACGGCACTCTCGATGCGGGCATTCTGCGTGACGGGGACCCGTTCGAAGGCTTACAGGTCACTACCATCCTCTCTGAGCCATTCGTCGCCGTGCTCCCGGCGACCCATCCTTGTGCCAACCAGAAGAGCATCTCCATCGCCGTGCTTCGTGACCAACCATTCGTCTACTATCCCCGCAGCGCGGGCGCTCGCGCTTATGAGAAGCCCCTGACACTGTGTGAGGAGCATGGGTTTCGGCCGCAAATTGTTCAGGAAGCATCTCACTGGCTCACCATCCTGCGCCTGATTGCCGCCGGGCAGGGAGTTTCGATTGCCCCGGCTTGCGTTCGTCACATCGCCTCAGCTGAAGTAGTGTGCCTCCCGCTGCGCGGCGCAAAAGCGGTCAGCAACATCGAACTCGCCTGGCTGGCAGGAGAAACGCGCCCTATCGTCGAGCGCTTCAAACAGATTGCACAAAGCACCCGGCCGGATGCAGCAAAGTAGGCCGGGAAACAGTAGGTCCTTTCCTGGAAATGTGTTGCTCTTAAGCCCAGGCAAGCACGATCGCTCCGGCAGCGATCAACAAAACCCCCGCTGCCTTGGCCAACGTAATCGTCTCGCCCAACAGCGGCCAGGCCAGCAGTACAACAAAGACCACGCTCAGTTTGTCGATCGGAGCCACCTTCGAGGCTTCTCCCATCGAGAGCGCGCGGAAATAACAAATCCACGACAAGCCGGTTGCCAACCCGGAAGCAATCAAGAACAACCAACTGCGGCGTTCCACATGGATCAGGCCGGCATGCGAGCCAACACTCAGAGCGATGATCCAGGCAAACACCACCACCACGGAGGTACGAATGGCAGTAGCCAGATCAGGATCCACATGGGCGACCCCGGCCTTGGCGAGCAAGGCGGTTGCGGCGGCAAAAAGAGCAGAGAGGAGGGCCCACATCAACCAGGTCATGAAATGAGCATATAATCCCCGCCGAGGTGAAACTATGCAAACGTATCTCGGCCTATTGCAGTGGACAAAAGAAGGTGTGGAGAAGATCAAGGACAGTCCGTCGCGTCTGGACGCAGCAAAAAAAGTTTTCGAATCTGCCGGTGGCAAGATAACCAGCGTCTTCATGTTGATGGGTCAATACGACCTGGCGATTATTGCTGAAGCGCCAGACGACGCAACGATGGCCCGCGTTATCCTTTCTCTTGCATCCAGGGGTGGTGTACACACCGTGACGCACCGCGCCTTTACTGAGGAAGAGTATCGAAAAATTATTTCCAGCATTGTGTGATCGCGGCGGCCTACGCCGATCCGTGCCAGCCCCGGACTTCAGTCCGGGGAAGCGGGTTTTCAAACCCGCGAGAACATTTCACTTGCAATTCCCAGGCTTTAGCCTTGGTGGAACGCCATCATCACCCTCAGTTTTCTGGTAGGACTACTGTATGAGTTCGAGTGCTCTTTCAGGCCTGCGACGGGAGTGGGTGTTGTTGGTGGCCTACGCCACCACGGCGTTATTTCTAATCTTCGGGAAAAGCTGGCTCGCCGACCTGTCCAACCCCTTATGGTTCACCTGGATGTTGGTTTGGCTTTTTGCGGTCATGATGGCTGCAGCCTTTGCTGTCGTGCATCACGCTGAGAGTCTGGCCATTCGCCTGGGAGAGCCGCTGGGCACCTTGGTGCTTACACTCGCGGTGATTGGTATTGAAGTGATGATGATCTCGGCGGTCATGCTCACCGGCGAGGGCAAGCCTGCTTTGGCCCGCGATGCCATGTTCGGCGTGGTGATGATTGTGCTCAACGGTATGGTCGGGCTTTCCTTGCTGCTTGGAGGCTTGCGCCACCGCGAGCAGGAATACAATCTTCAGGGCGCGAACTCCTTCTTATCGTTAATCGTGCCTTTGACTGTGCTTGGTCTGGTGCTGCCCAACTTTACAGAAGCGTCTCCGGGGCCCACGCTCTCTGCATTTCAGTCCGCCTTCCTGGTGGTGATGTCGATCTCGATCTATGTGCTCTTTCTGATCATCCAGAATTGGAGACATCGCGAATATTTCGTCAGGCCAGTTGGCGGCCAGGCGATCGCAGCCGCCGAGGGGCCTCACGGGGAACCAAATTCCCTCCCCTATCACGGGATACTGCTCGTGATGTACCTGCTGCCGATCGTGGTTTTGGCAGAAGAAATTGCCCTCCCTGTCGATCACCTGATTGACGTCCTTCACGCGCCTGCAGCACTGGGAGGCTTCCTGGTGGCGGCGTTGATCTTGTCTCCCGAATCGCTCAGCGCCACCCGTGCCGCGCTGGCCAACGATCTACAGCGTTCGATCAACATCCTGCTCGGTTCAGTGCTGGCGTCGATCGGTCTGACCATACCCGCCGTTCTGACTATAGGCTTAGTCACTGGAAAGACGGTGGTTCTGGGGCTCGATCCTGCCAATACAATCTTGTTGGTATTGACCCTGGCGGTTTCCGCTCTGACCTTCACCCGCGATCGCACCAATGTTCTTTTAGGCGCGGTGCATCTGCTACTCTTTCTCGCCTACGTGATGCTGCTCTTTGAACATTGATCGGGGAAGAAACCGGCTTTCGGGATGGGATCCGGGTTTCCCGGCCGCGAGCCATCAGCGAACGGCTTCTACCCCGGCGTACTCATTCGTCGCGCTGGCCACTAGCTTGCGAGCACTCCGTTCCACCAGTTCCGCCTCCTCCTCAAGGTGCTTGATAACCACCTTGGAATAGAGCACGAAATGGTGTGCAGAGAGCAACACCGTAAAACCCAGCCAGATCTTCGCCGGCGAGCGCCGGCATAAAGAAACCATTCGATACAGAAAACGCCAATAGCTACGGCGATAATTGGAGCGGAGTCCCTGCCGCCAAATGGAAGAAAAAAGAACCCGCAAATTGTAGTACATGCCCAGGTAAGGCGGCTTCTGTGTAGGCCGGGGCTGCCAAACCTTCAGCGAGTTATAAGCGCGCTCGAAAAACGCATCCGGGTGGTATAAGCCTTCGAGCAGGGTGCAAAGGCCGCGCAGTAAGACCGGCAAAGGAAGAACCGTGCGAAAATTCGGCAACCCGAATTGCATAATAGACTGACTGTCCTCAATCAGCCGTCCTTCCCGCTTCATGCGATCGAACAACGCGGTGGTCGGCGGCGCCATCAAGATTCCCGCCATCGCCCAGGCAATCGCGGTCAGGTTGATAAACTCCAGCTGCCGGGCAAAGATGGTCTCGTCGTCAGAGTCAAAACCGACAATGAACCCGGCCAGCACCCAAAGCCCTTTTTCCTGGATGATGCGCACCTGCTCCACATTGTTCTTGCGCAAGTTTTGGAATTTGCGAGATTCCTTAAGCGCTTCGGCCGAGGGTGTCTCGATGCCAATGAACACATACATAAAGTTGGCCTCGACCATAGCATCCATAAGCTCGGGCCGCGAGGCCAGATCGATCGAAGCTTCGGTATAAAACGAGAACGGTTGCTGGTGCAGCTTTTGCCATTCGATCAGCTCCCGCGAAAGCTGCAACGCCTGGGCATGATTGCCGATGAAGTTGTCGTCGACAATAAACACCTCGTTGCGCCAACCCAATTTGCGCAGCACGTCCAGCTCACGAATCACCTGGGTGGGTGTTTTCGCCCGTGGGCGGCGACCGTAAATAGTAATGATGTCGCAGAACTCGCACTGGAAAGGGCAGCCCCGCGAGAACTGGATCGGCATCGAAGTGTATTTGTCACGATGCAGCAGGTCGAAACGAGGAACCGGACTGCGGGTCATATCGGGTTTGTCAACAATCCGGTACAGCGCGTGTGCGGTCCCGTTTTCGAGTGCTGTAGCAATACCGGGAAAAGCTTCTTCCGCTTCGCCCACCATCACGTGATCAGCCACTGCAAGCACCGCCTCCGGGTCTGTACTCGCCCACGGTCCACCCACGAAGGTACGCTTGTTGAGGGCGCGCGCGCGGGCGAGCACGTGCAGCGCATCGGCACGCTGGGCGTGCATGGCGCTTACCATCACCAGCTCCGCCCACTTGAGATCCTCATCCCGTAACTGCTCGAAGGCGTGGTCGATCAATCGGATCTGCCAGGTTGCCGGGCAGAGCGCTGCGACCGTGATCAGGCCCAGCGGCGGTGTCATCGCACGCTCGGGAATCATTTCCAGTACGCCTTCAAACCCCCAGAAAGACTGGGGGAAACTGGGCCACACCATCAAAACTTTGATGTTCGACCCCAGCGGCGGCAGGGATGTTGCGTCGGGCAATGCAGGTTCAGGGGCAGAAATCAATTCAGGAGAGGATACCGATGGCGGGGTGTTGGGCAGGACGTTTAATCGTGGATCTGGTAGTGAGGGCATGGCGCCCCTTTCTGATGTCTTCGAAACCTGGCACCAGGACCGGAGGAAAACCTTGACGCCAAAATTCTAGGGGCCCGGGTCACAGCTGGACAAAAACCGGGAGGCAACCGCGATGCCCGGTGCATCGACGAAAGCTTGCAATGGCGCAACCTGACGCAGTGGGCTTGAGTCTACCCCAAAGCCCAGCCTCTGTCATCTGCTGCGTGTGACGCCTGGATTCGACGAGGGATTTTGCAGTTCAAGGACCCTGGGTGGGATCCCGCCGCTCTGAACTTTAGGCGGAAATTGTGCCAGAAACGTTCCAGGGATAGCTCTCCCAATTTGGCACGTGGAACCCGCAACAAAAAGTGGCCGCTCCGGGCGGAGCGGCCACTCCAATCTTAACGAACCGCGGCGTTGTGTTTGTCGCGGTAAATGCGCCGGGATTCCTGGTTCTGCTGCCCGTGGAGGGTGGACCGATCCTGTTTTGTCAGGTGTCCGTTATCCTGCGCGCGCATACCGCGCTCTTCCCGGTTGATACCCGCTTCCTGGTGTTCCAGGCGGGAAGTCTCCCCAGCCGTCAATTGGCCGCTTTTGACGCCATTGGCAATGCGATCCTGTTGCGCGACCTTGCGCTGGTTGATGTTATAGTCGTTTGCGCCGGGGGTCGGTGTTTGGGCTAACATGGCCGCAGGCGCGATAAATAGAGCGGATGCAAGAACAGCCGTGAAAACTTTCATGGAACTCTCCTTTTTTTGGCGGCGGTTTTCATCATCCTTGCCGCCCGCTCAAATAGACACCACGTGGCCAGACGAGTTGCTTCATCTTTGGTAACTTAATTTGTGGCAGATGTTGCGCAACTTATTCATCTGTTGGATCTGACAAAAACCCCAGGAAACTAACTCCAACCAAAGGAACTGTCGCCCATGCTGAAGAAACGTTCGTCTCTCACCCGCCTGGGCTCCTGCTGGTTGCTTCTCCTCTTGCTCGCCTTTTTGCCCGCCATGGCACAGGAGGCCGGTAAAGACGACCCACAAAAAGCAGCCGGCAAAGACGACGAAAAGAAAGAACCGCAGCCGATTGTCCCCAAAGACTCCACCACCCAGGGTTCTGTCACCGTGACAGGCCACGTCGTCAACTACCGGGCCGTGGCGGGTACGATCCTGGTTGCGGCTACCAACGATGCTAATGCCAATATGGGCATCACTCCGCCGCCGGTCAAAGACCCGGCCGACGCCCCGCCCACCGCGCGCATGTTCTATGTGGCTTATTTCAAAAAAGACGTTCCTCCCGAATCACGGCCGGTGACATTTATCTACAACGGCGGTCCAGGCAGCTCCACCATGTGGCTGCACATGGGCGCCTTCGGCCCGAAGCGTGTCGTAACCGCCGACGACCAGCACACCGCCCCCGCCCCCTACAACCTGGCTGACAACGACTACAGCCTGCTCGACGCGAGCGACCTGGTCTTCATCGATGCACCCGGCACCGGCTTCGGCCGGCTCTTCGGCAAGGACAAGGAGAAAGCCTTCTGGGGGGTCGATCAGGATGCCCACGCCTTCGCCCGCTTCATTGCCCGCTTCCTCTCCAATTACCAGCGCTGGAACTCCCCCAAATATCTGTTCGGAGAAAGCTATGGCACTACCCGCTCGGCGGCGTTAGCCGGCATTCTGGAGACCGAAGAGAGCATCGACCTGAACGGGGTCATTCTGCTTTCGCAAATCCTTAACTACGACGACAGCGCTGACGGACCGCAATGGAACCCGGGCATCGATGTGCCCTATGAGCTGGCCCTGCCCACCTTTGCCGCCACCGCGTACTACCACAAGCGCCTGCCCACGCAACCTCCTGCGCTTGAACCTTTTCTCACTGAAGTGGAGCAGTTCGCCCTGGCTGACTATGCTTCGGCCCTGGCCCAGGGTTCCCAGCTCCCCGAAGCCACCCGCCAGACCATCGCCGAAAAAATCCACCAATACACCGGGCTGCCGGTCGCCTACATTCTCAAGGCAAACCTGCGCGTCAACGTGGGCGAGTTCAACCATAATTTGCAAGGCAGTGACGACGTCACCACCGGCCGCCTTGACAGCCGTTTCTCCGGCCCCACCATCGACCCGCTGGCCGAGGAGGCCGCTTACGATCCGCAAGCCACTGCCATCTCCTCGGCCTACATTTCCGGCTTCAATGACTATGTGCGCCGCCAGCTCAAGTTCGGCGAAGGCCTCACCTATCTCCCCGAGGTAGGAGCCATCAACGAAGCCTGGGAGGCCAAGCATAAGGCGCCCGGTGCGCCGGAGGACGCATGGGGCGTTAATGTCATGCCAGATCTGGCCGCAGCGATGAAATTCAACCCCCGCCTCAAGGTCCTGCTCAACGGCGGGTATTTCGACCTCGCCACCCCCTATTTCGCTGCCCGCTACGAGATCAATCACCTGACCATCCCAGCCACCCTGCGGCAGAACATTCAGTACGCGTGGTATCAGTCCGGTCATATGGTGTACGCCCATGAAGAATCGCTCAAGCAGCTGCATGACAATGTCGCTGCCTTCATCGCCGGCACCTACAAACCGGTCAAATAGCAGTGCAAAACCGCGTAACTTTTTTCTTCCCCGATACATCTATTGTTGAGCGCTGGCTGATACAACGCTAACCAGGAGTATTTATGGCAAAGATGCGCGCAGTGGAAGTCGTTCGTGCGGGTGGGCCGTTTGCAATGGTGGAGCGGGAGATTCCCGAGCCCGAGTCGGGTATGGTGCGCATGAAGGTTCAGGCCTGTGGCATCTGTCACAGCGATGAAGTCACCAAGCAGGGATTCTTCCCGGGGATTCAGTATCCGCGCGTTCCCGGCCATGAAGTGGTGGGTGTGATTGACGCTGTGGGAGCAAACGTTCCCCCACGATGGAAGATTGGCGAGCGAGTGGGCGTGGGCTGGAACGGTGGTTACTGCGGCTACTGCGATAGTTGCCGCCGGGGGAATTTTTTCGCCTGCCAAACCAGCACCCAAATCACCGGTGTTTCGCGCGACGGCGGCTATGCCGACTATATGGTTGCTCCGTTTGCGGCTCTCGCCCTGGTGCCCCCAGAGTTGTCGGCAGTGGAGGCGGCACCGCTCATGTGCGCCGGAGTGACTACCTACAATTGCCTGCGCAACAGCGGCGCGCGCCCAGGGGATATCGTTGCCGTGATTGGTTTAGGTGGGCTGGGCCATCTGGGCATTCAGTACGCCGCCAAAAGCGGTTTCAACACTGTTGCCGTCGGTCGTGGAAAAGACAAGGAAGCACTGGGCAGAAAATTGGGCGCATCCCACTACATCGATTCCGCGGCGCAGGATCCCGCGGCAGAACTGCAAAAGCTTGGCGGAGCCAAAGTGATTCTCGCCACGGTCACTGCAGCCGACGCAATGAAGGCCGTGATCGGCGGTCTAGCCCCTACCGGAACGCTCATGATCATCGGAGCCGTGCCCTCGTTGGAGGTGCCTGCGCTTCAGCTGCTGACGTTATCACAGCAAGTCAAGGGATGGTATTCCGGAACCGCGCTCGATTCGCAGGAGACCTTGGGTTTCAGCGTTCTCTCCGGTGTACGGTCGATGAACGAAAGCTTCCCCTTGGAAAAGGTGAACGAGGCTTACGACCGGATGGTGAAGGGAACAGCGAGATTTCGCGTGGTTCTTACCATGGAGAACTAATCCGGGATGACAAACCGGAAGAGGTTTGTCATCCCAGCCGGAGCGGGCTTTACATTCCGTTCCACTGCTCCCAATGAACCCGGCGGATGGCATCATCCACCGTACCGTGAGCCTGGTCGATGTGGTGCACAGCGCGGTCCCGCATGCCTCTGGCCTGGGGTACGTCCTCGGCCCTGGCAGTATCGTTATGCGCCTTATCCAGCAACTCCAACGCCTTCCGGAAGCGGCCGTCGGGACGCATGCGTACATCGATCGGAGGGTGGTCTTCCAGATTCTTACCATCATCGATCGAGGCCATCTTGATCTCATGGATCGCAGCATCGATCTCACGGATTGCATGTTCTTCGTCTCGTTGCACGGGCGGCCACGCAATCTGGTCAAGATAAGCGCGAGCCAGACGCAAGTCAGACAGCGCGTGGAGGTAGGCGGGGTGTGGCCCTGGAACCTGTTGGGCCGAAACTGCCCTGGGACTGATAGCCAAAATTCCCAGCAGCGCGAGAAGCATAGTGAAAGCTGCCATTCGTATGCGCACGATGTTCGTACCTTCTTTCTGGTTAGGGGAGACTCGTGAACCTCAACTACGGCAGCGGGCACGTCCGCTGCCGACCGAGTAAACCCTGGCAGAGCAGTGAAAGTCGCGTAATGGGGTTTCGGCAAGAAAAGATAACACCATAGTTGTAGCGGTATCTTTACAACATGCCCTCCTCAGACCACCTTCGCTCATTCCCCAGGCTCGGTTGTGCTGTGCCCTTGCTGCTCTTTACATTCGCAGCGGCCCACGCACAAAAAATAACCTGGTCTCCGTCGCGCCTCGAAAGTGGATCACCCGTCCTATTCCGGATCGATTTGGACCAGGCCGCCGGCGAATTGCATGGCGCCTGGCTCAATCACGCAATTGTGTTTACCAAGGCTCAGAACGGGAAAACCTGGTACGCGCTCGCTGGTATCGACGTAGAGCAAGCGCCCGGAACCTATCCCCTCGACCTGACCGGAACCGCAGCCGATGGCAGTCCCCTGCACGCCAAGCAAGACGTACCCGTTTTGCCCGCCCAGTACAAAACCACTACCCTGCATGTACAGGAGAAGTTTGTACAGCCAGACGCTCTCACCCAGCAACGCATTGCCGCGGATAAGCTGGTGAAGGACGCGGCCTTTGCGCGACAGACCAGCCAACCGTTATGGCGGGGCCGCTTCCTGTCCCCGGTCCCATTCACCGCGACGGACTCCTTTGGTACCCGGCGCATGTTTAATGGCGAGTTAGCAAGTATTCATCGCGGAACAGATTTCCACGCGCCATCGGGAACCCCGGTAGTGGCTGCAAATGATGGAGAAGTGATCATCGCCCAGGGGATGTTCTACGAGGGCAATTTGGTGGTGATCGATCACGGGCTGCAGTTTTCCACCCTGTACATGCATCTGTCGAAAATTGAGGTGAAGGTAGGGGAGCGGGTTAAGAAGGGACAACGCCTGGGTCTTAGTGGGGCAACCGGCCGGGTCACCGGGCCGCACCTGCATTTGGGCGTGCGCTGGCAAGGGGAATACGTTGATCCTGTCATACTGCTACGGTTGCAATTGCCCGCTATTTATTAGTGTCTTCGAAGGCAAACCTTCCCAACTCGAATGGGCGGGAGGTGGGTGGTTTGTTCTGCAATCCATTGCTGGGATAGGACTGTGGAGCATTGGTTGGAAATCCCCATATCTTTCCGCTACGCAAGTCCACCACCACCTTGCCGTAGACCTGGCTCGAGCCATCCGGCGCCCGTAGTAATTCCGAGCCGGGCTCGATGTAGAACGGATAAATTGTCGACTGTGCCTCTACCCTGTTTGGTGTAAGAAGCGGTTGCATGGCAATAGCCGCCAATGCAACCGCGATGATCGACAGCAGGAAGATCGTCAGGTTCTCTCTTCGCATGGTTCTCCTCCATCCGTCGCCAGTGTAGCCGGAGAGTGGACGGACCGCTACGGAGCGGGAGGGGGAGTAGGAGCCGGCGTCGGAGCGGGAGCCGGAGTCGCCGTGGGAGCCGGTTGCACCTTGGGTTGAATCGACAGCAACTCCACCTCGAAGATGAGAACGGCGTTAGGCCCGATCGTGCCCGGACCGCGCTCTCCATACGCAAGATCTGCCGGGATGAACAGCTGCCATTTCGAGCCCACCGGCATCAGCTGCAGCGCCTCGGTCCAACCCTTGATCACTCCGGTAACCGGAAAAGTCGCCGGTTGCCCGCGCTTGTAGGAGCTGTCAAATTCCGTTTTGTCGAGCAACGTCCCGCGATAGTTGCAAACGACTTTGTCGTCGGCGGCAGGTTTGGGCCCCGTTCCTGCCACCAGGACTTTGTATTGCAGCCCGCTGGGCAGCACTACAACCCCCGCTTTGGTGGCGTTGGCCGCCAGGAATGCGGCGCCATCTTTCTTGTTCGTTTCCGCTGCTGCTTGCCTCTTTGCTTCCTGCTGTTGCCGCACTTGGTTTTTCAGGTCAGTCATCACTGTCTTGATCTGATCATCGGTCAGCAGGACTTTGCCGCCGGCCATGGCATCCTGTAAGCCCCGGACCACAATCTTCGGATCCACAGCAATCCCGTCTCGATGCAGGCTTTGTCCTACGTTGAGGCCGATGGCATAGCTTTGTTTATCTTTCTCTGTCGTGAGCACCAGAGGTTTGGCCGCAGTGGTGTGATGAGTCGTCGTTGTTGTGCTCGACTTCGGCTTTGTCGAGGGTGTAGTTGTCGCCGGTGTCTGCTGGGCCCTGGAGCTCCCTAGCAGCAACAGACTGGCAGACAACAGGCTTGCTGCGGTTCTTGAGGATCTTTGCATAATGTCATTTTCGCATGTGAGGAATAATGGATGAAGAATGGCGCAAGCGAAAGATCAGGTCCCTGCGATCGGAATCGACTTTGGTACCACCAACAGCACGGTTGCGCGCGCCTCGGCCAAATCGCAAGTCGAACTTGTCGCCTTCCCCACCCTCACCGGCGAAACCTTCTCCTTTCGCTCCGTGCTCTACCTGCAGCAGGTAAAACAAGCCGCCCGCATAAGGACGCATACCTGGACTGGTCCGGCTGCCATCGAGCACTACCTGGCGGCGGAGAACAAGGGCCGCCTGATTCAATCACTGAAGTCCTATCTCTCCGACCGCACACTGACCGGAACCGCGGTATTCGGGCGCCATTGCACGCTCGAAGATCTCATCTCCCGCATTCTCGCCGATCTGCGCCGCCACGCCGAACGGCAGTTTCATACCGGCATCAGCTATGCCATGGTTGGCCGGCCGGTGCACTTTGTGGGGGCAGAGATAGCAGAGGATGAAACCTTTGCTCTCACCCGTCTGCGCCAGGCCTTCGCCGCGGCCGGCTTTGAGCGCATCGACTTTGAAATGGAGCCGGTCGCCGCAGCCTACGCCTACGAAGCCACGCTCGATCACGACGAGCTCATCCTTATTGGCGACTTTGGCGGTGGCACCAGCGACTTCTCTTTGCTGCACGTTGGTCCCGGGGTGCGCAAGCGTGGCCGCACCCCACAGGATTTGCTTGGCAACAGCGGCGTCGGATTAGCGGGTGACGCCTTCGACGCCAGGATCGTGCGCAAGCTTGTGTCTCCTGCTCTGGGTTCGGACTCGCTCGCGCGGTCTCTCAACAAACTACTACCCGCCGTGCCTGCGTGGATCTATGCCAACCTTGAGCGCTGGCATTACCTGTCATTTCTGCGCACGTCGAACGTGGTGGAAATCTTGAAGAGTGCTCGCCTGCGCGCGTTGGAGCCGGAGAAAATCGAAGCCCTGATTACGCTGATCGACGAAGATCTCGGCTACCACCTTCACCAGGCCGTGCAGCAATTGAAGTTCGAGCTGTCTCGTACCCAGTCTGCAGAGTTCCATTTTCGTGACGGCAGCATGGACCTGAACATCTCCGTCACCCGCGAGTCTTTTGAGAGCTGGATCGCGGATGATCTGCGTGTGATTGAGCAATGCGTAGATTCGCTGCTTCAAACCGCGGGAGTAAGCCGTCGCCAGGTCGATCGGGTCTTCTTAACCGGCGGCACTTCGCTAGTGCCCGCCGTGCGCCGCATCTTCGAGCAGCGCTTCGGTGAGCCGCGCATTCGAACCGGCAACGAGTTCATTTCCGTAGCCCGCGGCCTAGCCTTGCGCGCCGAAGAAGTTCTTGCCTAACTCCGTTGAATTTGATTTAAGGTGTGTGAGTGCCGGGGGAAAGAAACCGCAGGTCCCTCCACTACGCTCCCCCGGATTTCCTGTCGAGTTGGGTGGCGTTGTTCAATTGCATGCGGCTCTCTCTACGGAGAGCCGCACCCGTGGTCGTTGCCAGCAGTGCGAAGTAGGAAATCCGGGTCCGCTCCGGTCGGGATGACAATTCTGTTGTGCCCGTAACAGCTTAGCGAGAGATACTTGAACCTCAATAGAATTGTCATCCCGACCGGAGCGAAGCGTA